>Ga0209687_1000066_pt1 | contig 44833 bp, 45 predicted proteins | sample GraSoiAngelo_136_FD_185893 | JGI IMG/M metagenome (GOLD analysis project Ga0209687, IMG submission 185893) | Grasslands soil microbial communities from the Angelo Coastal Reserve, California, USA - 14_0929_09_20cm (SPAdes) (version 2) | ecosystem: Environmental > Terrestrial > Soil > Grasslands ...
AGGGTTTAAGCACGCGCGCCGTGCCGCAGCCGTGTGCGATTGTCATCTTCGGCGCCACCGGTGACCTGACCCACCGGAAATTGATTCCAGCGCTGTACAATCTTGCCGCCGATGGAGAATTGCCACCGGCGGTGACCGTCATCGGTTTCGCTCGTCGCCCTAAAAGCGACGACGACTTCCGTAAGGAACTTGCAGAAACCACCAAACAATTTTCGCGTCAGGATGTTCGCGAAGACATCTGGAAGACTTTTTCGCAATCGCATTTCTACCATCAAAGCGAGTTCGAAGATGAATCGGGATATCAATCGCTCGCCAAGCGTCTCGACAAGATCGACGAAGAACGCGGTACCCGCGGCAACCGTTTGTTTTATTTCGCGGCCGCCCCGGAGCAATTCGAACCGATCCTGAAAAACCTTGAAGCTGCCGGACTCAATAAAGCGAAGGAAGGCAGTTGGGCACGCGTCATCATTGAAAAACCGTTCGGACGCGATCTTGCTTCCGCGCAAGAATTAAATCGGGTCGTCTTCGGTGCGTTCGCCGAAAATCAGACTTACCGCATCGACCATTTTCTCGGAAAGGAGACGGCACAGAATATTCTCGTTCTCCGCTTCGCTAACGCGATTTTCGAGCCGATCTGGAACGCGCGCTACATCGATCACGTCCAGATCACTGCCGCCGAAACACTCGGAGTAGAGGGCCGGGCCGGTTACTACGAAACCGCCGGCGCCTTGCGCGACATGGTACAAAACCATTTGCTGCAGCTTCTTTGCCTCGTTGCGATGGAGGCGCCGACCGACCTTAGCGCCGATAGCATTCGCGACGAAAAAGTGAAAGTCGTTCGTTCCTTGCATCATTATCGCGCCGATGAAATCGCGGAGCTGGTTGTGCGCGGCCAATACATCAGGGGCGCGATCAATGCCAAGAATGTTCCGGGTTACCGCGAGGAAGAAAAAGTGGATCCAAAGTCCGAGACTGAAACTTATGGAGCGCTACGATTGCGCATTGACAACTGGCGCTGGTCGGAGGTTCCCATCTATCTGCGAGTCGGAAAACGTTTGCCGAAATCTGCCACGGAAATTTCTGTGCACTTCAAGAAAGCGCCGATGGTTTTATTTAATCGTGATAGCACCGAGCACGATCAAAATGTGCTCGTCATTCGCATCCAACCCGACGAAGGAATTTCATTGCGGATGATGGCAAAAATCCCAGGAACGAGTCTGCGCATCGAGCCGGTAAAGATGGATTTCCATTACGGAACCAGTTTTGGCAAAGCCAGCCCGGAAGCGTATGAACGTTTGCTCCTCGATGCTATGAGCGGCGACGCCACCCTCTTCGCTCGCCGCGATGAGGTGGAGGAAGCATGGGCATTTATCGACACAATTGAACAGGCCTGGACGGGGAAAGACGCGCCGCCGTTAACATTTTATCCTGCCGGCTCGTGGGGACCGGAAGAAGCCGATGAACTTCTCGCTCGCGATGGCCGAGCGTGGAGGCGATTATGAAAGAAATCGCTCCACCCGTCATCCCGAGCGAAGCTGACGGATCCCGCCGCGGAAGCTTTAAGGAAACATCGCGGGATCCCCCGACTGCGCTCGGGATGACGAGGATGGGAAATCGCTAAAATGCCTGCTATCGCTGAAACTGTTTCGCTCGGCCTCCCAGTCGCGATCGATCGCATCGACCGCGAGTTAAAAAAACTTTGGAGCGAAGGCGAAGGAGCGATGACGCGGGCGTCGCTGATGAATCTCGCGGTCTACAGCGAAGAGTCCGGGTCGCTCACCCGCAACACCCGGTTACTGGCCCGAATCACCGAGAACCACGCTTGTCGGGCAATTGTTATTGGGGCCGATCCCCGCGCTAAAAACGATCGGATGGAGGCATGGATTAGCGCCCACTGCCACCTTAGTCGCGCCGGGACCAAGCGAGTTTGCTCGGAACAGATTTCATTTCTACTCGAAGGCGCAATGGTCAAGCTGCTCCCGAGCATTGTTTTTTCCCAGCTCGATTCCGATCTCCCGCTCTATCTTTGGTGGCAATCGGAATTTGCCGAGCCGATGGACCCGCAGCTTTGGTCGTGGATTGATCGATTGATTTACGACAGCCAATCGTGGCGCGATTTCAACGCCCAGATACGCTTGGTCGAGATGGCGCAGCGCGAAGCCAAACAACGCATCGTGCTCTGTGATTTGAATTGGACTCGACTCGTTCATTTCCGTCTCGCTTTCGCCCAGTTTTTCGATCATCCGGGCTCGCATCATCATTTCCGTGAAATCAAAAATGCCTCGATCATCTTTGGTAACGGATTTCGCTCGACCGCAATTCTTTTTGTCGGATGGCTCGCGGCGCAACTCGGTTGGGAGATTCGGAGTGAGAAAAACGCCGGACGAATTGAATTGGAAAACTCCGACGGAGAAACGGTGCGGATCCAATTACAGGAAAAAGGCGACGACGCGCCAATTGCATCCTTTACCGCACAATCGCACGGGATCGAATTCCAAGTAACGCAAGCAGAATGCGGCGATCTACTCGAAGTCTGTCGCAGCAAATTAGGCGAAGTTCCCGCTCGCCAGGTTCTGCCATCGTCGGAGAACGATCCGGTCAAATTAATGAGCGAAGAGCTGATGCGGGGCGGACCGCACCACGTTTACCTTCGCGCAGTTGAGAAAGTCCGCGAGCTGCTGTAGGCGGTCGCCCTCAAAACGTACTTTGTCATTCCGAGCGAAGTCGAGGAATCTCTAACTATTCTTTCTCAGGAGAAAACTAGAGATGTCTCGACTTCGCTCGACATGACACAAGTGAGACCCTGCCGGTGGCGACAATCGCAGCTACAACCCAAAAATCTGCCGCAGCGCGCGGACGTTCTTCTCGATCGAAAAAATTTCTTCCGCGCGCTTGCGACCTCGGCCACCAAAAGATCGCGCGAGCTCAATGTCGTTAATCAACCGGCTGAGCGCATCGGCCGTCGCAGCAGGGTCATTTTGGGCCACCAGCAGTCCCGTTTCACCGTCGCGAACCATTTCCGAAATGCCGCCAATATTGGTCGAAACAACCGGCAAGGCTGAGGCCATCGCTTCCATTACGACGGTTGGCAGGTTATCCATTGCACCATCGGGATCGATCCGGCATGGCAGTGCGAGAACAGTCGCCTTGCTCAAGTGCGCCGCGATTTCGGCTTGCGTTTTTGGGCCAGCTAGATGCACGTGCTCGCGCAAATCCTGCCGATGGATGCGCGCCTGCAATTCTCCTACCAGCGGTCCTTCACCGATAATTTCGCAGCGGAATCCGTGGCCGCGTTGTCGCAGCAAAGCACAGGCGTCGATCAGGGCATCAAAACCTTTTTTGCTGATCAGACGGCCAATGGAAAGAATAAGCGGCGGCGGCTCGAATTGCGCTGGCTTAAATTGGGCGCAGTCAATCCCGTTATAGATCCGATGCACCCGCTGCGCGTTTTCGGGAAGGCGTTCCCGCAGCTGATTCGCAGCAAAATCGCTGACCGCGATGACGGCGTTGGTCGATGAGAGGATTTCGGGTAACCCGATTTTGAAATTGGCGGGAACAAAAATATCGTTGGCATGAACAGTGACGCTGTAATCGATCCCGAAGAATTTCTTAATCCAGAACGCGGTTCGGGCGGCCATGCCTGCGAAATGGGTGTGCACATGCCGGACACCGAGTTTCTGCAAATGCGTTCCGATGTAAGTCGCTTGATGGAGGCGAAGTGAGTCAGGTTTTCCGCGCCATTCGTGTAAAGTTCTTCGCATCGGCTTTGGCAAACTGGTCGCCGCCTCATTTGCAAGGCGGGCAAAAGCGTCGCCCTCCGGCAACTGATGCACTCTCGAGATGATCGCGCGGTCCCACGTGGTTTCGGGGCCGAAGTCCGGTCCGCGCAGCGAGAAAATTGCGGGGCGGATGCCCTGCCGGAAAAGCTCGGCAATTTCCCGATAGCAAAAGGTCTGGGAAAATTTCGGGAACCGTTCAAAAACGTAGGCGAGCACCTCCCGATTTAACGCGCTCCGGCCAGATTGCCAACGCCGGCGAGGCACGAAATCCGCTTATATATAAGTTAGACGCGCGTCCTGCATGACTTTTGCTGTAGTCAGGGCCGTGCCCCGTCGCGATTTCTTCTCCTTTTGCACGACACTCCGGCCGATTGAGCTGAAGGCCCTCGGCGAACTGTCGCACGTGCGGCATTTGCAAAAAGGCGAATTGATCTATACCACCGGCGAGCTCGCGGAGGAAGTCTACAGTGTTAATCGGGGCGTCGTTGAGGTGATCCAGCTCATTCCCGGCGAATCGGACGAACGCAGTTTCGTCACTCGCGGCGATATTTTCGGCGTCGCTGACGCCCTGGGCAAAATGCCGCGCTCACGTTCGGCGCGGGCCCAGGAAATCGTCAGCCTGCAATGTTTCAACCGCGAGAATTTCGTCGCCATTTCGCAACGGGTCCCGTCGTTTCTCCTTTTCTTGTGCGAGCAAATGGCGCATCGGCTCAATCAGGTTCGTGCGGGCAAGGGACCAGGCGGATCTCAGAAACTGAGCGGAAGTCTGGCGAACTTCGATTTGATTACGGTCCACCAAACCATCATCAGCTCCGGACAAACTGGCGAGCTTGAGGTGTTGAACGAACACAACGAACGGATAGCCACGTTCTATTTTCAAGGCGGTGCGCTTCGTAGCGGTCAATTTCAACAGCTCACCGGCGAGGAAGCATTCTGGCAGCTCTTCCTGAGCGACGATATTCCCGGGAGTTTTTCCTTCGCCTCCGGAGTGCAGCCAATTACCGATTGCCTGCAATCGGTCGAGATCACTCAATCTCCAAACGATATGCTGATTACCGCGATGCGGCATCGCGACGAGTTTCACAATCTCAAGAAAACAACGCCTGACCCCAACACGCTCCTGCAACGGCTGGCCCCAAGTTTTGAATGGCCGCCCGATGCGGAACCGGAGCTGAAGCCATTGGCGGAACGAATTTGGAACTACAGCTTTGACCGCCGCTTCACTCTTAATGAGCTGTTTCGCCAGAACGCAGTTTGTGAATTGAAAATCTATCTCGTGGTTTCCGAGATGTTGCGGATTGGGCAAATCGCAACCGTTCATCCCACGCCGCAACTGGCGAAGGCGTCGTGAAAAAAATCCCCCTTTTTTTGTTCGTCGCCCTAATCGCGCTGACTCATGGAAGTTGCTCCTACCTTACATCCAACGGTCGCCATCAGGCCGCATATGCCCGTTATATTAGGCACTCCAGCTACAACCGGATGAAGCTACAACGAAAGCTCTCCAGTTCGCCGAAAATTCAGACGCCGCGCATGCAAAGCGAACCAACAGTCGCGACTAGCACCGGCCCGGAATCTGTTACCACGAGCGCGGAACAAGCCGCATCGGAAAACTAGCCGGCATCCCGCTGCACCGGAATCGGTCGGCCGGCATCATCGACCGCGACGCAAACGAAAACGCCGCGCGTCACCAGGATTTGCCGGCCGTGTTCCCGGAAGCGTTCGACCCAAACCTCCACCGGGATGGTCATTGATGTGCGGCCAATTTTTTCCACCCAGGCATAACACGCAACCGTATCCCCTACTCCTACCGGTTGCAGGAAGGATAAACCTTCCATCGCGACAGTAACCACGCGCGCTTTCGCTGTTTTCGAAGCGAGAATGCCGCTGCCGAGATCCATTTGCGACATCAACCATCCGCCAAAAATATCGCCATTGGGATTTGTGTCCGCCGGCATCGCGATGGTGCGAATGACCAATTCGCCTTTCGGTTTTTCGGGCGACTGCATGTTGAGTGGTCACCTTATAACCGGTCATCCCGAGCGAAGTCGAGGGATCCCGATGAGCTAGCTTTAAGATTTCTGGGTTCTGTCTGTAACGGCGCTCTAAAAGCGCCGAAATTTTTCATGCGCCCGGCGGTCATAGACGCCGCTACAGGATTTAACGTGAATCACGGCTACAAAATCAGCATGCAATCACCGTAGCTAAAGAAACGATACCGTTCCCGCACCGCTTCCTCGTAGGCGCGCAGGATAAGTTCGCGACCGGCAAATGCGCTTACCAGCATGAGCAGGGTCGAACGCGGCAAATGAAAATTTGTTAGCAAAACATCGACCACTCGAAACTGGAACGGCGGATAAATAAAAATATTCGTCTCGCCTTGGCTCGCTTGAATTTTTCCAAAACGGCGCTTAACCGATTCCAAGACCCGAACGGTTGTTGTTCCGATCGCCACGATTCGTCGTGCCCTCGCAATTGCCTCAGCCGAGCCTGGCGAAATCGAAAATCGCTCGGGATGCATTTGATGTTGAGTGATGTCTTCCACTTTGACCGGACGAAAAGTTGCCATCCCGACATGAAGCGTGATGAAAACGTGCGGAAGAGCTCCAAGAATTTGCGGCGTGAAATGCAGTCCGGCCGTGGGCGCCGCAAGTGATCCCTCGTACTTTGCGAACACCGTTTGATAACGCGCTTCATCCTCTGCCTTGTAGCGGCGGTCTACCACTGCCGACCGCTTGATATACGGCGGCAGAGGCATCGCACCGCCGTGTTGAAGATCGATGTCGTCAGACAACACGATTTCCCGTGGGCCATCAGCAAAAATTTCGCCGGCTTCCGCGCGCACACCTTGAATAAAAGTGGCTATGCCTTTCCCAAATTTGCGGCTCGGCTTTACCAACGCCTTCCAATGACAAGGTGCAGTTTTCTCCAGGCATAAAAATTCGATTTTCCCGTCGTCGGAAAAATGTCGCGCCGGTAAAACGCGCGAGTTATTTAAAACGAGTAGATCGTCATCGCGCAGAAATTTTTCGAGATCAACGAAATGCGCATGTTCGATTTTCTTCCGGTCGCGATGCAACACCATCATGCGCGAATCCTGCCGACGCGGCAATGGATGTTGCGCAATCAATTCCCGCGGCAGCTCGTAATTGTAATCATTTAGCCGCGTACTCACGCTTCCATCATCAAAGGATTTGATCGCGCGCGCAAAGGTGACATCATCAGCCATGCTTCAGCCCGCGCTTTCCCTCGTTCTCGAAGCGCTCAGGGAAATTCGCGATTCCCGGGAGAAACCATTCCGCGTTTCCCGCGCGACGCTTAACCGATTGCTTGAGTCTCGACCGGACCACAACGTTGCCGATATTGCGGCCAAAGCCGCGGCGCTCGGACAGGTGCGCGATCGCGTCTGCGTTTGTATGAAGTGTCCGCACCTCGCGCGGAGCCGCACCCAGACTGTCTTCGGAGTCGGTAATCCGGATGCGGAGTTGATGTTCGTCGGTGAAGCACCAGGCGCGGATGAAGATGCGCGCGGCGAGCCCTTCGTGGGCCGGGCCGGTCAATTGCTCACTCGCATCATCGAGACGATGGGCCTTAGCCGCGACGAGGTTTACATCGCAAATATTTTAAAATGCCGTCCCGACATGCCGAAGGGCGTGTCCGGAAATCGTCCGCCGACGCCTGAAGAAATGCGGACCTGCATCGGCTATCTGATTGAGCAAATCAAAATCATTCAACCGCGCGTGGTGGTCGCGCTGGGCGCAACCGCAGTGGAAGGTTTGCTCGGAGCGCGCCGCGTGATGCGTGAGTTGCGTGGCAAATGGCATTCCTATCACGACACCCCACTCATGATCACGTATCACCCATCGTATTTGCTGCGGAACCAATCGCCCGGTGAGAAACGCAAAGTTTGGGAAGACATGATGGCGGTGCTGGAAAAACTCGACCGCCCGATCAGCGAGAGACAACGAAACTATTTTCTCTGAGCTTGGCTTCTTCTGCAGCGGCGGTCTATGACCGCCGAAAATCGATCGAATCGGTGATCAGATGATAGCCGCGGCCAACGACCGCGGCTACAACATCGCCAACACGTTTCGCGAAACGTTTTCCTTGTCATTCGTGTCATCCCGAACTCCGAACGCTTCCGGGGTTACGGACCTCGCTTTTGTGGCCCCCGCGGAGCGTCGCCCAACCAACAATCGCCGACGTGAATTGATAGGGCGAGACTCTAGTCGAGCCAAGACTGACGCGTTGATTCGTTAATTCAACTGGGGCGCCGCCGCTACAGCTTTGCTCGCGCCCTTCGCAACCGGCTCTGACTTGCAAGCGTGATCGTGGTTGACGCAATCATGCCGCGCACTTCACTGCGCGGAACTTTCACGGGTGTGCGTAAAGCTTCCAATCCGCTTTCCTCGAGTAGTGAGAGAGTGCGTACTCCGATCATTGCCGGCAGAACTGTGGCTACGCGCACTCGCGGCGGATTGATCGCAATGGAATACTCCAGCCCCGCATCCAACCCAGCGCGCGCTTCCGCGACCCACCGCAAATAAATTGGCAGAAAATCAGCCGGCCCGTTCAGCAGATCGGACACCGAAAGATTGGCGGCACGCAATTCGTCCTCCGGAAAATAACAGCGACCTGCGCGTAAATCGCTGCCCGCGTCGCGTAAAATATTTACCAACTGCAACCCGCGACCATAATTCGTTCCCAGCTCGAGCATGTCCGCTTCGTCGCGTGCCGTGAAACTCTGCACTTTGCGAAAACAAACGCGCGTCCAAAATTCGCCTACGCAACCGGCAACCAAATAGGTGTACTCGCGCAATTCCTCTGCATTACCCAGCGCCGCGGGTCCTCCACCCCATCGCGTCAAATCCTGACGCTGACCACGCGTGATGATCGCGAGCAGTTCGCGAACATCGCGCTGATCTTCCGGCGAAAGATTTTCCAGCGACCGCAAAATTGCCTCCGCTGATTCCAACAGCGTCCTTTCCCCCTCCGTCATCCCGAGCGCAGTCGAGGGATCCCGTTGCGAAACAAGAAGCTCTTTCAATGCTTCCCCAATCGCTTGGTCTTTTCCCGCAATTCCCGCCGCGAAGCGATCCAGCAATTCGATTCGTTTTTCAACATCAACGGCACTGCTGTCGGCAATGGTGTCGCTCGTTCGCGCCAATAGATAAGCCAGCGCGACTGGTTCCCGCAGCGCACGTGGCAGTAAGCGAATCGAAATATAAAACGAACGCGAAACCGGTTTCAGCAATTCGAACTGTTTCACAGGCAAAGGTTGCTCAGCTCGATCCGATCCGCGAGATGTAACTGTGGAAGCGTCGGAAGATTTACGATTCTGTGAACGAACCTGAGACGCACACCTCAAACGTGATCCGGCACCTTTACGTTCATTTTCCATTCTGCGCGCGCATTTGTCCTTACTGTGCTTTTTACAAGACGCGCGGGAACGCAGCGGAGGTCGCACGCTTTTGCGAGGCGCTCATCTTCGAAGCGAGGCGAGTTGCGGAAAAATTTCCCCTGATGCTGGAAACAATATTCTTCGGCGGCGGCACCCCAACCGTTCTCAGCACGGCTCAACTGAAGAACTTGCTCGAGCTATTTCACGAAATTTTCGATCTCGGCGCATTGCGTGAATGGAGCATTGAGGCAAACCCTGGGAGCGTCTCGGCAAAGAAAGCGGCGGCGTTACGCGAGTCCGGTATCAACCGTATCAGCCTCGGCGTGCAAAGTTGGGACAACCAGCTTTTGAATTTGCTGGGCCGCGAGCATCATGCAGCCCAGGCAGAAGAGTCGTTTCATATTTTTCGCAGCGCCGGATTTTCCAACATCAGCGTCGACTTGATGTTTGCGTTACCCGGGCAAACGGAAACGCAATGGCGCGGTTCCTTGCAGAAAACGATCGCGCTCCAGCCCGAACATATTTCTACCTACTGCCTCACCTATGAGGAGGACACTGAGTTTCTCGCGCGATTCGCACGTGGCGAATTCGCTGTTAACGATGAAACCGAAGTACGCTTTCTTGACTTGGCGATGACGACGCTCGAGAGCGCTGGTTACGAGCATTACGAGATTTCAAATTATGCGCGTCCGGGATTTCGCTCCGAGCACAATCGGGCTTACTGGCGCGGCGCGGACTATATCGGGATCGGTCCAAGTGCGTTTTCGACGCGCGGATTCGAGCGCTGGCAGAACATCGCCGATCATAATGAATACGCCCGGCGCCTGTTCGCCAACGAATCACCGATCACGTCGATCGAAAAATTAACTCCCACAATGAAACGGACCGAGCACATCGCACTCGGCTTGCGGACGAGCGAGGGAATTGTCGTCGATACGATCGATCAAAATCAGGCAGAGGAATTGATCAGCGACGGATTGCTCGCGCGCAGGGCAAATCGCTTCGCTTTGACTCGCGCCGGGAAATTGCTAGCCGATTCCGTCGCCGAAGAGTTGTTGTAGATCAGCCGCCAATCCCTCCGGGCAGCACACGCGTCTCGCGTGTTGGCGATCGCGTCCTCGCGATCGCGGACTTTTCTGTAAACCTGTTTCGGCGAGACGCGTGCGCTACCGAGATTCCTTCATGCCGGCTTCTGCCGAGGGACGAGATTTTTCTCGTCCTGACGTGCGGAAGCACGTTCCTCCAAAGAATCACACCCCGCCGTAACGGCGTTGCCGTTTCGCGAAATCGTCAACCGCCGCAAACAAATCTTTCCTCATGAAATCCGGCCACAGCTTTGGCGTCACATACATTTCGGTATAAGAAAGCTGCCAGAGCAAAAAATTGGAAATCCGCATCTCACCAGAGGTGCGAATCAGCAGGTCCGGATCAGGATAATACCGGGTGTAAAGATGTTTGCTGAACATCTCTGGATTAATCATCGCTCGATCAATGTGGCCGGCTTCGACTTCGCGCAGCAAACTGCGAATTCCATCGATGATCTCGTCGCGGCCACCGTAACTGAGCGCGAGAATGAGGGTAAGCCCGGTGTTTGAGGCCGTGCGTTTGATCGATTCGTGCAATCGCTTCTGGCAGTTGTCCGGTAAATCGGTCAGTCGTCCGATTGCCTGTAGCCGGACATTTTTCTCGATTAGCTCCGGCGTTTTATCCTTTAAAAATTTCTCGAGCAACCGCATCAACGCGAAGACTTCGCTTTTTGGTCGCTGCCAGTTTTCCGCGGAGAAGGCGTAGAGCGTAAGGTACGCCACCTTCAATTCGCCGCAGCCTTCCACACATTCGCGCACCGCGTCCGCCCCTTTCTCGTGGCCCTTGATCCGCGGTAAACCACGCTGCCTGGCCCAGCGACCGTTCCCATCCATGATGATGGCGATATGTCGCGGAATGATTTTTGGCGTCGCCATCCTCAAAGCATAATCGTTTCCGCGCGCGTCGGCCCAACACTAACGATTGTTAGTTTCGCGCCTGTTAATGCCGAGATTCGTTTCAGGTAATCGCGCGCTCGCTTCGGCAGATCGGCAAATTTCCGGGCCGATCGCGTCGATTCAGACCAGCCCGGCATGCTCTCATAAATCGGTTCGCAATTGTTCCATTGCGCGGAATCGCACGGTGGCACATCGAGGCGCCTGCCGTTCAAACGATAGCCAACGCAAATCGAGATCGGATTCACTTCATCGAGACCGTCGAGGTTGGTGATGGCGAGCTCGTCAATCCCATTGAGCATCGTAGCGTAATGCGTCGCCACGGCATCGAACCAGCCGCAGCGCCGAGCCCGCCCGGTTGTCGCCCCGAATTCGCGTCCCATTTCGTGCAATCTTTCCGCAAAAACCGCGTCTTCCGTCGGCAATGGGCCTTCGCCCACCCGCGTTGTGTACGCTTTCATCACCCCGACCACCCGATCCATTCGATGCGGGGGAACGCCCGAGCCGGTACACGCGCCCCCGGCGGTGGTATTCGATGATGTCACGTAGGGATAGGTCCCGTGATCGATATCGAGAAAAGTTCCCTGCGCGCCCTCAAACAAAATTTCGCGCCCGCTCTGCAAAGCGCGATGCAAATAAACCACCGTGTTCGCGACAAACGGCGACAGCGCCGCGCCCGCCGCTAAATATTGCTGGTTCACTTCGCGAAAATCATTCGGCCTCGCCCCCAGCGCGCGCAGGATGGCGTTGTTCTCGCGCATTTTCGCTTCGAGTTTTTTTGAAAAGAGCATGGGCTGCATCAGATCCGAAACCCGCAAACCAGTGCGCGCCGCCTTGTCGCCGTAGGCTGGACCAATTCCTCGTTTCGTCGTGCCGATTTTCGCCACCCCTTTCCGCAGCTCACGCTGTTCGTCCAGGGCGCGATGGTATGGCAGAACCAGATGCGCAGCGTCGCTTACCAGAAGATTGCGGCCAATGCGGACGCCTAACTTCTCCAAACCCTTAATCTCTTTCACGAGCGCGACCGGGTCGACCACAACGCCGTTGCCAATCACGCAAACTTTGCTGCGCCGCAAAATCCCCGACGGAATCAAATGCAAAATATATTTCTTGCCGCGATGAATGACAGTGTGGCCGGCATTGTTCCCACCCTGGCTGCGCACCACGATATCGGCATCGGCGGTAAGCACGTCGATGATCTTCCCCTTCCCTTCGTCACCCCATTGCGCGCCGATCAGGATCGTGTTGGCCATGACTTTTTGGGCAAAATTTTGTCCCGATGCGCTCGGTCGAGGCATTCGGGACTTGCGTCACAGGATAAGAGCAGCGGCGTGCCGCGCAAGACCATTCTGGACATGCGGCACGATAATGAGGTATCTGAACAAAATATGCGTACCATCCTACTGATCATTCTGGTGCTGTTGTTAATTGGCGCATTGCCGACCTGGCCCTATAGCTCGGGCTGGGGTTATTATCCGGGCGGCGGGTTATTGCTTCTGATAATCTTAATCCTGGTCCTTTGGCGGGCCTAGCGCGTCTGTTTCTGCATATCGGGAGCGCCGGCTTCCGCTACATTCGGCATCCCTGCCGAATGATGAGTCATTTACTTCGCCACCACTCGCACCACCGGCAACGGAAAACGCAAACGCAATTCGTCCTGAAGATAAATCTCGACGTGATGCAGTCCGAATTGCTGGAACTGCACCCCGCCAAAGTAATGAACATTCGTGGCGTGCCCTTCCATTTCCTTTAACTCAAAATCCACCTCCGCCTGCGCCAGCACCTGTTGCTCATCTACCCCAATGATGCGCGAGCGCTGCTTGAATTTTCCCGCGCCGCTGCACCAACGCGACCAAATGCAAAGTCGCATGCAGGTGATGGGCAACTGCGGGGCGGGCACGATATTGATCACGCCCACCAGTGTCTGCATGCCATTGAATTCGTGCCGGACATCCTCACACAGCACGCAGCTTTGCAGATCGGGCAGGATAACGTCGGTCGCAGCCATTTCTTAAATCAAACCGCCAATGAGCAGCGCGAATAACACTACCGCGAAAATAATCCGATAAATCGCAAACGGCGCGAACCCACGCGCCCGCACCCAGTTCATAAACCAGGCAACAACGCCCAAGGCCACCACAAATGAAACAATTGCGCCAATCATTAGCACTACCCAATTGTGCCCGGTCATCACCAGCGGCGCGAGTCTTGTTTCATCGCTACCGTGCCGCAAGGTCTTGAGCAAATCGTAGCCGGTCGCAACTACCATCGTCGGCATGGAAAGGAAAAACGAAAACTCCAACGCTGCGCTCCGGGAAAGCCCGGCCAACTGCCCGGCCGCAATGGTTGACATCGAACGCGAGGTTCCCGGGAAAACAGCCGATGCAATCTGGGCGAAACCGATCCAGGCTGCCTGCGGCAACGACATTTCCTCCATTCGCAATGTGCGTGGATTGCGACACAACGCGTCCACCAACCACATGATGACGCCGCCGATGAACAGTGCCCACGCCATCACCCAAAGATTTTCCAGGTTCTGCCCGATTTGTTTTTTCAAAAGAAACGATGGCACCGCGGTGATCACAAAGGCGATGAGGGTGAGACCGAGTGGATGCGTGAAAAGATTACGCCTTCCACTTTCGCCGCGCGGGAAAGTCGCAAGAAATTTCAGGATTCGATTCCAAAAATAAACCGGCAGCGCCAGGATTGCTCCCAGTTGGATCACGATCGTGTACATCTTCCAATAAGCATCGTGCAGATCGAGATGTAGCAGCGCCTCGACGATCCGGAGATGAGCGGTCGAGCTAACCGGCAAAAATTCCGTTAGTCCTTCGACTACGCCGAGTAAAATGGATAGAAGAAAATCGTTCACTGTGACAGCTCTACCCTCTTGTTCGTGCTTTCGCTACAATCGCAGGAGCGTCATCTTCAGCGTGTCCATGGTCAAAATTAATTTTGATTGGTCCGCAACCGAACCTCATTGTCACCTCTCGCGATGAAACTCTTCGTTACCGGAATCTGCGGCTTTGTCGGTAGTTCGCTGGCAACCTGGTTTCGTGAGCGTCGGCCTTCTTTCAAAATTAACGGGATCGATAACTTCGTCAGGCCCGGAAGCGAGACGAATCGTTCGATCTTGCGCTCACGAGGAATCACCGTCCAGCACGGCGATGTTCGAAACGCCTCGGACTTCGAGAACCTTCCTGCGGTTGATTGGGTAATTGATGCCGCTGCTAATCCCAGTGTCCTCGCCGGAGTAGACAATCGCAGCAGCTCGCGGCAGGTGATCGAACACAACCTCTACGGAACGGCAAATGTCCTTGAATATTGCAGACGCGTTAAAGCAGGCCTGGTTCTCCTGAGTACCAGCCGTGTCTACTCTATTCCTGCGCTGGCGGGGTTGCCGTTAATCAAAGGCAACCACGCTTTCGAATGGGATAAAGCCGCCGCTCCGGTTCAGGGCGCGTCAGCTAACGGGCTAACGACGCAATTCTCAACTTCACCTCCGGTTTCACTCTATGGCAGCACCAAGCTGGCTTCCGAGTACCTGGCTCTGGAATACCAATACAGTTTCTCTTTTCCATTATGGATTAATCGCTGCGGCGTTATCGCGGGAGCAGGGCAGTTTGGAACCGCAGAGCAAGGGATTTTCTCTTACTGGATACATGCCTACTCGCAAAAGGGCCCGCTGAAATACATCGGGTTTGATGGCTCGGGCCGGCAGGTTAGGGACGGGCTTCATCCCAACGATTTGGCCGAGCTTGTCGCACAGCAAATAGAATACTCTCAGAAACCGGAAGCCATGACGTTCAACGTCGGAGGGGGCGCCGCTAACGCCATGTCTCTGGCGCAACTTACAAGCTGGTGCGCCGAGCGTTTCGGAAAACATTCGCTCGAATCCGATCTGACCCCGCGTTCTTTCGATGTTCCTTGGCTGGTGATGGATAATCGACAAATCGCTGCCCAGTTTAACTGGCGTCCAAAGCGTGATCTGCCGTCCATCCTCGATGAAATTGCCAACCACGCGCAATGCAATCCGCATTGGCTCGACCTCTCCTCTGCGCCATGACTGACCCGCCACGAGAGCAACCGCCCCTCCAGCTCCTTAGCGTTGTTATTCCAGCGCGCGATGAAGCCGGATGCATCGCCGCGACGGTGGAACATCTGCACGTCGAGTTACGTCTCAACAACGTTCCTCATGAAATTATCGTTATTGACGACGGCAGCACCGACAAAACCTGGGAGGTTTTACAGGAAACGCAGAAACGCGTGGAAACCTTGCACCCACTTCAAAATTTGGAAGCGCATGGATTCGGCCGCGCCGTCGTCCTCGGCTTCGACCAGGCCAAAGGCGACGCTCTCGTCATCATGATGGCTGATGAATCGGACGATTGCCGTGACGTGGTGCGCTACTGGCAGGTCCTTAACTCCGGTTATGACTGTGTATTCGGCAGTCGTTTTGTCAAAGGTGGCGGTGCCATTGATTATCCCTGGCTCAAACTTTGGATCAATCGCTGCGCTAATTTATTCATTCGCGCCCTTTTTCGCATCAAACCTAACGACATTACGAATGCCTTTAAGGCCTATCGGCGGCAGGTCATTGATGGCTGCCGTCCATTCCTCTCGCCGCATTTCAATTTGACCGTCGAAATCCCGCTAAAAGCGATCGTGCGCGGTTATACCTGGACGGTGATTCCAATTACCTGGCGCAATCGCCGAACCGGCACCGCCAAGCTCAAGATCAAAGAAATGGGCAGCCGTTACCTTTTCATTTGCCTTTATATTTGGCTCGAAAAATACTTTAGTCGCGGCGACTACAAGAAAACAAGTGAACCCAGCGAATAAAGCCCAACTACAGTCACTTTATCAGAATCGTTTCGGCGAGCGCTTGGAATATCGCGACCAAGTATGGGCAACTTTGTGCTCGGAGTTTTGGCAACGCTTGGTTCCCGAAGATGGTAGTGTTCTTGATCTTGGTTGTGGTTACGGGCAATTCATTAATCATATTCGTTCCCGCTGCAAATGGGCGATGGACCTGAATCCTTCCACCAAACAATACCTGGACAAGTCGGTAACCCTTCTCGAACAAGACTGCTCGACTCGTTGGAACCTGCCCGACCAAGATCTTGATGTTGTTTTTACCAGTAACTTTTTTGAGCACTTGCCCGATAAGGAATCGCTAAACCGAACTCTCCACGAAGCCCATCGCTGTCTGCGTGAAGGCGGCTGCCTTATCGCATTGGGGCCGAACATCAAATGCTTACCGGGAAGATATTGGGACTTTTGGGACCACTCACTTCCGTTGACGGAAAAATCATTGTCCGAAGGGCTACGCGCGACCGGATTTACTATCGAGCAAGCAGTTGCAAAATTCTTGCCCTATACCATGGCCACAGGGCCACGCTTTCCTAGGTTCTTAATCGCGATTTACCTGAAACTTCCTTTCCTTTGGCGGCTTTTCGGCGAACAATTCCTTCTTGTCGCTCGCAAACAATCATTTTGATGAGCTACGTCAGGCTCGAAAAATATTTTAGCAAAGGCGACTACCAAAAGAAATCGAGTGAAGCTGCCGAAGCTCGGGCGTTCGTTCTGGCTGCTTCTGTTGCCCCGGGGATTATTGGCACGAAAAAGAGGAACGAAGCCGAAGAAGATAATAAGCGTTGAAATTATGTAGCGAAGAGTGCAGCAGAAAGAGGCTCAACTTTAACTCGATCACTAATCAAGTGGGGCCGCCAGGATTTTGATTGTTCCATTGCGCTAGAAACCTATCAGCTATGGACCCCGGCTTCTACTCGTAAAACCTTCCCCTTTGTCATCTGATCATAGATCCGGTGATAGGTACGCTCCAAATCATCGCGTAGCTTCGGTGCCGGCTCCCAGTTGTAAATTTTCTGGATTGGCGTGTTGTCGCTGTTACGACCATTTACTCCTTTGGGCGCTTTTAGATTGTAGCTCCGTTTTAGTTTTACGCCGCCGATCTCCTCCACCATGCCGACTAGCTGATTGATACTAACGAGTTCGTTACTGCCGAGGTTTAACGGCTCGACAAAATCGCCGTCCATGATCATCTGTGTACCCTTCACACAGTCATCAATCCACATGAAGCCGCGCGTCTGATGGCCGTCGTGCCCCAGATCGCACGTATCCCCGGCGGCAGCTGCGCGCCGCGTCGAAAAGAATTTCGCGCGCGCGATCCCGGTCGATGACACTAATTCGCACGCCGTGGGCGTGGATTGCCGGTGCGGTCATTCTAGACTTTTCGTCCGAATTTTTTCTCCAATTCGGCGTGCGAAATTTGGATCATGGTGGGACGGCCGTGGGGACAGCAGTAGGGCAGATCACAAGCGAGCAAATCACGAATTAGTTTTTCGATTTCGGGATAACGCAATGGATCGTTGGCTTTGACGGCGTGACGGCAAACTGTTTTCGCGATCATGTCTTCGCCCAGACGCAGTGGCGAACTGCTGTGGCTGGTTGTTTTCAATTCATCGATCACTTTGCGCAAGAATCCCGCAGCATCTGCGACTTCGAGAAAAGTGGGCAAGCTATCGACCCGAAAACTGTTTGCGCCGAAACTTTCGATTCCGATCCCCATTTTCTGCAACGTTGCAACATTGTGCTCGACCCATTCCGCATCGCGCGGCGGCAACGAAAAGATCTGTGGCAAAAGCATGCGCTGCGACGGCACCCCTTGCTCTTCCATTCGCCGGCGCAATTCCTCGAATAAAATTCGCTCGTGCGCGGCGTGCTGATCCACCAAAACGAGCCCATCGGAATTTTCCATCAGCACATAAAGGCGGTTAAGCACACCGATGATTTGAAATTGCGGATCGCGTCGCGGTTCAACTTGCGGTTCAAAATAGGCGCGATTGACCTCAATCGGCGGCGAATCGCCCCTATCCCCCAACGGCGGTAGCTGTGACGCGGATTGACTCGGCACGGCAAAACTGGAGCGACGAACGCTATCCCATTCCGTTATTTCCGCTCGGGACGGCGTCGCCATTATCCCTCCCGGGGTTTGAGACGACACGCGTTCGACAGCCTCAGCACCAGCGGAGGTCGTCCCTCCAATTGCTGGAACCGGCGCGCTAAATTTTCGCTGCCAATCAGCGCGACCGCTCTCGAGCGTCCTCTGTACCGCTTCGACAATTGCCTCGCGAACTCTGGCAGGATCACGAAAACGAACTTCGCGTTTTGCCGGGTGTACATTCACATCCACCTCACGCGGGTCGAGCTCAACGAACAGGAACGTAACCGGAAATTGTCCGCGCATCAGAGCGGTATGATAACCTTCGCGCAAAGCCGTGGAGAGAATGCCGCTCTCGATCGCGCGGCCGTTAACGAAGACGAATTGCTGCGACCGCGTCTGCCGGCTTACCCCAGCGCGCCCGATCCAGCCCCGAACTTGGAGGCCACCCCGGTCGCGCGAAAGAATTTCCAACAGATCGTCGAGAAGCTCGGCGCCATAGATATCGCGGATCCGGTCGCGCAGCGAGGTCGTTATTGGTAATTGCAGCGCGATTTTATCTTCGCGCACCAGGCTGAAGCTAATCGCCGGATGAGCTAACGCCTGCAGAAAGAACTGATGTTCGATATTTCGCGTTTCCGTCGTTTCGGAGCGGAGAAATTTTCGCCGCGCTGGCACATTGTAAAACAACGAACGCACTTCAATCTGTGTCCCAGGCGCTTCGCCGCCGTCGCGCACCGTTTCGATCCGTCCGCCGTTTACGAGAATTTCCGTGCCGGCGACCGCACCGTGCTCGCGCGTGGTCAGCCGAAAGCGCGAAACACTGGCGATGCTCGGCAACGCTTCACCGCGAAAACCAAGCGTGTTGATGGCGGCGAGATCAGCCGCGGAAGCGATTTTGCTAGTGGCGTGCCGTTCGAGCGAAAGCAGGGCATCATCGCGGTCCATACCGTAGCCGTCATCGACTACCCGAATGCGCGACATTCCGCCTCGCTGAATTCCCACCTCGATCGCACGCGCACCAGCATCAATGCTGTTCTCGACTAGCTCCTTTACCACTGACGCAGGCCGTTCCACTACCTCGCCGGCGGCCACCTGGCTGGCGAGAGTTTCGGGGAGAAGTTTAATCCGGCTCATTGGATTCCTGATTTTAAGTCCATTCGACTCACTTCGCTCGCAGCCAATTGACTACACCCATCATGAGTTCATTTGCTGTCCGGAGGAAGCTCCAACCTTTTGGAGATCTCAAGGCAAACTCTCTGACGTTCAGGACATCACGTTTGCGGCTCCGCAGAGCGTCGCCTATCAAGCATCATCACGATCTGGTAGGGCGCCATGGCGTTGATATGCGCGAAAACTGACTCGTAGCGCTGTACAGAATAGGCGGGGTCCCTCGAATCCGCTCGGGATGACGGAGCATGGCCCCGGGTTGTCTCCGATGATTTTTTTCACGCGGCAAGGCAAGGCGTGTGCTGATTGACTTAAGGAGGGTGGATCGTACGTTTCCTGGAGTGAATGATTGAAATTACCGAAAGCGCGGTGCGGCAATTGCGAACACTGGTGGGCGCGGCCGCGGAAAAAGGATTGCGCATCGGAATTGCAAAGGGCGGTTGTTCCGGTCTGCAATACGAGATGACGCTCGGCGCCGCTCGTCCGGGCGATGCCGTGATCGAGCGTGACGGCGTGAAATTTTTTGTCGATGAAGAGAGCGCGCAGTTGTTGCGTGGCTCGACCCTGGATTATCGCGATGCCCTCACTGGCGCTGGTTTTCAAATCGTTAATCCGAATGCAGCGCGGACCTGCGGCTGCGGTTCCTCCTTCGAACCGGCACGCCCACTCTAAAGTGAGTGAACTTCGCTGATGGCACAGGAATTTTTTCGCTACGAAACACCTTATGGCCGTCCCCGGCAGCGGACGAATTATTTCGCCTGGACGCTGGCAATTCTTTTTCTCACCGGCTTAGCCTTCGCAGCCTGGTTGGGAAGTTTCTATGTTTTCTGGCAACCGGAACGGCCTGACAGTTATCGGTTATTAAAGAAACTGCATCGCATTGATCCGCCGCGGCGATTTGAATTGACGGCGGCGCCGGCCGGCGAATTTCTCAATCCCAAACAATTGCATGATCGTTACGCGCCGCTGGGCGAAGCGGAGTTATCCAAGACGAACAGCGAGTTGGCACGCAATTACATTCGTAATTTTCAGCAAGTGCACGGGCTCGTCCCCTACGTTGTCGGTCGCTTCCGTATTATCGACGTCCATCAACTTGGCGCCGCGGACGTTTTCACTTCCGGTATGGTGGCACTCGCTGCCGCCATCGATAACGGGGAGGTGCTGCTCGAGCATGTTTACCCGGCGGATCGGCGCGATATCCCGCTCATGCGCCAAACCCTTGCCCCTGGTCTGGAAATTAAGCTCGAGCGAACGCACGATATTTCGGCAGTGATTCACGCCGATCGCAGTGCTGATGGCCGGGTCCTGATCACGGCGATGCCTTTGCTTTACGGAACCTATACCGTTACTCGCGGCACCGGAACCTTCACTCTGGAGCCTCCGCTGGATCTAAACCTCGCGGCCGGTTGGCCTTTGTTTAAACGCGAGGCATTGCGCGCAGCCGAAGATCGATACGCACAGTTACGTCAAACTGAACCGGCATCGCCTGGATCGATTGCCTTTCCTGGAATCACGCCGAGCGGCACGCCACCCCCGAGCGAGAATCAACTTGTTCGAGTAGAACAGGCCATAGCGATTGAAACGCCGGCAAGCACGCCACCACCGCCGCCATCGAAAGGAGCAAAGCCGACCCCCGTTGGGAAAGCCGGAAGAATCGCGAAAAATCAAAAATCGACAGCGACACCAAGCGCCACGCCGATACAAGTCGCAAAAATCAACAGTCTGGCTCCCACATTATCGACAACGCCGCTGCAAAAGTTCACCGAATCAAGTCCGACCCCAAATCCGAGTGCGACCGCTGCGCTTCCCGCTGATGGCGCCGCGCTGGCCTCGACTGCTGGCGGCGGAAATTGGAAAACGTATCCACCGGGCAAAATGCCGGTTGGCCGTCTCATTGCAGCAGCTGACCTCGGTGCAGTCGCCGATCGCGGTCTTTCCGGAGAACGGACTTATTTGAAAGGGCAATTTGTGGTGAATTTTGCCGATGCCAATAAAGCGGTATTGCGGCCACGCTCGCGCATGCCGGATTCCGTGATGTTTCTCACCGGTGGAAATTCCACTCGAATCATTGTCGAGTATCCGACCGGTTACCTTCCCCCCAAGCCAGGCTCAGTCGTGAGCCGCGATGAGGTTCGTCCCTTCGAGGTTACCGAAGTACGGAAACAAGAAGATGGTCAGCTGAATGTTTTCGCGCGCGAAATCATGCAACCGTAATCGAGTTAACAATTGAGTGTTGCAGGTGCAACACGCAGATATTAACTCCCCTATTTCTGAATTGCTTCGGTCATTAGCTGCCGCGCCGGTCGATAATCAATTTGCCATCACGAACTTCGATCGATCCGCTGCCGTAGGTGGTGCGGAATTCGCCGAGATAATCTCGCAGCGGGCGGGCGCGATATTTCCAATCGAGCACGTCGGAGGGCACCGGCTCGTTATTGATGGTGATGCTGCTGAGGCGCGGATTCTCCAGCGATTGCGGGCTGTCGCTTTCGACCACGATGTCGCCATTCAAATAATAGCGCCCGCGCCCAACGTATTCGCCCAGCGGCACGCTCGTCTGAATACGCAAACGATTGCCTTCGATCGCGACGAATACTTTGCCACGAGCATGCCGATTGTTCGCGATCAGATTATTCAAATCGTCCGCGCTCAGTTCGATGTGGGCCGGTTGATCGCGAATGTTTTTAAAATCCTCCCATTTCCGATTTGCCGCGCTGATATTTTCGTTGGTGGTTTCGAATTGCGGCACCGGCGAGGGTTCCTGCGCGAGCACGTGCATTTTTTTCGCCCAATAGAAACTGTGCAGCACTGCGGAATGCGTTCGCATTCCAAAATACAAGCCGATTGCGCCGGCGATAATTAGAAACACGATGAAGCAAGCCAGAATCAAACAACCTTTGCCCACACATCCCATCCCACGCTTCTCTCGCGGCGGCGGACCTTCGATCCAGGTGTTCATCTCGCTTCATCCGACGCCGTCTGCGCCGCCTTCAACTTTTGGTAGAGATCGTTCAATCCTTGTGAGAGTACACGCGTTCCGGAAAGCATCGGCATAAAATTAGTGTCTCCACTCCAGCGCGGCACAATGTGTATATGCAGGTGATCGGGCACGCCCGCTCCTGCGCATTCGCCGACGTTGATACCGATGTTGAATCCCTGCGCTTTCGTGACCTGCCGCAGCAGCTCCTGAGCACGCACAACGAGCGAAAAAAGCTCGACGACTTCATTTTCACCGAGATCGCGCAGCTCGCCCACCTTTCGATATGGCACCGCCATCAAGTGCCCGACGGTGTAGGGATAGCGATTCATTATCAGAAACGAATTTTTCCGGCGCACGAGGACGAGGTGAGCGGCATCATCGCTGGCACGCGCAGCCTCGGACAGGAAATCGGGCGGGCCCGATTTCTCGAAGTACTCAAAGCGCCAGGGCGCCCACAAAGTTTCGAGCTCGGCTTTCGGAAACTCCACCAACTAACGAGAGTAAGAGCTTATGGGAGAAAGTCGAGCTTATCCGCGCGGGAGCATCAGGAACCCATAACTTGACGGATCTTCGCTCTTTTTTTCAACGGTGACGCGATAGGGAAATTTGCCTGAGCGCCAGGGGTCTTCATCGATTGGAACGACGAGCGCGTCCAAACCTGGCGGCGTCGCTGTCGCCTCGATTATGCGGGTGTAGAAACGCGGCCGCTGCAAATACAAAAGCATCCCTTCGTCGCGCGACGGTAGAACTTCGTATCGCAGATGTTCCGCTTCTGCAATTCGGCGAACTTCGCGGCCAAATTTCACCAATGCATCGCGATCGTTGAGGTAACCGTCGATCACCCGCATCGCCGAATACGCACCGGTAAAAATTGAGGCAAAGATTATTGCGCACGCGGCAATGCGGCGAACGCGAGCAAAGTTGTCTGCCATACTCGCCTTAATTTGCGCAGCCAGCAGCATGCAAAGCGGTGGAACTGCCGGAAAAATCCGGTCTACTCGCTTTGATGGAATTAACGACATCACCACGATGCCGCCGAGCGCCCACGTCATCAGCCAGAACATTTCCGGCGAAAGCTTTCCCAGCCACTTTCCGGTTGTCGCTTTCGTTTTGCGCAATGCGGCCACGAGCAATCCGATGATGAGCAAACTCCAAGGCGCGAATTTTTGCAGCAAATGCGGGATGTAAAAGAGCAATGGTTGGGAACGATGAATGCCCTCATGAAAGCGAGCGGCGAATTCGTTTAAAACAACGTCTTCGTAAAATCCATCGATAAAACGGATCCCTGAGATCAGCCAGAGATAGAACAACGCGAGAGAGGCAACCCAGGGAATCCATCCGCTCCACGCATTCGGAAAGGTGGGACGCCATTTTCGACGCAATTGATAAATAACCAGTGGCGGGAGGACGAACGCCCAAACGATTGGTCCCTTGACAAACATCGCCGCGGTCAGCACCAGGCAAAGCGCGACTCGATCGCGCGTCGTCCACGACGTTCGGGTCCGGATTTTTTCGAACATCAATAATCCGATCGCGAAACTAACAAGCGCTAGTGGCATATCGGTTCGCACTAGCGTCGCCAACCGCACGCTCAACAAATTCAGACTAAATGCCGCAAGCGCGCACAGCGCGGGCAAATCACCAAAGGTTCGCGCGCCGCGAAAAACCAAAACTGCGAGCGCGATCGCGGCAACGAAAGAAGGAAACCGCCAGGCAAAATCCCATGAGCGCGTGATTCGATAGAGCGCGGCGGAAATCCAGGCGACCGCAGGCGGTTTGCCACTGATATGGTGGAAAGAGTGGCGCCCCCCCCGAGCTCCCATTCCTTCGTGCGGCGTCGTCTGATAGAGCCAGCGCTGTTGACCGATCATTTGAAAGGAGACAAAGGCCTGTTTCGCCTGGTCGTAATCGTCCAGGGTCCAGGGCAGGTTCGCGACCGCAAAAAAGCAAACCGTTAGCATGCTAACGATTAGGAGCGTTCGCCGACTTTGACCCGTCTCAGTCGATGCGATCTGACTCATTGCCTACTCGCGCCAAAGCAGCGCGCGCATCGGCGCAGCATCGCCACCAACGATTTTCAGTGGCAGCGCGGCAAATTGGTAAACTCCCGCTTTGACCTCTCTCAGGTCGAGTGACTCAACGATGGCAATCTCTCGGACTGCGAGAGCTTGATGATTCGCCAAAACCTTCGCCTCGATCGGATCGACTGAAGGGACATCGATGCCGAGCAAGACAACACGCAGTTCGCTCAACCAGGCGATCGCCTCGGGTTTCAGCACCGGAATCCACTCCGGAAATCGTGTCGAATCCGGAAAACAATTCGTTTTCAGCAGGACCCGGCGCGTTTTGGCGATTTGCGCACGCGCATGTTTCAAATCAACAACGCCGATGGAAGGCTGAGTCCGGGAAAACCTTTTCGCAAGATCGATCACGACCGCCGCTCCGATGTAATTTGCGAGTGGAACGGAGTCGATGGCGGCACCTTTTCCGTCGAAATGAAATGGCGCGTCCGCGTGCGTTCCGTTGTGCGCGCTCATGCTCAGTGCACCGACATTGACCGAACAGGTTTGGCTGAGACGCCAGGTTAGCTCATACCGAAATGGCGTATCCCCAGGCCAGGGGGCGAGATCTTTCGTCAGCGGCCGCGAAATGTCCCAGATCTTTTTCATCCTGCGTGGCGCAATTCGGTCACGATTGCCTCGGCCGCATTCGCACTCGCCTCACCCCGCCCGAGTTTCTGGGCTACATTTGCAAAATCGGCGAGCATGCGGCCGCGTTCCGTTTTGTCGGCGAGCAAACGCGCCACCGCCGCGGCGATCGCGCGCGGTTCTGCTTTGTGCTGAATAAACTCGGGAACAATCTCGCGATTGGCGAGCACGTTTGGCATTCCCAAATACTTTACTTTCACAACCAGGCGCGCAGCCAAATAAGTAAGCCACGCCACCCGGTAAATCAGGACGAAAGGCAATTGCAAAAGTGCGGCTTCGAGCGTGGCTGTGCCGGAAGCGACCATTCCAACATTCACGCGGGCCATTACAGAACGAGCGTCGCCCGTAACGATGGAAAACTTTCCCGTAGCGTGCTTGCCGTAAAGATTGGCGCGGATCAATTCGCCCAATGGCTCGGACGCAGCTGAAACGACGAAACGCAGATCGTGATCTTGATGCGACAATTCCACCGCTGCTTTGCGCATGACCGGGAAAATCTTCTTCACCTCGCGCTCGCGACTGCCCGGAAATAAACCGACAAGGTTTTCATCCCGTGCGGAAACGTCAGTCCGGCTTGCAGCGATGAGGCCTGTTGAAGTTGGCTTTGAGATTTCGTCACGGGATCCCTCGGTCCGAGAGGGACTGGCGTTTTCGCTCGCGATGATGGAAGAGGGGCTCGGGATGACTGACATCATCGGGTGGCCTACAAAAATCGCGCGTAAGCACGATGCCTCATAGAGCTCGGGTTCGAATGGGAAAATACAGAGCATCAAATCAATCGACTGGGCCATCTGCGAAACGCGACGCCGGTTCCACGCCCAAACTTGCGGGCTGATGTAATAAATAATTTTCAACTCTGGAAATTTCGCGCGCAGCGCACGGGCGAGGCGCAAATTAAATCCCGGGTAATCGATCAGCACGGCTGCGCTTGGCCGCGCAGCATCAATCTCGGAAATGGTGGCCTGAAATTGCTTTCGAAAAAAAGGGTAACGCCTGATCACTTCCCATAATCCGACGACAGCGGTGTAATCGATCCAATCGCGAAACTTTCCGCCGGCGACCGCGCGCATTTTCGGCCCGCCGCGTCCCACAAATCGCATTTCCGGCGCACGTGCCCGCAAAGCCTTGAGTAAGGCCGCGCCATGATTGTCACCGCTGCGCTCGCCCGCAACGAAGTAGACGGTTGCGTCGGACATTCTACGCTTTCGCGATTCGTTTCGTTATTTCGACCGCCAGCTCGAGGGCGGCGGCGGCGTGCGAACCGGAGACTCTCGGTTCGCCGCCGGTGAGCGCACAATCGGCGAAGGAAGCGAGCTGTTGCCGTAACGGCTCTTCTTTCTCAATTGCGACCGGCTCGCGCGTGATCTGCCCGTTGACCCGCCGGTAAATTTCACCGCTTTGCCCCTGATAATCTAACGAGAGATAGGCGTCTTCCTGGAACACCCGGATCTTGCGCATCCGCTCCGGACTGATGCGACTCGAGGTAATGTTGGCGATGCAACCATCGGTGAAACGCAACCGCGCATTCGCAATGTCTTCACCGCGGCTCAGCACCGGCACACCTACCGCGTCGATGTTTTCCACCGTCGAATCGACCAGATGCAAAATGATTTCCAGATCGTGAATCATCAGATCGAGTACAACCCCGATCTCGGTGCTGCGATTTGGATAAGGCGAGAGGCGATGTGCTTCGATGAAACGCGGATGGGTCAGGCGCTGTTCCAGCGCGCTGAGGACGGGATTAAAGCGTTCGACATGGCCAACCTGCAAAACCAGCCGTTTTTCCGCCGCGAGTTGTGCGAGTTCGCGCGCGTCGGCGGTATTTTCGGTGATCGGTTTTTCGATGAGCAAATGTTTGCCGCGCATAAGCAAATCACGCGCGACCGAAAAATGCGCGCTAGTGGGGGTAGCGACTGACGCCGCGTCGACCATTCCGGCAAATTCCTCAAGTGATCTCGCGGCCTTAGCCTTGTATTTGGCCGCAATTTCAGCAGCACGGACGGGATCAATATCGAAAATGGCAATAAACTCGGCCTGCGGCAGCTCGGCATAAATCCGCGCATGATTGCCGCCAATGTGACCGACGCCAACGACGCCAACCCGCAGTTTTTTCATCGCACACTTGCCATCGACTGCGGCACGTAATTATCAAGAAACCATTCGTAAAACCGGGCGACCCCGTCCCGCAGCGAAATCGTTGGCTGCCAGCCGAGCTTTTTGATCTTGGAAATGTCGAGCAATTTGCGCGGGGTGCCGTCCGGTTTTGAGCGGTCCCACTTCAACTCGCCCCGAAAGCCGACCACGTTGCAAATCAATTCCGCCAATTCCAGAATGGAAATGTCTTCGCCACACCCAACGTTGATAATTTCCGGCGAATCGTAGTTCTCCAGCAGGAACAGAACTGCCGCCGCCAAATCATCCACGTGAAGAAATTCACGGCGCGGCACGCCCGTTCCCCAAACAATCATCTCCCCCGCTCCGCTCATTTTGGCCTCGTGCGCTTTGCGCAACAACGCCGCCAGCGCGTGCGAAGTCTCAAGATCGAAATCATCACCCGGGCCGTAAAGATTTGTTGGCATGACCGAGATGAAATTTGCGCCATACTCGCGCGCGAAAGCCTGACACAATTTTACGCCGGCAATCTTCGCAATCGCGTACGGTTCGTTGGTCGGTTCAAGCGGCCCGCTCAGGAGCGCGCTCTCCGGAATTGGTTGTGGTGCAAATTTCGGATAGATACACGAGCTGCCGAGGAATAAAAGTTTGCGCGCACCACCCTCGTGCGCTGCGTGAATAACGTTGTTCTGGATCTGTAAGTTTTCGATCAGGAATTCGACCGGTGCATCAATATTGGCTTTTATTCCGCCAACCTTCGCCGCTGCCAGAACCGCCAGGTCCGGCCTTTCCTCGGCGAAAAAATTCCGGACCGCTCGTTCGTCTCGCAAATCAACTTCCGCCCGCGAGCGAGTGATCAAATTGTTAAAACCGCGTGCCTTCAACAGGCGGACCAAGGCGCCGCCGACCAGTCCACTGTGACCGGCGACGTAAATTTTATCGTTTTGTTTCATCCGCGAATAAGTGTTTAGCATTTTCTTTTTTTGCCGCCCGCGCAATCCTGAGTTCATGCCCAGGCCAAGGCGCCGGCTGACGGTGCAGAAAACTTACAAGCTTTTCATCGGCGGAAAATTCGCTCGTGGTGAAAATGGACGCGTCATTGCCGCGCGCGATGGGCAGGGAAACGTGCTGGCTAATTACTGTCGTGCGTCGCGAAAAGATTTTCGTGACGCGGTCCGGGCGGCACGAAGTGCCGTCGCGGGCTGGACGAAATGCAGTCCTTATTTGCGCGGCCAAATTTTGTATCGCGCGGCTGAAATGCTGGAAGGGCGCCGACGCGAGTTGGAAAGCGAGCTCGCCCGCGTTGGCAGCCCGGCGGCGAGGGCGCGCGGCGAAGTCACGGCCGCGATTGATCGCCTGGTTTATTACGCCGGTTGGACCGACAAGTTTTCGCAAATTCTCGGATCGGTAAATCCGGTCGCGACGGCGCATTTCAATTTTACGATCCCCGAACCGACTGGCGTGGTCGCCGCGCTGGCGCCCGATGAACCGGCCTTGCTCGGAATGGTCTCGGTTATTGCCCCAATCATCGCCAGCGGCAATAGCGTCATCGTGCTCGCTTCGACCGCGAACGCGCTCGCCCCTCTTACCTTTTCCGAAATCATCGCGACGAGTGATCTTCCGGCCGGTGTTTTCAATCTTCTTGCCGGTGATCGCAACGAACTCGCGCCGCATTTCACCAGTCATATGGATGTCAATGCAATCGTCGATGCCAGCGACGATGAAAAGATCGGCGAGGAATTGCAGGCTGGCACCGCTATCAACGTCAAACGTTACATCCGTCGCACTGTAGCTAATTACTTCGGTCGCGAGGGGGAAAACCCGTATTGGATTCTCGATACGGTCGAAATGAAAACGGCGTGGCATCCGATCGGACTCTAACCGCTGCGCGGCAGTGGAGTGATGATAAGGCGGAAGCAAAGCTGTTGCTTTGAACTCCATTGCTCCACTACTCCATCACTCCATTACTCCAGTTTCTGATCATGCACCTACCGTCATTGATTGAGAAGAAGCGCGATGGCGGCGATTTACTCGGAAGAAATCGCGCAGGTCATCTCCGGTTTTACTCGCGGAGAAATTCCCGATTTCCAGATGCGCGCGCTGGCGATGGCAATTTTTTTCCGCGGCATGAGCGACAGGGAAACCTGGCATTTGACCAAAGCAATGCTGGAGAGCGGCCAGATATTCGAGTATCCACCAAACTCGCCGCCCAAGGTCGACAAACACTCGACCGGCGCAATTGGCGGAAAGACTTCACTCGTTCTGGCACCGCTGCTGGCCTGCGATGAAGGTTTGGGTGCCAATGATTTCCGGTCGCGGTCTGGATATCACTGGCGGCATGCTTGATAAGCTCGAAAGCATTCCTGGCTTCAATGTGAACCTGGATCGAACGCGCGCGATCAAACAACTCGAGCGCATCGGCGTTTTCATCGGCAAATCAGATCCGATCACGCCGGCAAAATTACTGCGATGGACGCGGAAAAGATCGGACGCGCCTCATTCTTGCTTGGCGGAGGCCGGCAACAAGTAGACGACAAAATTGATTTGGCCGTCGGCATTTCCGATTTGAAAAAATCGGCGAGAGCGTGCAACAGGACGAACCGCTCATGCGTGTGCATGCACGAACAAACGACGGTCTCGAACAAGTCTTGCCGTTGCTGAGGACGGCGACGGTGGTTGGAGATGAATGCGATCTTTAGGCGAATGTTTGTGAGATCCCCTTCTCGCCTTTGCCGGATCGGGACGACGGGAGCCGTGTTTGTCTGGAGCATTCAAGCGCAAACCATCGCCGCGTCGCAAACAAATGAAAAACGCCAGTTGATGCGTTAATTCCTTGGTTGCTCCGGGAAGATGCACAGCTGGTGGAATCCCCTTTAGTGAAGTGATTTTCGATGTCACCGGCAAACGCGTGCTCGCTTTCAATCCAAGAAATGAAACCGGATTTACGAGTGGTAAAACAAATCAGCGTCGTGCTTGACGAGGTGATGTCACAGCTGAATTCGTCGGCGAGCGTAATTCAGGGAATTCCGAGAATCAACGAAGTGAGCAGTCACTTTGAAGATTTGATGCGAGAGCTGTTGAATAAGACTCCCGGGCTCACCTGCGATTTTCCGAAAACAAGTCAAGGTCGTCTCCAACGTTCCGGTTACCCCGACTTGGAGTTGATCGATCAAGAATCGCATCGCGTTTATTATCTCGATCCAAAACTTTATGCCATAGGGAGCCGGGACAGTTCGTTCCGCACTTTCTATTTCGAGCCGAAGATCGCAACCAATAAAGTGCGCGAGGACGCGGTGCACTTCATCATCGGCTTTGAGCATGAGAAACCCGCGGCCGACCGCCATTGGAAATTCACACGTTGGGATCTTGTCGACCTCTCACATTTCCAGGTGAAACTAAAAGCGGAATTTCAGGGAAGTAATCGCGACATGTATCGGCCGGAGGCGATCGTCGCGACCAGCGTTAAGTAATTCTCCGACTTCTGCTCCTGCTCGTATTGAACCTAAAACCAACCTTGCTGGCTCCGCAGAGCGTCGCCCTACCAATGACCGATCTGAACGCGAATTGGTAAGGCGAGACTTGTCGACCCGAGGCGAAACACCGTATTCCGAGGGCAGTCGGGAGAGCGCCCTTCCTCAACTCTTAGCACTACTAAAAGTTGCCGTAAGCGACCTCCGGCGTAATTGTTAAGTCTTGTGATTTCGCAGGTAACAACCCCCGAAACATTCGAGTTCGACGCAGTGGATGACGTCGTCGCCGATATCGCCTCAGGGAAAATGGTGATTGTGACAGATGATGCCGATCGCGAGAACGAAGGCGACCTGGTGATGGCAGCGGAAAAGGCGACCGCGGCATCAGTGAATTTCATGGCAATGCATGGTCGCGGCTTGATTTGTGTTCCCATCTCGAACGAGCGCGCGGAACAGCTCGGTCTGAAGCGCATGGTCGCGGAAAATCGCGAAATGTATTCGACCGATTTCACCGTCTCGGTCGATGCTGCGGACGGCGTGACAACCGGGATCAGCGCGCATGATCGGGCGCGAACTATTCAGGTTATTGCCAATCCCGTTTCCGAGCCGAATGATCTCGTGCAACCCGGCCATGTCTTTCCTTTGCGAGCAAAAGACGGCGGCGTCTTGCGCCGCGCTGGGCACACCGAAGCAGCAGTTGATCTTGCCATCATGGCCGGGCTGCAGCCTGCTGGGGTGCTCTGCGAAATTCTGCATGACGATGGCACAATGGCGCGTTTGCCGGAGCTGATGCGGTTCCGCAAAAAACACGGCCTCCGCATTTGCACCATCCAAAGTTTGATCGCGCATCGCCGGGTCCGGGAAAAATTGGTCGAGCGCGAACAAATCGTTAAAATGCCGACGGACTACGGCGACTTCGATTTGCACCTTTATCGGTCGAAACTGGATGGCTCACATCATCTCGCCCTGGTTAAAGGCATGATTTCGCCGAATAAACCGACGCTGGTCCGCGTGCACAGCGAATGTCTCACCGGCGATGTTTTTGGTTCGCGACGCTGCGATTGTGGGAATCAGTTGCACGCGGCGTTGCGCCAGATCTCCGAGGAAGGCGATGGCGTCCTCGTTTACATGCGGCAGGAGGGGCGCGGGATCGGGTTAGCAGCCAAAATTCACGCCTACAAATTACAGGAGGAAGGTCTTGATACGGTCGAAGCGAATGCCAGGCTTGGCTTTCCCATGGATCTGCGCGATTATGGATTGGGCGCACAAATCTTGTTCGATCTCGGTGTGCGGCAATTTCGTTTTCTGACGAATAATCCGAAGAAGGTAATCGGCTTGGAAGGCTACGGAATTCAAATGATCGAACAGGTGCCGATTCGCAGTCCCGCCAATCCGCACAACGAAAAATATCTCGAAACCAAAAAACAGAAAATGGGCCACTTACTATGACGGAGCCCGCCGCTAATCCTGGCTTGTCGCAATTTGTTCTGCCGCGCCCGCGCGTCGTCGCGGCCAAACGCACTTTTGCCATCGTGGCCAGTCAATTCAACCCATCCTACGTGCAGGGATTGGTCGATCACGCTGCCCGAGAACTACAAACGCCGATGGCGAAGGTGGCGCTCTATCGGGTGCCCGGCGCGTTTGAAATTCCGGTCGTGGTGCGCGAGCTCGCACAACAAAAAAAGGCGGATGTAATCCTCGCCCTCGGCGTGATTTTAAAGGGGAAGACCAATCATGCGGAAAATCTGTCCCGTTCCGTCACTGACGCGCTCCAGCGGATCGCGCTGGATTATGGCGTTCCGGTGATCAACTGCGTCCATACTTTTACCAAGGAAGTGGACGCGCGTGAACGTTGTCTTGAAGACAAAATTAATCGCGGCACCGAGGCTGCCCGCGCGGCGATCGAAATCGCCAATGTGATGTCGGATCTGCGCACCCGACCGTAGCGATGGGCCGGCGGCGGGAGGCGCGCCAGGCCGCGCTGCAATATCATTTCTGGCGCGATATGCAGCACGGCCATAGCCCGGAAAAAATGGAGGATTTCTGGGAATTTCTCCCGACCAAACCGCGCGTCCGCGAATTTGCTCAACCCCTTATTGATGGAATGAATGCGCATCTCGCGGAAATCGACGAACGCATTCGGCGATATGCCGAGAATTACGAGTTTCGTCGCATTGCCGCGGTTGATCGCAACGTTCTGCGTCTGGCCATTTATGAAATGTTGTTCCGCGATGACATTCCGCCTGTTGTCTCCATTAACGAAGCAATCGAGCTCGCAAAGAAATTCGGCGGAGCGGAATCGGGCCGTTTCGTTAACGGGATTCTCGACCGGGTCCGGAAAGAGCTGACGCGGCCGGCGCGCGAAGCGGTGGCGAAGAGCAGTGCCTAACGATTCGTCATCCCGAGCAAAAACGCCAGTCCGGCTCGGACCGAGGGATCCCGAGGCGCAATCTTTAGGCTAACTTAAGCGGGATCTCTCCGCTTTCGCTCGGGATGACGAGATTCGTGAAATGAGATTTTTCAAAAACATCATCGACAAATTTGCCGGCAAACCGGTCGATTGGGACGAGCTGGAAGAGGCGCTGATTCGCTCCGACATCGGTGTGCCGATGACGCTGCGCATTCTAAAAACACTACGCGAGCGTGAAGCCTGGTCGTGGGTAACGGCAAATGACATCGCCGAAGTTGCGCGAGACGAAATTGGTCGTGTTCTTCCGATCAATCCCCCACCCATTCGTCCGCTGCCGGCGCATCCGAAAGTCATTTTGATTGTCGGCGTCAACGGAACCGGCAAAACAACCTCCACCGCGAAGCTGGGACATTTTTTCAAAACAAAGCGCCACAGGGTCTTGTTGGCCGCAGCCGATACTTTTCGGGCGGCAGCAATCGAACAATTAGGGATTTGGGCAGAACGAATCGGCGTTGATATGATTCGCGGACAATACAACGCCGATCCGGCCGCGCTTTGTTACGAGGCGTATCAGGCGGCCGATAAACGCGACATCGAATTTTTGCTGTGTGACACCGCAGGGCGACTGCACACCAAATCGAATCTGATGGCCGAGCTAAGCAAAGTAAAACGCAGCTTGGCCAAGAATGATCCAAATGCGCCTCATGAAATCTTGCTGGTGGTCGATGCGACTACGGGCAGCAACGCACTCGCACAAACGAAACAATTTCACGAAGCGATCGGATTGACCGGATTAATTGTGACCAAACTCGACGGCAGCGGAAAAGGCGGAGTCGTCGTGGCAATTCAAGACCAACTTGGAATTCCGACGCGGTTTGTCGGAACGGGAGAGAAACTGGAGGATTTTGCCGAATTCGACGGGCGCGACTTTGTCGCCAACATGATTTGAGCTCAGCCGGTCGCGGCAAACAAGCTAATCACCGAATCATCCCCGATTTCCGCATCGGCGGCATCAGAAAAGCTGGCATAATTCGTCAAATTCAACGGCGGCGAATCGAGATTGTTTTAAACTGCATTTGAAACCTGTGGGACAAATTACGCAACAAAGCCCGCCCTTGGAAGAAAGTGTCGGTCCCGTTGTCCAAGGCGGACCGCGAGGATTTGTAGCGAAGTTCACGGTCCTGAAAGGCGCACAACGCGAGCTTTGGCTGACGTTCCTGATCAAGTTGTTCATCATCTCGGCCTACGCGATAACTAACAAGACGCTGATTCTGTGGCTTTCGTACGATCTCGGATTCAGCGATCAAGCCGCGGGCGCGTTGGTTGGCTGGGTTTGGGCGCCGGCGATGACGATTTGCACCCTGCTGGCCGGCTCGCTCACCGACGCGCTCGGTCTACGCAGAACTTTTTTCTTGGGCGTCACGATCTGCCTGATCGCGCGCGCGGTGATGGTGTTTGGAACGATTCCTTGGTTGGTGCTGGCCGGTGGCTTATTCCCGCTAGTTATTGGTGAAGCATTGGGTACGCCAGTCTTGATTGCCGCGACGCGCCGATACTCGACCACGCGCCAGCGCTCGATTTCCTTTTCTATCATCTACATGGTGATGAACGTCGGCTACTGGATCGCCGGCCGTATTTTTGATTACGTCCGTCAGTCGTTAGGCGAGCACGGCCATCTCGATCTTTTTGGATTGCAGATTACCAGTTATCGTACGTTGTTTATGGTCAGCCTCGGCTTCGAGCTTCTGCTTTTTCCGACAATTTATTTTCTTCGCCGGGGAGCGGAAGCGACCGAACAAGGGGTCATCTTCACGGGCGAGCCGGTGCGGCACGCAACCGGAGTATTGTGGCGGCGTGTTTACTTAACGATCCGTGACAGCGCGCGCGATACGATTGCCCTGTTCAAACGGCTGCTTGGGCAATCCGGTTTTTATCGGCTCCTCGGCTTTCTTCTACTGATCGGATTTCTCAAACTCATTTTTCTGCAAATGGACTACGTCTTTCCAAAGTTCGGAATTCGCGAGCTGGGAAATGGCGCGCCGATCGGTCAGCTCTCCAACATCAATTATATTCTCATTATCGTTCTCGTGCCGATCATCGGCGCGCTAACACAGAAATTTTCCGCGTATCGCATGGTGGTGATCGGCGGCGCGATCTGCGCCGCGTCCGTTTTCGTGATGGCTCTGCCCACGCCGTGGTTTCAAGCGCCAGCGGATGGTTTATTTGGAAAGTGGATCGGTCACGCTTATCTCAGACTGCAAGGCGGCGTTCATCCCTACTACGTCATGATTGCGATTTACATTTCGATTTTTTCAATTGGCGAAGCGTTCTATTCGCCGCGCGTTTACGAATATGCGGCCGCTATCGCGCCGAAAGGTCAGGAAGCTTCCTACGGCGCGCTTTCATACATTCCTTTTTTGCTTGGGAAACTTTTGGTCGGAAGCGCGGGGTGGTTACTCGCCGCCTTTTGTCCGGAACACGGACCACATCATTCCGGGACGATGTGGCTGATTTTTGCCTGCGCGGCGTCGGTCGCGCCGATCGGATTGTTACTCTTTCGTTCTTACATTCGCGTGCCCGAAGCGGGACGTGAACAGACGAGCTGATCGAGCTGTCTAACCACTCGATCGTCTATGATCAATTTACCCAAGCGTCCGGAGCCGCGCTCTCGCTTTCTGCTGGTCATTTGTGTCATGGTTTTGATGGGACTGATTGGCGCGCAGACTTTCCTGAGCCGCGCTGGCGCACAAAAACAGGAGGAGAAAAAAGTGGAAACGACAACATCAAACGCATCGCCGGCGGCGACATCCGCCGCAGCTACAACGAAACCTTCCGCTGAAGAACTAAAGAAAAAGCTGACACCACAGCAGTATCGCGTCACGCAGGAATGCGGGACTGAGCCTCCTTTCAACAACGCCTACTGGAACAATCACGCGGCGGGTATTTACGTTGATGTCGTTACTGGTGAAGCGCTCTTCACTTCGCTCGATAAATTCGATAGCGGCAGCGGCTGGCCCAGTTTCACTAAACCGATCACGAAGGAAAAGGTCGTCGAAAAATCAGACCGCACCCTGGGGATGGATCGCACTGAAGTTCGCGGCGCGAAAAGCGATGCTCATCTCGGCCACGTTTTTGATGATGGTCCCGGCCCCGAAAAATTACGCTACTGCATCAACTCCGCCGCACTCCGTTTTATTCCAGTCGAAAAACTAAAAGAAGAAGGCTACGGCCAATTTCTGCCGTTGTTCGAGGGGAAGAAATAACGCTGCTGCTCGTAGCCCGCCCGTTATAGAAGCGCGGTCTTAGTCTTATTAAGGCCGATGCAGACGTTGCGAGCAGGGGCAGCGTCGGATCGCGGCGTCAAGACTGAAGAGCAGCGCAACAGCGATAACCGCTAAAAATAGTGTGCAGCCTGAATCAGGCACATCCCCAATTTGAAATTGATCATGCCAAGGCTGTGAGGCGTTTGGAAACAAGCCGAGTTCGCCACCAATAACGTCGAAAGCCGAACCATTCGGCAGGGTGATGTCTAGGTGAGCGCCGTAAATATCCGGCGGGAAAGGCCCATCAGCTAAAAGCGGGAAAAAACCACCAAGAGCAAGGCGGAAAGCTTCTCCACCCGAGTCAGCGGTGACCGAGCCTCCGAAAGACGTAACTGAACTAATTGGGTTACCGGCCTGATCAAACAGGTAACCGCTGCCGGTTGGATTGTTGATCGTGCCCGCGCCAAACACGTCCAGCATTGGAAGCAGAAGAAATGTTGAGTTTGTGCTCTTGAAAAGCCGGACGAAGCTATTGCCGCTAAAGACTAAATCCAAGGAGAGCGTTTGCCCGCTAAGCGGGAGATCATTCAGGTCGCTAAAGCTCACGATCTTTTCGCCTGTGACCCGGCCGGGCGGCCCAAGATCGATCGTGATGGTAGTAGCGTGCGCTGGGACCCAGCAGATCGAACACCCGAGCGTAGCCAAAAGCAGAAGTCTTTTTTTCAATCAGTGCCTCGGTAAACGACGACCAAACCAATCGAACAGTGAAGGCAGCAGTTGAGGTGCCAAACCGCGCTTCGTCACACCGAATCTCGAGTGCGCGCGCGAGAGCAATGGGCGCCATCAGATGATTGGCGAATAAAGACGAATTTCTTTAAATTTGTTCTGACTTACGTTCTGAATATCGGTTCCTAGGACACGCCGGTCGCAGGTAAGTCTCCTTCGATAAATGTAATGAGGCGGGGGCGGGAATCGAACCCGAGAAGTCCAAGGCTAGGCGATTACACTCGTCAGCTCTTTTCGCGTCTGGCCGTAACAGGGGCGCGGTTAAAAAATGCACCATAACATGTCTCATTTTTAGGCCAATTGGATCGTAAATAGCCCATGCAACGCGGAGGCCTTTTTCTGCAGGGCCGATACAACGTTTCCACAATGATTTGTATTTTGCTTACCTCGAGCGGCTTGCGTTGCAGGATGAAAAATCGGATTGTGAAATTCCGGATTTATGAAAGTTGGCGCGCAAAGTGTTGATGTGAGGCCAGAACGTGATAACCAGCAATTAACCAAACAGAATCCCATGTCTATCCTGATCTTCTATATTTTCTCCCGCCTTTCCGATCTCTTGGCGGGGTGGCAAAAGTTTCTCGCTCACGCGTAATCAACTAGCGGTTACCGCTCGCGTAGCTGGGCGTGGCACGCGCACACGTGTAGCCGAGCCCCTCAATTGCGCGCGGAATAGGGGAACAACGGTTATGATTTCGGGGCGAGGGAGGCGACGATTTTCTCGAAGCGGGGATCGCCGCGGAGCGGGTCCCACTGGGGCAGGAGTTTCAATTGTCCGTAGGTAAGCAATCCAGAACCGGAAAGGCCCCTCGCCTTTTCCATGTGTTCGCAGGCAAGCTCCTTCTCGCCCATCGAAGCGCCGGAATACTCGAGATTGTGGGGCCCGTTGACCGAATGTGTCGCCACGGGCAGACGCTCCATCGCACGTTTCCCCTTCCCGATCCGGGACAACTCCATGCCGCACACCGTGCGCCATAGAAGGTCCGCTCAGCTTGCCGTGCCCATGCGAGTTGCGTTAACGAATTCCTCGGTCCGATGATCAATCTGCCGGCCGTTGCGTCCTCGATTTTCGTGAATGTAAAGCCTCCTGTGCTGCGCAGTGGCAACCGAAGGCGGCGGCAGACTGATTTCGTATTTTACCCGCCGACGGTGATCGGCGAGTTGGAGCTCAGGACGATACACGTTGTTGAACTTCCACAGCATCCGGATGAAATTGGTTTGTCCGCAAAGCAATTTCCGGATGGCAACTCCCGCGCACTGGCGCAGCGCCGCCCAGCCAAGATTTTTACGGGCGAGCACGCGCTGGCATTCCACAAGTTCCTTGTAAAATTCCGGTAGCGGCAACTTGGTCGGCAACACCGCGTGCTGGATATCGAACAGCCGGTAGTCGCGGGTCGTAAGACGACGCGATTCGGTATGCCAAGTTTCCGTGCCGGGATACGGCGTATTAATGCTGATATTAACGACCTCGGGAACTTCCAGGCACCAGTCGCGCACGACCTTGAAGCGTTCGCGGTCCCACGAGGGATCGGCAATGATGTTGACTGCAACATTTACATCGAGCGAGCGGGCATACTTGAGTGCTTCAAAATTTTTGGAGAGTGTGATGCGCTTTCGGTAACGCTTCAGTCCCTCCTCGTCGATTGCTTCAAGACCTAGGAACATGGTATTCAGGCCGAGTCGCTTCCAAAGTTCGAAGACCTTCTTATTGCGCAAGAGCACATCGCCGCGCGTCTCAAGATAGTAACGTTTCCTGATTCCGCGGCGGGCAATCGCTTCGCCAAGCTGCATACCGTGCTCGGCTTGAATGAAGGCTACGTCGTCCACGATAAAAATTCCCGGCTCGCGCACTTGTGCCAGTTCCTCGACCGCGCGCTCCGGTGTCTTCACGCGGTAGTTACGACCATAGAACGTCCACGCGCTGCAAAAGACACAGTCCCATGGACAGCCCCGGCTGAACTCGATGGAAGCAGCCGGATCGAGCTGGCCTATAAAATATTTCCGGCGATGCCGAACGATATCGCGTGCAGGCAAGAGATCATCCAGCGATTTCACGAAGGTTGGCGGCGTCCCGCGATGATCGAGTGTTACGCAGCCAGGCACCTCCCTCAGGTTCGCCCGATCTTTGGCGAGAGCATCCAGCAGGCTGGTGATCGCGGTTTCGCCTTCGCCAATCAGCACGCAATCCACAGCGCCCGCAGTGTGCCGCAAAATCTCCTCCGGAATGAACGAGACGCTGTGCCCTCCGACAGAGATAAAAGCAGTGGGCAATAAGGCGCGCGTGGCGCGGGCAAGATCAATAATTTCTGGAACATTGGCGAGATAATTGCCGGAGAATGCGATAACGTCCGGCCGCCAGTGTCGAATCAGCCGGAAAAAATTCCGGTGCGATTCGCATTGCAAATCAATCAAACGGACCGAGTGGCCCGCCTCTCGGGCAGCTGCGGCGACAAGCTCAAGACCCAGCGGCTCAAGACGAAGATAAATCTTCGAATACATCAAACAACTCGGGTGAACTGCGAGTAATTTCATCTGCTTAGCACAGGTGTTGGTCTATTCGATTTTCCCAAAGACTGAAAGCACGTTGTTCTCTTCGCGCAACAACGGCGTTTGGCGATCAAAGAGCATTCCTCGCGCGCGTGTGCGCGGGGAAAGAGCGTAATCACGGTCATTCTTCAGCGCGCGGCTGTCCCAAAATTCAAACGTCGAACGTTGCTGCAACGAAAAATCTGAGGATGTCGTTATCGCCCAAGGCGAACATCCATCCAAACAGCCAGCGATAGAACTGCGCCGCGGGTGATAAATTTAAATTCGGGTGAAACTGCCAGCAGTGTCATGCCGTTAAGCAGGGACGCCATTATGAGCGCACCGAAAAGAACTCCCAGTACTGTGCCGCGCCCTCCCTTCAAGCTGACTCCGCCAATGACGCACGCGGCGATGGCATCGAGTTCCATGAGATCGCCCACTGTCGTTGTCGAAGCGCCGGAGTAGGCAGTCTGCATGAAACCAGTGATCGCGACGATGGCTCCCATGATGCTAAACGAGGCGACAACCACTTTCTCGACAGGAATACCGGAAATGACCGCAGCTTCCTCGTTGCCGCCAATCGCATAAAGATAACGTCCGAACGGCGTGTGCGTGGTGAGAACATAAATGGCGAACGCAATCAGACCGAGTATGACCGCTGATAGTGGGATGCCGTGGAATTTGTTTGTCACTACGACGAAGAGAAAGATGAGTTGTGCGGCAAGAAACAGTTTGAGGAAGACAAGTTCTCGATCTTCGACGGCAAATCCGTAATCCCGGCGCGCTTTGCGCGACCGAAGTTTTGCGAAGATCAGCGCAGTGACGATCAACGCGGCCAGCACGTAACCGACAATCGGCGGCAAATAAAACGTGGTGAGCACCGAGTAAAGATTGGCTTGCCCGCCTTGCACGATCAGAATCGTGGAATTGTGAATGACGAGCCAAAACAATCCTTTAAAAATAAGGAGCCCGCCCAAAATGATGATGAAAGCCGGTATTTTTTGGCGCACGATCAAATTACCCATGGAAGACCAAATAAGAACGCCAGCGACCAGAGCTATTCCCATCGCCAGCGGCGCCGGCCATTTGTGCTCGAAGACAAGAACGCTGGCGACACCGCCAAGCAGACCGACACCGCTTCCGGCCGACAAATCGATATTACCCGGGAGGATGACCAGCAGCATCCCCATGGCGAGCGTAGCGGTGATCGACAGCTCGGTCGTGAGCAGCGAGAGATTGCGTGCACTTAGAAATTGCGGCGACACGATGGCGAAGAACGCGCAAATCACAACGAGCGCTATCACCAACGAAAAATCGCGAAATGATCTTCTTGATTGCATCAGGAGAATGACGAATCACGAATGACGAATGACCAAGGAATGAGATTCATTCGGCGCTTCGCCAGATTTTCGCGAACACCAGATGGAGTTCTTTTGCTTCTTGCCAAAGTGGGCGGGCTTGCGACTTCAGTTCCTGGACGGCGCGGACGATCATCCGCAAGAAGTATTTCGTTTCACGCGCTTCCTTTTTGCACGTTCCGCAACGAAGTCGAAATTCCTTTTTTGACACTGCATCGTCAGCCTCGCAATAATTCGCGCCACGCTGGTCCCACAGCCAACAAGTTGTTCGATCAAAGGCCGCGTCACTGGCGTCCGCGGAATAATGTTCGCAAAATCGATTATCGCTTCGCCGAAACACGCCGTGCGCTCGTCCAGGTCGTAAGTTCGTTGCGAAGCTGGCTCAATGGTCTCTCGAACTACATAACTCTCGCGGCCTTCATTCCAAAAGGCGTCTTCTAATTCATCCTTCGTCATTCATCCTTCGTCATTTATCGTTCGTCATTCGTCATTGGTCATTCGTCATTTCAGGTGAGTATCACGTGTCTCTGTCCCATGGCCGCGGCGAGCAAATTCTCTTGCGTGGCTTCGTCGCGATTGAATTCACCGCCGATGCGGCCTTCATGCAGGATCACGATGCGGTCGCTCATCCCAATCAATTCAGGCAGCTCGCTTGATACGAGCAGGACAGCTTTGCCGGCATCGGTTAGTCGATTAATGATTTCGTAAATCTCCAGCTTGGCGCCGACATCAATTCCTCGAGTCGGTTCATCGAGGAAAATCACGAGCGGCTCGGTCATGAGCGCCTTGCCCAGGACAACCTTCTGCTGGGTACCGCCGGAAAGTTTCGCTACCAACGCTTCCAGTGTCGGCGCCTTCACGCGGAGCGATTGAAAGAAGTGGTTGTTCTTTTGGAACTCGAGCCCTTGATCAATCAGACGTTTCTTCGTCAGCTTCGCCAAAGACGACAGGGAAAGATTGAAGCCGATCGTTTTGTCCAAAACCAATCCGTAGCGGCGACGATCTTCGCTCACGAGCACCATCCCCTCACGAATAATTTCTTCCGGCTTCCGCACGCGCAGGTCGCGGCCGTTGAGGCGGACGGAGCCGCTCAATCGCGTGCCCCATGCGCCAAACAAATGCATCAGCAGCTCGGTGCGACCCGCGCCCATCAAACCGCCGATGCCGAGGACTTCACCAACGCGTAACGAAAAATTGATATCGGCAAGAAAGCGCTCGCCGGAATGAGGACCGGCGACACTAAGGTTTTCAATTTCGAGGGTTGATGCGCCCAGCTTTGACCGGCGGCGCGGAAACAAGTCGGTGATTTCGCGCCCGACCATGTGTTTGATGATTTCTGCTTTACTCGTTTGCGTGATATCGAGCGTGGCGATGGACGCCCCGTCACGCAGTACGGTAATTCGGTCGCAAACCGCGAAGATTTCATCGAGTTTGTGCGAGATGTAGATGCTCGCGATTCCGCGACTGCGGAGATCGCGCAGAATATCGAGCAGAATGAGGACTTCGTGTTCTGCCAAAGCCGCGGTCGGCTCATCCAAGACCAGGATGTTGGAATTTTTTGAAAGCGCCTTCACGATTTCCACCAATTGTTTCTGTCCCATTCCGAGCTTCGCGACCGGCTCGCTCGGATCGATATCGACGTTGAATTTTTGCAAGAGCAGCCGCGCTTCGTGATACACCTTGTGCCAGTCGATCAACCCCCGCGCCGTGCGCGGCTCTGAGCCGAGGAAAATGTTTTCGCCCACTGTCATGTCGTTAACGAGCGCGAGTTCCTGGTAGATAACCGCAATGCCGGCGTTCTGGGCGTCAGCAAGCGAACGGAACTTTGCAAGCTGCCCGTGAATTAAAAAATTTCCCTCGTATGAACCGTACGGGTAAATGCCGGAAAGCAGCTTGATCAACGTTGACTTGCCAGCGCCGTTTTCGCCGCAGAGTCCGTGGATTTCACCTGCGCGCAGATCAAAGCCGACGTCCTTGAGCGCGATTACGCCGGGAAATTTCTTGGTGATGTTCTCCGCCTGAAGGACGACCGGATTCATGCGCGGTTCCTCAAATGCATCAATGTGACTGCTGTGCCTCGGGCGGACTGCGATAGACTTCCGCGGCCTTGTGAAAGCCATCTTTCACGACCGTGTCCATCATGTTTTCGTTTGTGACTACAACCACATCGAGCAGAATTGAGGGCACTTCGATTTTCCCGTTATTGATCTTACCTAGAGCGAAAACCGGTTTGCTTCTCGCCATTTTTATTGCCGCCTCCGCGGCCTGTTTGGCAAGCTGCGAAAGCGGTTTGTAAATCGTCATCGCCTGGGTGCCATTGACGATCCGCTGGCAAGCGCTCAACTCGGCATCCTGACCGGTGACGAGAACCTTGCCGGCGAGGCCTTCTTCGCTCAGCGCCTGAATTGCGCCGCCGGCCGTGCCATCGTTTGACGCCAGGATTGCATCGAAATTTGCACCGACTTTTGTAATTGCCGCGCTCGCGATCTTCTTTGCGTTTTCGGGTTTCCAATCCTGTGTCCAGTCTTCATGCACGACTTCGATTTCGCCGTGGTCGATTAGGGGTGCGAGCACCTTGTCCTGCCCTCGTTTATAGAGCAGCGCATTGTTGTCGGTTTTCGCGCCATAAATGCGCACAATCTTTTTCTTTCGGTCCTTTGGGAGATGATCGACAAGAAACTGGGCCTGCAGCTCGCCCACTTTCTCGTTGTCGAAAGTCATATAAAGATCGAGGTCGCAATCGGTGATCAACCGATCATAGGCGAGCACAGGAATTCCCGCGTCATGTGCCATGTTGACGGCTTTCGCCATCGCACCGCCGTTATGCGGAACAATCACAAGCACATCGACGCGCCGGCTGATCAATGCCTGGACGTCGCTGATCTGACGCGTGTCATCGCTGTTCGCCGATTGCACCAGCACGTCCGCGCCAAGCTCTCTCGCGCGGGTCACAAACAGGTCGCGGTCTCCCTGCCAGCGTTCCTCTTTCAAAGTGTCCATCGAAAGGCCAATGAGAGGTTTGGCGCGCGCCCTGACGCTTTCCGTGGAAGGACCGCTCCGCGAAATAACAAAACCTGTGATCAGGCTGACGACGCAGGAAGCGACGACCAGAAATATTCTGAGTTTCATTGCAATTTATGGCGCCTGTGGCTTGGCGCGGCATGCACATCGAACTTTGGAGGAACGTTCTCAGCCGCGACGCTGATTAATGGGACCAGGAGTAGAATAAAAACGCGACACTTCATCCTGCCATCGATTATCGCTGGTGGGGCGCGACGAAGCGAGCCCGAGCGGAGTGAACTAAGCAATTGAAAAGACGCTCTTGCGCCTCATTATCTCCGAGCATGTAGCAAACTTGTTGTGCCGAGGGAAAGCTTGGCATGACAGATGCGGAATTTTGCGGTGATGAAATTATCAATCTTGCGCGTTTTCTTTTTGCTGCACGCGTTGTCGGTCTCTGCCTTTGGATCGAACAGCGTGGTGAACCTGTCGCACTACGATTTGATGCAGCCAGATTTCGTTGGGATGAAAAGCGAAGGGATCGTTGCCGTAATTCATGAAGCCACCTATCCACGATTCGAACGCGACGCCAGATATCGCGAACGGCAAGTGACGGCGATGCAAGCCGGCTTGCTCTGGGGCGCGTATCATTTCGGTGACGCGACAAATCCGATCCGTCAGGCCGATCATTTTCTAGGCGTAGTGGCAGCATCAGCGCCAGCGCCGCTCGGCCCGGAGAAACGCCGCCCCGGAATGTTGCTCGTGCTCGATTTCGAAAAGAATGGCCACTATCCGGGCGGCACAATGACAGTCGCTCAAGCAGTCGCTTTCGTGGAACGAATCCGTGAACGCACCGGCAAGTATCCCGGTTTGTATTGCAGCGAATATCGTCTTCGGCAGATGCTTTATGGTCGGAAGGTGACGGCGGCACAG
>Ga0209687_1000067_pt1 | contig 44333 bp, 44 predicted proteins | sample GraSoiAngelo_136_FD_185893 | JGI IMG/M metagenome (GOLD analysis project Ga0209687, IMG submission 185893) | Grasslands soil microbial communities from the Angelo Coastal Reserve, California, USA - 14_0929_09_20cm (SPAdes) (version 2) | ecosystem: Environmental > Terrestrial > Soil > Grasslands ...
AAAATATGGCGATTCAAAGGTCATTGGGCACGGCCCTTCTCGTCAGTCCGCCACTACGACTCTTCTATGCAATCTTTAAGCCGTTCATTTGGTTCCTGAATGCCTCCTCAAACTGGATTCTAGCGCGGATTTTCCGAGTTCAGCCAGCGGGAGAAGCCGAGCTGGCGCATTCGGAGGAGGAGTTGCGGTTGATTTTAAGCGAGAGCGCAAAGGCGAAAGAGGTCAGCCCCCTGGGCAAAGAGTTGCTTATAAATGCGCTCGATTTGCGCGAGCGTGTCGTGCGCGATATCATGACGCCCCGCGGTAAGGTTGTGTTCCTCAACATCGAAGAGAGCTTTGAGGAAAATGTAAAAAAAGCGCTGGCCTCGCGGCATACGCGCTTTCCTCTTTGTCGCGGCCATCTCGACAACACCATTGGTTTGATTCACATCAAGGAATTAGTGCCACTGATGCGCGATCCGAATCCCGATCTTTTGCGCATCAGGCGTGAGCTCACTCCGGTTCCGGAAATGATGTCGCTGGAGAAGTTGCTCTCGCTCTTTCTCAACAAACACGCGCACCTCGCCATCGTGGTCGATGAATTTGGCGGCACCGTTGGAATGGTGACCTTGGAGAATATTTTGGAAGAGCTGGTCGGCGACATCCAGGACGAATTTGACACCGAGAAAGAAGAATTTCGCGAGATTAACGAGAATGAGTTCACCGTGGATGGCGCGCTTGCCCTTTACGAACTACGCGATCTGGCTGGGATTGAATTGGAAAGCGCGGACGTGAGTACGATCGGTGGCTATGTGACCCATCTTCTCGGCCATTTGCCCAAACAAGGTGAACACGTCCAGATTGAAAATTATCTTGTTACCATCTCGCAGAGCGACGGACGTCGTGTTCAGCAGCTGCACTTTAGGAAGCTCGACGAAGTCGCCGCGAAAAAATCAAACGCGAGCTTGTAATGTTGGAACCACCGAGCAAGCGCCAATTTGCCGGGACACTGTTCCCTTCTGTCATTCCGAGCGAAGCGAGGAACCTCGCCGCTGGTCACCGGCAAACGGCCAATCGGGAGGTCCCTCGTCCTCTGCGCGACTCGGGATGACATGCGTTCAACGGGTGGTGACCGAATGTGCAATTAATAGTGACGGCTGATATTTCCTGTCCCCATTGCGGGGAAACTTTCGCATTGGAGGTGGATACTTCGCAGAGCGAACAAGACTTGATCGAAGACTGTAGCATTTGCTGCCGCCCCATCGCTTTGACGATCCGGTGCCGACCAGGCGAAATCGTCGAAATCAGCAGCGCAAATTAGCTGGTCGTTGCCCGGCTCCGCGCGATCTCGCGCAGCGTCGCTTGCAATCGATCGACGTTAACCGGCTTGATCAAGTGATCGGTGAATCCGACCGCGCGACTCTTCTCCAGGTCGTCTTCCATTCCAAATCCACTAAGGGCGATACCAGCAATCGATTGTCGTGCGCGAATCTGGCGCATCAAATCGTGGCCACTTCCGTCGGGCAAACCGATGTCGCTCACGAGCAAATCAAATCTCGATTCTTTCGCCAGTTCCAGCGCTTGTTTGACCGTTTCGGCGCAGGCGACGTCGTAGCCGAGATTCCGTAAAAGTGCTCCCAAGGTGATAACCGTGTCGGTGTGATCATCGACCAGAAGAATGCGCAGCGGCCGCGTTTTTTGCGCTTCACTAGTCGAGGTCGCAGCGGTCGAGTCACGCTTCCCTCTTGGCTCGTCCGTGCTGCTTCGCACCGCAATGGTGGCAAGCGAAATCGTTACCACCGTTCCGCGATTCCGGCCTGGACTGCTCGCCTCCATCTGTCCGTGATGGGCTTCGACAATGGCGCGGGAAATAGCGAGCCCGAGCCCAAGCCCACCATGGCCGGCCTGGACGCGACGCACTCCCTGCTCGAAGGAATCGAAAATTCGTGGCAACACTTCCGGTTCAATCCCGATTCCGTTGTCGCTCACGCGCACCAGGACTTTGCCGGCTTCGTTGGCCGACTCGATGTGAATCGCGCCGCCGTCCGGCGTAAATTTGATTGCATTCTTCATCACGTTCCAAAAGACCTGCATCAGCCGCGAATCATCGGCCCGGGCAAAATGTTGTGGCGCAGCTAAATTTATGTGGATGCGCAGTTTCTTGTACGCGATCTCAGTTTTAAAAATCTCCAGGGCGCCCCGCACTGTGGCATGAATATCGACAGTGCCGACATCGAGGTTGATTTTTCCTTTGGCGATGGCGGTAAGATCAAGAATGTCATCGATTAAACGCGCCTCGAGCTCGATGTTGCGGCGAATAATTTCGATTGTGCCGTTGAATTCCCCATTAACGTTGATCTTTTGTTCGAGTAATTCCACGCCGGCAAGGACGGGTGTAAGCGGAGTCCGCAACTCATGGCCGAGTACGGCGAGAAACCTGTCCTTCGCGCGGTTCGCTGCCTCGGCTTCTGCTCGGGCTTCCCGTTCCCGCAGCAGATTTCGCTGCTGTTCTTCGGCCCGTTTATGCGCGGTGACATCATGAAAGACGGCCACCGCGCCATGAATGGTGCCGTGCTCATCGCGCAACGCCCGCGCTGTTACATCCGCCCACGAGCCATCAACATTACCGCCGTGCTGGATAAAAATTTCCTCGTCATCAACATGTCCCCCTGCGACGGCGCGCGAAGTTGGTGACTCCGCTGGCGCAATCCGCGTCACTTTATCGGTGCGAAAGAATCCGCAATCCTGCGAACAGTTTTTGGGAACGTCTTCGTCCTCTTTTAATCCAAGCATCCGACGCAAGGCCGGGTTAGAAAGCAACGCGGCGCCGTCCCGATCAACCACCAGCAGTCCGTCGCCCATACTGGTGACGATCAGACTTAAAAGCTTGGTCTGCTCGATCAGCGCTTCGTTGGCTGCGCGCAGGACCGCAGGCCCCGGAATATTTACCACCTGTGGGATAAGGCGGATAAGAAGCACCGCGGTTGGAACAGAGGCAAGCGCCGTGATTGCTTTCACGATTCCGGAAACCCAATAGTAAGGTTTCCAAAGTGTGATGATCTCCATCACATGCGTCATACCGCAGGCGATAATAAAAATGCCGAAGCAGACGAACATCCAGTTGAAGGGCAGTTCACGCCGTTTACGAACAAAATTAACAAGCGTAAACGGGATGATAAAGTAAGCGGCTGCGATCAGAAAATCCGAGATCAGGTGCAGCCGCATCAGGCCGGGATCCCACAAGTAGCAGTGGCCATGTGGCATGAAACCGTTCTGGCCAAAGAGACCCGTAAAAAAGCCCATACTTAGTCAGACCAATTTTGCTGGCAACGCCAACTTCCCTGGCAACGCGTCCATTCCTTCATCGACCCGACCGTTTCCCCCGGCAGAGGCTAACCCATGGCACCGCCTCTGCCATGTTGCAAACTGTTTTATCGCAACGACTCAGGCTTAAGTTGAAAAAGCGAGCAGCCCTGATTAGTTACCGAGAATTATGCGAATGTTGAAACGCCTTGTTTTTCTTCTCGCCCTTTGCGGTCCATTTATTTTCACCAGTTGCGAAACATCGCGGGTGACGAGCGGCGGCCCCTATCACGTGACGGCTTACAAACCAAATGATCCTTCGAAGGTAGTAGTGAAAGTGTCGCTTTCGAAGCAGAACGTTTACGTCATGGAAGGCGATCGTTGCCTGATGGCAGTGGCATGCAGTGTTGGCATTCCCTCCAAACCGACGCCACGAGGGAATTTTACCATTTACCGGAAAGAGGAAGACAAGCGTTCCGGCTCTTATGGTTTCCGCGTTCAGGGCAATCGAGTAGTGCCCGCTGAAGCCGGCTCTAATATTGCCGGACGCTATGTTGGTTACCCGATGGGATTCTGGTGCGAGTTCGCACCGGCCTATGGATTTCATCAGGGTTTCGTGCATCCGGTGCCCCGGACGCACGGTTGCATTCGTCTGAAGGGTGAAGCGGCCCCGAAATTTTACGCGCTCGTTCGTATTGGCACGCCGGTCCGCATCGCAACTATGCAGCTGGAAGACGAGTCGATTGGCCCGAAGGTGAAGCGGGTCGATGATTCGCGCGCACCCGACCCTGATCCTCATATCAGTATTACTTCGGCGGCATTTGAGAAACCCAGCAGCCCTCTTCTAGAATAGAGCAATCCGCAAATTGCCGCGTAAGAAAAATTTGTGAGCACAAACCTGATCTCGAGCGGCACTAGTGCCCGCGAAAAAGTAAACTTGCGCACGCCTGATGTGATGGCGGCGGTGCAGGAACAGGTGGAATCACATTACCGCAGCGATGTGGTCGAGGGGGTTCGGCGCAACGGCGGCATCATTTCCGTTGGTGATGTGACGGTGCGGCTGGCCAAGCAATTTGGATTCTGTTACGGCGTCGAGCGCGCCATCGATCTCGCCTATGCCGCCCGCAAAGTTTTTCAGGACCGCCGCCTCTTCATCGTTGGCGAAATCATTCACAACCCGGAAGTGAACGAGCAAATTTCCTCGCTCGGCATCAAGAACCTGACCGGACGAAACAAACAGGCCGACATTTCCGAATTGCAGCCCGACGACGTTGTCATCCTGCCCGCGTTCGGAACGGAGCTGTCCATTTTGCAACAAATAAAGGATCACGGATGCCAGATTGTCGATACCACTTGCGGCGACGTCATGAGTGTTTGGAAACGGGTCCGCAAATATGCCAGCGAGAGTGTGACGTCGATCATTCACGGCAAGGCCGAACACGAAGAAACGAAGGCAACCAGCTCCCGCGCACTGGGTGACGGCAAGGGCCATTATCTTGTCGTGCTTACCCTGGCCGACACCGACTACGTTTGCGATTACATCCGGAACGGCGGCGACAAACAGGCGTTTCTGGACAAGTTCCACGGCGCACACTCAGCTGGGTTCGACCCTGATGTGCATTTGAAAACGGTCGGTGTGGCCAATCAAACGACGATGTTGCGTGGCGAGACCGAGGAAGTGCAGCGACGGGTGCGTCAGGCGATTGTCGATCGCGATGGCGCGGAAGAAGCGGCGAGAAATTTTCGGTTTTTCGATACCATCTGCGGTGCGACCCAGGAGCGACAGGATGCGTTGCGCGAATTACTAAACGTTCCGATGGATTTGCTGTTGGTGGTGGGCGGTTACAACAGCTCCAATACCTCTCACCTCGCCGAAATGGGCGAAGAAAAACTGCCCACTTATTTTGTTTTGAATGCTTCGCGTCTGGTCTCCGCGACCGAGATCAAGCATTACGATCTGCACGAGAAGCGTGAAGTCGTTTCTCATTTCTGGTTGCCGCCCGGTCCGGTCGTAGTCGGCATCACCGCTGGCGCCTCGTGTCCCAATAACTTGATCGAGGAAACATTGATCAGGTTGTTTGAGCTGCGCGGCATCTCGAGAGCGCGGTTGGAAACCGCCGCGTAAAAGGGGCAAGCAACCACACGGATTCGGCGTTTTGCCCCAACCTCCTTGAGGAAGTGTCCGCTTCGCACGCGAGTCGGCGCATGAAGCCCGAAACCGCGGCGTAAATTTTGGGGAGCGCAACGCGCTCCGCGTACTGTTGGTTGCGCCCTCGCGATTCGCGAACTCTGCCTCAGTAAGATTGCTACGGTACTGCGGCAATCGGTCGTCGAGCACAACAATATCCGCGTCTGCATTTGCGTTCATCCACGCATTCACGCGTTCAGCTTCGAAATAAATTGCGTATGCGAGCGATCTGGAAAGGCAGTATCAGCTTCGGGTTAGTCAACATTCCCATTGCCCTCTATCCCGCGACCCGCAGAGAAGAACTGAAGTTTCGGCTGTTGCGCGCGAAAGATTTGAGCCCGGTCAATTACAAGCGGGTGGCAGAGAAAGACGGCAAGGAAGTACCGTGGGACGAGATCGTCAAAGGCTACGAATATGAAAAAGGTAAATACGTTCTCCTAAAGGACGAAGATTTTCAGCGCGTCGATCTCGAGGCAACTCAGACCGTCGACATCCAGGATTTCGTCGATCAGGAAGAGATCGATCCGATGTTCTTCTACAAACCTTATTATTTAGAGCCCCAAAAAGGCGGTGACAAGGCTTATGTGTTGTTGCGCGATACTCTTGCGAGGACCGGCAAGGTCGGGATCGCGAAGGTGGTGATTAAGACGCGGCAATATCTTGCTGGAGTCAAAGCGGAAGACAGCGTGCTCGTTCTGGAACTGATGCACTTCGCCGAGGAACTGGCGGATGCAGACAAGCTCCATGTTCCGAAAAAAATCGAGCCGGGGAAACGCGAGCTTGATATGGCAAAAGCCCTCGTCGAAAGCATGTCGGCGAAATGGGATCCAAAGAAATATCGCGACGATTACCGCGAGGCTTTGATGGAAGTGATCGAAGAAAAAGTCGAAGCGGGCGGAAAAGAAATCGAAGAAAAACCGAAACCGAAACCGCGACCATCCACGAAAGTGATCGATCTCGTGTCGGTGCTGCAGGAGAGCTTGAACAAGACACGAAAAACCCATCACACGCGCAAGAGTTCTGCCGTGTCGCGTCACAGGAAAGCCGCGTGATTCTCGCTGGCAGCCGCCGCTAGCTTGCAAAAGAATTCTGTTGCGCCGCCAGGCATATACGACCTATGCGACACCTAAGCCCAATGCGACCCATTTCAGCATTTCAGGATTTCAGCTTTTCAGTATTGATGTGATCTCGACGCCGTCCATTCTATCCTGCTGCTTGCTCCTTGCCGTAGCCCTCTATGCCTCTGAACCACAAACCGGGATCGAAGGCATTATCACCGTCGGTCCCGTGCACGGCGGACCAGCGAGAGTCGGAGTTCCCGATTCGAGGCCATTAGCAAACGCGACATTCATCGTGCAAAACGAAAAAGGAACAGCGACGTTCTTCACTACTGATGATCAAGGCCGTTTCCGTCTTTCGCTGGAACCGGGTCACTACACGGTTTCGCTGAAGGACAAAAAAGGCGGAATCGCGCGTTACGGTCCCTTCGAAGCCGATGTCGTTGCCGGGCAGATGACCAGGGTAGAGTGGCGCTGCGACACCGGCATGCGGTAGGCGCATCTAACTAATGACCGATAACCGATACTGCCATCACCCTTTCTCTTCGATCCGAAGCCTTACTAACTTCCGCACCAACACGGCTGGCAACGGTTTGTCGGCTGAAAAGCGGACCGTGCCCTTGCTGGTATCGTAGCCTTTCAGCTCTTTCTTAAAGGCCTGCCCGACGGAACCCGGATAGAACCCGCAATGATTCGCCCCAGGACCGTAAGCCACTAGAAATTTTCCGTTCAGACGAAAGGCTGGAAGTTGATAACTGATGCATTCTTCGGCTTTCGGCGCTGGCCGTCTTAATTGCCTTGCGAAGTTTTTGCAATGCGGCCCGCTTGTCTTCCGTCAACGCAGCCAGATAATCATCGTGGGTCTTGGGCTTGTTTGTTTTTGCGGGTGTCGCCGTGCGTTTCGTGCCGGTTGTTTTCGCTTCATATAATTGGCTTACTTCGATTACAGCGAGGACAAAGGTCGCGCACGTTGGATGGCATCGAGCACGCGCTGCGTCTTTAATCCGTCGGTGAAATCGGGCTCGATCTTTTTGCGCGCGACAATGGCTTTCACAAAGTCGGCGACCGTATGCACAAAGGAATGCTCGTAGCCAATGATATGGCCGGGCGGCCACCAATTTCCGACATACGGGTGCTTCGATTCCGTAACAATGATGTCGCGAAATCCGCGCGTCTGGTTGGGATCAGCCGAATCGTAAAAGCGCAGTCGATTCATTTCCTCCAAATCGAAGGCAAGCGAACCGCGGCTGCCGTTGATTTCAAATGTGAGCTGATTTTTGCGGCCGCGGGCAAAGCGCGTCGCTTCGAGATTTAGGATGGCGGCGTTGCGAAATTTGCCGATTACGCTTACCGCATCGTCGACGTCGACGCGGGCGGGCTGTCTATTTTTTGTTAACCGCCTTTTGACAAATGTTTCGCTTACCGCTGAAACGACTGCAATTTCGCCGACGAGAAATCGCGCCAGATCGATGATATGAGCGCCAATGTCGCCGAGAGCGCCGGAGCCGGCGACCTTGGATTGCAAGCGCCAGACCAGCGGGAAATTTTCATCGGCAATCCAATCCTGGGCGTAGCGAGCGCGAAAATGATAAATGCGATGGCCGATTTTACCGCTATCGATCATTTGCTTGGCCAGCGCGACTGTCGGCACGCGCCGGTAATTGTGACAAACCATGTTCGCGACCCGCGCGCGTTTTACCGCGTCAACCATCCGTCGCGCTTCGGCCACGTTTCGCGCCAGCGGTTTTTCGCAGAGTATCGCTTTGCCCGCCCGCGCGGCGGCAATCGCAATCTCCGCGTGTGAATCGTTAGGCGTGCAAATATCGACGATGTCGATCAACGGGTCGGCGATGATCGCTTTCCAATCAATCACTGCCTTTTCCCAACCCAGGATTTTCGCCGCGCGACTGGTCCCGGCGCGATCGCGTCCACAAATTGCTGCCATCCGAATATCAGCGGGTAAGTCAAAGAAGCGCGGGGCCTGCCGCCAGGCATTGGAATGGGCACGGCCCATGAATTTTGTCCCAATGAGTGCGACCGAAAGAGCGCGGCGTTTCGGCATGTCTGCTAACGAAAAATGTGGAGGCAACCGAGTTCGAGCACGAGCGCTTCCTGCGCGGTCGTGTTCAATTGGTCGCGCATTTCTTCCAGACGCCGGATTCGTTTCAAGACTTCCGCCGTCTTCAATTGCGCTGCGACTTTCTCTGTCGCCTGTGTGCAACTTTTGAGCACGCGTTCCGCCGTCGTGACCCTCGCGCGCAGAACGTCCGCCCACCAGAGAAAGAGCGTCTCGATCAGACGACTCCGCCGTTCGCGATACACACTCTCCGTTAGCGCCTTGTAATAATCTTCGCGCTCATTCAACCATCCCCCGTCCGTGGTATGACGGTAACGCGTTTCCTCGCGCTTCAACGCCATCGCATGTTCGTCCCTGATCTGCTCGCGAATGGAATTGAGCAGGCCTTGGATTCCTTGCGAAACTCGATAGGCCTTTTCGATACTGCGCGATTTTTCTTCCGCTGTCGCACACAGAACCCGCAGCAACTCCATCTCCTGCGGCGAAGCCGCGACCTCGGACGAAGTTCGAAGAGGCAAGCTCAAGCAACGCGACACGATTGTCTCCGGCAGTGCTTCGGGAAGAGCGGTGAGCAAAAGCAGAAGTGAATTCTGCGGCGGTTCTTCCAGCGTTTTTAGAAATGCGTTCGCCGCCTGCGTTTGCATTCGATCGGCATCGTGAATGATCCCGATCTTTTTGCGATTGTCGACGGTGCGCAATTGGAGGGCGCGCTCGAGAGTGCGAATTTGATCGACCACAATTTTGCGCGAGCGCGAGGCGGGTTCGGTCACAAAAACATCGGGCGCTTGCGCGCGCAGAACTTTCTCCGGCGTGGTCTTGTTCAAAGCCGCAGCCAGCCGGGCGGCAACGTCCGCTTTCCCGCTCCCAGCTGGACCTGAAATGAGATAGGCGTGAGCGAGCCGGTGTTTTTTGTGCGCGCGTTGCAAATATTCCAACGCGCTGTCGGCGGAGAAAGACATTCAGGATGTTTGAAGTTTGATGTTTGGAGTTTGATGTTTTCCGAGGTCGGGAAAGCGTTGAGCAAGTGCATTCCAGATTTGTTGCTCGACTGCGTCGACCGAGCTTCGACCATCGATCAGGACTACGCGTTTCGGTTCATCTTTCGCCAGTTGTCGATAGGCGCGGATCACCCGCTGGTGAAATTCATCAGACTCGTCTTCCATGCGATCGCGAATTTTTTTTCGATTGCCGAGACGCGATTGGGCGATGGCTCGATCAATGTCGAGCACGAAAGTAAGATCGGGAATGCAATCGCCAATGGCAAAGGCGTTCAGCTTTTTGACGAGCCCGCGATCGAGATGCCGCGCCGCACCTTGGTAAACCGTGGTTGAATCAAAGAAACGATCGCAAATCACCCATTCACCGCGCTGCAACGCCGGCTGAATTTTTTCGCGCACGAGTTGGCTGCGGCTCGCTTCAAAAAGGAGCAATTCGGTCTCCGGAGTCATGGCGTGATTCTCTTCAGAATGCTGGAGCAAATGCCGAATAGCTTCGCCAATCGCGGTGCCGCCGGGTTCCCGAAATGGCGCTGCTGCGATCCCCCACTTTTCCAACCGACTAGCGAGCCGTTTCACCTGGGTCGATTTTCCGCAACCCTCGGAGCCTTCGAACGTGATCAGCGGCATGGGCACGATTTTGCGGCAAAGGAGAGCCATTGTCGAACGCCCCATTTTCGCCTTGTTCGGCTGGCCTCGGAGGGGGAAGTTTGAGACCATGACGGAGGCGGTGGCCGCGGATTTCCTGCCAATCTTGGCGGCGGAAACCCCGAGGCGTTCATTTGTAGTTTCGTTGCACGATGTTGCGCCCTGCACACATAGGGCGTCGGCCAGAATTATCGAGGCGCTGAAACGCGCCGGCATTCGTACTACTTCGCTTTTGGTTGTGCCGAATTATCATCGGCAAGGGAACGCGACTGAGGATAAGAATTTTGTTTCATGGTTGCGCGATCTCGAGGCGCGTGGGCATGAGATTGTGATTCACGGTTATTTTCATGAACGCCCACGGCGTGCGGGTGAACGGATCAGAGAGAAATTCATGACCCGATTTTACACCAAGGACGAAGGTGAATTTTTCGATCTCGATTACGACGAAGCGTTTGCGCGGATTACCCAAGCGCGTGATGAATTCAAAGCCGCGCGGCTATCGCCGATTGGATTTGTGGCCCCGGCCTGGCTGCTCAATGCAGCAGGGGAACGCGCGGCGCGTGATGCTGGAATGCAATATACCACTCGGATCGACAGCGTGCTTGATCTTCTAACCGGCGAACGCGAGCCAACGCGCTCGTTGGTTTACAGCACGCATTCGGGATGGCGTCGCACCGTCAGTCTGGGTTGGAATGCCGCGCTCTCGCGCAGTCTCGAAATGCGCGAGCTGGCGCGTTTGAGTATCCATCCGCCGGATTTCGAGGCTCCGAAAATCTGGAAGCAAATCCTTCAGTTCATCCAGCGCTTCGCCCGCACCCGTAATGCGACCACCTATCGCGATTGGATTGGGAGGCAGCGAACAAATCGAAAAGCGGCATGAGTCGGTGCGATCTTCACATTCACTCTAAGTTTAGTGCGCGTTCGGAAGACTGGCTTTTTCGGCGGTTCGATTTTCCTGATAGCTGCACCGAGCCGGTCGATCTTTATGCGCAATTGCGCGAGCGCGGGATGGATTTTGTCACCATCACCGATCACGATTGCATTGACGGGTGCCTGGCGATCGCGAATAAACCGCAGACTTTTATTAGCGAACAGGTTACCGCATATTTTCCGCAAGACCCGTGTAAGATTCATTTGCTCGTTTGGGGGATTACGCCAGCGCAACACCAAGATATCTCGGTCTTCCGTAGCAACGTTTTTGAGCTGCAAAAATACCTGGCGGAAAATCGAATTGCGCATGCCATTGCCCACCCGCTCTACAGCGTCAACGGCAAGCTCACCGCCGCACATCTGGAACGGCTGATCCTTCTCTTCAAACATTTTGAAGGCATCAATGGCTTGCGCGATTCTCTCCTCAGCGATCTCGCGACCAAATTGCTGCGCGAACTGACGCCGGCAAAAATTGATGAGTTCGCCAATCGCCAAGATCTCGCTCCCACTCACCCCGAGCCGTGGAAAAAAATTCTCGTTGGCGGCTCCGACGATCACGGCGGAAAATTCTTCGCTTCCGCTTTTACTGAAACGCCGAAGGCAAAAACACCGGCGGAATTTCTCGCGCACATCATGGCTGGCCGCTGTCAGCCCAAGGGTCGCGCCGGAACTCCCCTCGCCCTTTCGCACGGATTCTACAACACGCTCTCCGGTTTCATTCAGGGACGTTTTCACGAAAAGCTGGGACCGAGCGCGGCGTTGCTCGAGCAAATGTTTTCGCGTTTCATGGAAGGACGAGATCCGACGAAATTCACTCTGCGTGAGAAAGCCACCTTCGTTGCTCAGGGTGTGCTTTCCGGAAAGATTTTCGAGCTGGCCAAGCCGGCCAATGTCTCGCTTTGGAACGAGCTCTCGCGCTATTTCGCCCGGCCTGAAGTGAAGGAAAAGATTGCGCGCGAAGTCGAAGTGGTCGCCGAACCGGAACGTCGCGCTTTCCTTCTCGCCAATATTGTATCGGAGCAACTGGCGTTTCGTTTTTTTCAAAGATTCGTACAGCAAATGACGGGGGGAAACCCGGTCGAGGGCATACAAGCGCTCACCGCCATCGCGCCACTTCTCATTGTCCTGTCACCCTACATCTACGGCTTTCACAGTCAGGCGCCCTCGCGCAAATGGTTGCGGGAAATTTTCCAGGAAATGACTGACACCGTTCCAGAGAAATTGCGCAACACCAAACGCGCCTGGTTTACCGACACGCTCGAGGATGTGAACGGCGTCGCCACTACTATTCGCAAAATGACGGCAGCGGCGAAAAACGCGGGCGCCGACCTTACTGTTGTGACGTCGCGCAGCGAGATTCACATTACCGACATTCCGATCAAAAATTTCAAACCGATCGGCGAATTCGAGCTGCCTGAATATGAGCTGCAAAAACTTAGCTTCCCGCCGATCCTGCGCATGCTCGATTACGTTCAACGCGAGGGATTCACTGAGATTATTATCAGCACGCCGGGACCGATCGGGTTGACCGCATTGGCCGCGGCGAAAATGTTGAATCTGCAAACGAGCGGCATTTATCACACGGACTTTCCGCAGTACATCCGCATTCTGACCGACGACAGTTTTCTTGAAAGTGTGGCCTGGAATTACATGCACTGGTTCTACGGCCAGCTCGATAGCGTCTTCGTCAACTCGGAGGAATATCGACGAGGCTGGATCGCGCGCGGATTTGCGCCGGAAAAATTGAAAATTCTACCGCGTGGTCTGGATACGACGTTGTTCAGTCCGGAGCATCGTGATCCGGCCTTTTGGCAAAGGTTCGGCGAACACAACGGCGCGATTCATTTGCTTTACGTCGGCCGCATTTCGAAAGAGAAAGACCTCGATGTTCTAGCACAAGCCTACCGACAACTGCGCAGCGAAGGACTTCCCATTCAGCTCTATCTCGTCGGCGACGGCCCCTATTTACAGGCATTGAACAAGGCGTTGCCCGAGGCAGTCTTCACCGGTTATTTGCGCGGCAAAGAACTCGCCGCCGCCTATGCCTCCGCTGATGTTTTTGTTTTCCCCAGCACGACTGACACTTTTGGAAATGTCGTCATTGAAGCGCAGGCTTCCGGCGTTCCCGTAATTGTCTCGGACACGGGCGGGCCGAAGGAACTGGTCGAAGCGAACGTCAACGGCGTGGTTACGAAATCGCACGATGTTGAAGATTTGGCCCGAGCCATCCGCGATTTAGTGAACGATGAACGCAAGCGCGATCAGATGTCACAGCAGGCGCGGCAGGCCGTGGTCGATCGTAGTTGGCCGGGTGCGTTTCAAAAATTCTGGGCCGCGACCGAAATCTAACGATTCATGGATAACTCGATCGTTCGCGCGATGCTGATGCTGGCCGCGGGTATTTTTATTGGCTTGGTAATTGGGGTGACGATCTCGCCTGCGCATCGCTCTGATTCAACTGGCGCACAACCTGGTGGTGGTACCTCTGCCGGCACCATAAACCCGAAGGCGAAATCAGGTTCACGTCTGGAATCGAAAATGGAACACCCCAACATCTTGCTTGGGGATATCATGACGGTTCCGTTTCAGGAATTGTACGGCGTGCTTTCCATGCTATCGCCGCAGCAGCTGGATGAGTTGGCCGCGCAATTGAAAAACTTACCCGCTGGCAAAGAAACAAATGCAAAGGTTGCTGCATTTTTTAGAGCCTGGGCGCATTTTGATTCCGTCGCGGCATTGCGAGCAGCAGCGGGATTCAAAATTTCCGAGGCAAAAACGATCGCTGTCCAATCGGTAATCACGAGCGCCGATGCAGCTCAGGCAAAGGCTTTGGCCAAACAAATCCAGGAATGGCCGGCAGATATCCTTAATCGTGAGCAACGGAATGGCTTTCTGAATTCTCTGCTCGTGAAATGGTCGGACCTTGATCCAGTCGGCGCCGCGAAATTCTTCGATACCATGCAAATGGACGCGATGCGTTTCCATCCCGCTGCATCAGTTATTGCGCAAAATTGGGCTGCGATTGATCCATCGGCTGCAATCGAATGGGCACGCGCCCATGGCGATACTCAAGGATTCCAAGGGGCAATGAACGGCGCGATCAATGGCTGGTGGTCAAAGGACCATGCAGCCGCGGAGCAGTACGTAGCGACGCGGGCGACTGATTCAACCGGGCGTCAAATGGCTTCCACCTTGACCAGTTATATTTTTTCCAAAGATCCGGAACATGCCAAAGAATGGGTTGGTAAACTGCCGGATTTGGACACGCGCCGGCAGGCAGAACACGTCTTGGTTATTCAAATGGCGGTTAACGATCCACAGGGCGCGAGCGAATACGCGGCTACCCTTCCGGCCGATGTCCGCGAGGCGACATTGGGCGGCGCCATCAACTACTGGGCGGCCAGCGATCTCGCGGCCGCGGGCGAATGGATCAAGGGACTGAGCGGCCCGGCACGGGATGAGGCGGTCGCCACTTATACTTATAATTTGCTGCGAAAAGATCCCAACGCCGCAGCGGCATGGGCTGTGACTATTTCCGATCCGAAAATTCGCGATAAATCCCTCAATGGGATTGCAACCTTTTGGCTGAACAAGGATCCGGCCGCAGCCAGCGCGTGGATTCAAAACAGCAACTTACCAGCCGCGGACAAGAAGCGTTTGTTGACGTTAGCCCCAGGCGGCTAAAGGGGCCGGAACACAGGGCTAGAGCCCTGTGTGGCGCACAGGCCTGAGGCCTGTGTTCCAGCGGTCGAATCCGCGGGCGTCCATCAATTTCTTTGGTTCCCAAACTGAGTTTCGGAACCAGAAAACAAGGAACCGCGTCTCCAGTCCGTCGAGGCGATTTGGAAATCGCATTTCCTTGGATCAGCGCATAAACAGCGAGTAAAGTGGCGCCCGTGGATTAAGCAGTTCGTGCTTGTGGTGCGAGACCGCAAGGTAGGCCTGCGACGTCCAAAGTAAAAATAAACATAGTCCAATTACCGTTAGACGACCGAACGTCACCGGTAGGATCGTGCTCAAGTTCACAATCACGCGTCGCTTTGTCACCTCGACGGCAAAGAGCGCAATGAGAAGAACAGCCACGCCGAGAAATGGAAACGCGAGCCAATTGAAATAAATTGCGCCGCTAAAATCGCCGTTAAGCAACAAATGCAATGCGCGTGTCATCCCGCAGAAAATGCACGGCAATCCCGTGATCGCGCCACACGAGGTATGAAACGGCAGCCATCTTCCTGCGATCACGGGATCGATCCATCGCAGGATCAGGAGAACCGCGGTCGCCCCGAGGATGAATGCCAGACGGGCCACCAGATGACGCGGATGTTTCTTCGAGTCGTCTCGATAATCCGCGACCGCACGTGAAAAAATGCTGGCCTCCGGCCCCTGATTTCCGACCTCTGATGTGTTGTTAGCCAGCGCCTTCATGTTTGTGGTGGCGGTGACTCGGGCGGCTCATACGACGAACGCTCCGGTGGATTCGGCGATTCCGGCGGACTTTGCGGGGCTGGCGAAATCGTTTCCTGAGTTGGCGCAATCGGCGAGGCCGGAACGATCGTTTGCACTGGCGGCGGAGTAGTCGTCTCCGGAACCGGGATTTTTTTCCACACATCCCAGTCGGACCCGAATTGGCGCAAGAAAAGAAGCGAAAAGGAGCGAAAGAAGACTGGAACAGGCAACACAATGACGGTGCCAATGTAAGGTAATGCTGCCAGGCAACAGGTCAGGCACGTCACCAAGCAACCCACCATGATCCATCCGATCCAGAGCGCGATCATGAATAAAATGAAGAGAATGAAAGGAGCCGGTTCATCGAGAACCAGTTGCAGGAGACCGCGGGCAGCCTCGCCCGGCGAACAGCGCCGCGCATACATCACCGGCGGCATGAAATAAGTGATCAGATTTACCACAACCACGAATGCGACCCAGGCGAAGACGGCGATTGGCACGAGAACGAGCAGCGCCGGCGTGTTCGAGATGTGGTAATTCCGCCACAACATGAGGGAACCGAAAACCAGCCCAGCTAACAATGCTACGACGGCAATCGAGGCGACCACCAGCACGATGAGAAAAAGAAAAAAGCGATTGCCCTCGCGGCGAAATTCGCGCCACGGTTCAGCAATCGCCGCGCGGTTTCGGACGATGCAATCGATGAAAATAAAACGTCCACGCGCCGTGATCCAAAGCCAGAGAATGAGAAACGTAAAAAAGACAATGACCAGAACCGCGATGAGGACTAAGAAGAACACGCCAGCATGGTCCATATGGAAGGAGCGGAATTGGAATGTCGATTGTGTATCTGACGTATTCCAACCGCGGAAACTCCAGGGATTAATACTTCCGCCGCCACTGTTAAGCCAACCGCTGAGAAAGGCGGCGAAGCCAATGACGAGCCATTTTGTAATATCGAACGGGCGAAACAAGGTTAATCTCGTTAGCTCGATAGCCTGATTAAAAGGCGCGAGAATTTCGATTTTGCGGGCCGGCCCGTTCATAAACGCATTTCAATCGTTTTTTCGGGCTCAACAAGCAAAACATTTTGTGACGTAGCTGCCCCAGCTCAATGTGCTGTCGCCAGCGGCAGTTTAGCCATTCTGCCGCCGGTGACGGCGGCAGCTACACCAAGAAGCTCAGCCGGTGTGTTGCACTTCCATTCCCACGACGCAAACATCGTCGTCGAAGGATTTGCGTTCGGAAAACTGACGGACGTCGTTGATGACGCGGTCGAAAAATTCCTGGGCCGGAAGGGCGGCGTAACGAGTGACAGTAGTGTGCAGTTGCTCCTCAGTGAAGAGCCTGCCGGAAGCATCTTCGACTTCGAATAAGCCGTCAGTGAAGAGCATAACGCGGTCGCCTTTTTTCATCGGACTGCTTGAGGTGGCGTAACTGGCAGTTGGAAAAAGTCCCATCGCCGGACCGGGGCGCCCGTCGCCCTGAAGTTTCTGCGCAGCTCCATTACCGTGCTGAATGTGAAGGGCGGACGGATGCCCGGCATTAGCGAAACGCAACTGCGCGCGTTCGACATCAGCCACGACATAAAAACAGGTCGCGAACATAGTGGTGTCGGCTTGTTTGAGAATGACAGCGAGAGCGCGATTAACCCGTGTGAGTAGCTCGCCCGGATCGGCCGCCGCCTGCCCATGCTCCTCGACCAATCCGCGAATCATGCTCGTAATCAGAGCCGAACGCACCCCATGCCCCATTACATCGCAAATAAAAACACCCACTTCTTTTTCTCCGATGGGGAAGACATTAAAGAAATCGCCGCTGACGTCGCCGGTGGGGAAGTATAAACTAAGAAACCGTAATGCGCTGTCCTGGGCAGGGACATCCGCGGGAACGGTCGGAAATTTTTGCGGTAAGAGGGCGATCTGAAGCTCGCGCGCCATCTGCAGCTCTTCTTCCATTTGTTGATTCTTGACGCGCAATTCGCGGGTGCGCTCCTGCACTTTGGTTTCGAGATGGGCATTCAGTGCGAGTAATTCCGCCTGAGCGAGATTGCGCGCAGCTTCTGCGCGATCGATTCGGCCGCCAACAAGACTGGAAATCTGTGAAATGATCAAGGCGATCAAAGCAGCAAAGACAACAGCGCAGAGCGCGGAAGTGACCGCGGGGTTGACATGGATGCGTGCTGGCAATCTCGCATTAATCCAACCATTGATTAGCGCCGCTGCGGTAATCAGAGGCACGAACGCGCGCAGTAATACCGCGCGTGCGGAATCGCCGAGAAACGCTCGCAGCGGCCATCCCGCCGATCCAGCCAGCATCACAAGAGCCATTCCGGAGAGAAAAAAACCGCAGGCAGTGGAAAGTGCGACCGGAATGGTATGGCCGCCATAAAGTAATGGCGTTCCGTACCAGTAGCCCACAAGGACAACCGCGCCGATTATGGTGGCGAGCGCGCCGAAAGGGCCTGCGAACTTTGCTGGTTGTTTTCCAGTAAGGGCAAACAGGCCAGTTGCGATAAAAACGAAGTTCAGCGCAGTCATGGGTGCCATCCGTCCCGTTGGCACTGCCCCGAAATGCTCGGGATTACGGACGAACCAAGCGTCGATACCGAAATTAAAGCCCCCCAGGACCTCGATTAGCTTCGCGCACGCCATCGCGAGAACGAATGAGGCAAGGGCACGCAGTAGCCAGCGCAGCGCTGCTCTGCGCAGGTGCACAATCAGGCCAATACCGATCAGGGAAAAGCAGAGACCGGTGCTCGGCGCCATCGGAATATACTTGGCGCGAACGCTGGCCAGCAGGAGCAGGCCGGAAATCCAGCCAATGAACGTGAGCAGGCCCAGCGCAATCGTGAGGGATGCACAGATCAAAGGGATAGTGCGAAAACTTCGCCTTTCGCTTCGTTCTTCAGTCACGCCTTTAGTTTGCCGAAACACCGGCATCTGTCCACGTCTGGCCGACTTCTAGTTAACTCCAAGACACACTCAAGTTGTTTGCGATGGACGAATATATTTAGAGATGTTTGCATCGTTAAGGAAAAAGCGGTGCGCGCAAAGTTAGGATGAAGAAAGGGAATAGTATGATCAAATCTTTGATTGGTTTCGCATGCGCCGGCGCTCTCTGGCTAACGGTCGCAAATGGACAGGTCTCGACTGTGACCGGATCCGAGAGCACAGGCAAAATCACCGATTATACGCCGGATAGCGCGTTGGTTCTGGATACTGGATCAGGTGAACCGGTTCATTACAAGTTCGCCAGGAAAGTTACTTATGTAGATAAGGATGGACAGATAATCCAGGCGCCCGCTTTGACAAAAAATCTACGGGTCAAAGTTCATTACCTTAAACAAGGCGGAGACATGATCGTAGATAAGGTGACGTTGGCTGAGTAATTATGGAGGAGTGGCGACTGTTCCTTCCACCACAGAATGAGGGACACGGCAGCAAGTGTCCCTCGAAGGTTTAATTTATCACTTAGCAATTGTAGGGTGTCTGTGTCAGCCGCCTCCGGGAGAAAGACGATGGCGTTTCATAGAAACGCCCTACAATTTTAAAGGGTACCGAAGTAGCGATCGCCGGCGTCGCCCAGACCGGGAACAATGTAACCAAACTCATTGAGCTCGGGATCGATCGCGGCGGAGTAGATCGCAATGTCTGGATGGACGCTTCGCAGTTGCTCAATTCCTATTTCGCAGGCAACCACGCAAATAAATTGAATGCTGGTTGCGCCGTGGCTTTTCAAAAGCGTTGCGGCTTCCGTTGCGCTGCGACCAGTGGCGAGCATCGGATCAAGCAATAGAATATGCGACTGCGCCAGCCCGGCGGGTAAACGACAATAATAATTGACCGGCTGCAACGTAACTTCATCGCGATAGAGCCCGATGTGACCGATTTCGGCTTTCGGTACGACGCGCAACATTCCTTCGAGCAATCCAAGGCCCGCGCGCAAAATTGGCACGAACACCACCGGCTGTGCCAGGGTCGCGCCTGTCATCGGGGCAAGGGGAGTCTCAAATTCGGTCACGAGCGTCGGCCAATGTTTCGACGCCTCGGTCAGAAGCACGATGGCAATTTGCTCGAGCGCACCACGAAATTGCACGGTCGCGGTTGTTTTATCGCGCAACACCGACATCTTGGCCGCGACAAGAGAATGCTTGAGCAAATGAACGTTGCCGGCTGGACGCGCTTTATTCACCGCGATGATTTAAATCGCGCGGCCTTTGCCGGAGAAGCGAAATCGCGCACAACCACCGCGCGAATTCACGACGAAAAAACACCAGAATGCAACGGCGTTATCCCATAGGCGCGGAAATTGTCAGCGAGAACGAAACGCATTTTCGCGTCTGGGCGCCGAAGGCGAATGTGCTGGAAGTCGTATTGGAGTCTTCTGCCGACGGAAGGGCTGAGCGCACTTTGCATTCGCTCGCGCGAGAGCGAGATGGCTATTTTTCGGGAACAGTCAGGTGCGGCGCTGGCACGCATTACCGATTTCGGCTGAATGGATCGGAAGATTTTCATCCCGATCCAGCCTCACGTTTTCAGCCGGAAGGGCCACACGGCAGCTCGTGTGTCGTCGATCCATTTGCTTTCAAATGGACGGACGCAAACTGGCGCGGCGTGAAATTAGCCGGTCAGGTCATTTACGAATTTCATGTTGGCACATTTGCCCCGGATGGAACGTGGCGCGCCGCCGCGGAAAAACTCGAGCTGTTGAAGAGCGATGGCATCACCCTACTGGAGATGATGCCGATCGCCGATTTCCCCGGGCGCTTTGGCTGGGGCTACGATGGTGTCGATCTGTTTGCGCCGTCGCACCTCTACGGAACGCCCGAAGACTTGCGCGCATTCATTGATCGGGCACACGCGCTCGGGTTAGGCGTGATTCTCGACGTCGTCTACAACCACTTCGGGCCGGATGGAAATTACCTCCGTGTTTACTCCGACGATTACATGAATCGTGAGCGGGAAAACGAATGGGGTGAATCGATTAATTTCGACGGGAAAAATTGCGGGCCGGTCCGGGAGTTCTTCATCACCAATGGACGCTACTGGATCGAGGAATTTCATTTCGACGGTTTTCGGTTTGATGCGACTCAAAGCATTTATGACAAATCGCCGGAATATATTGTGGGTGCGGTGGGCCATGCGGCGCGCCAGGCCGCGGGGAAGCGAGCGATTGTTTTAATCGCCGAGAACGAAACACAGGAACCGAAACTGGTGCGGCCGCGCCAAGCGGGCGGCGATGATCTCGATGCGGTGTGGAACGACGACTGGCACCACAGTGCGCAGGTGGCGTTGACGGGACGAAACGAAGCCTACTACAGCGATTACGCGGGTCGGCCGCAGGAATTTATTTCAGCGGCGAAATATGGCTACCTTTTTCAAGGGCAACCGTATTCGTGGCAGGAGGCACCGCGCGGTTATCCGACCCGCGGCCTGCCGCCGGAGACGTTTGTCGTATTCATCGACAATCACGATCAAGTTTCAAACTGTGCCTTCGGCGATCGTGCGCGCACACAAACTTCGCCCGGCCGCTACCGCGCGATGACTGCCCTTCTGTTGCTTGGCCCATGGACGCCGCTGCTTTTCCAAGGCCAGGAATTCGGCGCGACGACATCGTTTTGCTTTTTCAGTGACGTCGGCGACGACAAGTTAAAGGAAGCAGTGCGAAAAGGCCGGTTCGAATTTCTTGCGCAGTTTCCTTCGTCGGCAGGCGAGGAAATACAAGCGCGAATCGGTGTTCCGCATGACCCACGGACCTTTGCGAGGAGCAAGCTCGATTGGAGTGAGCGGGAACGGAACGGATCGCTTTGCTATTTGCATCGCGATCTGCTTCGGTTGCGCCGAGAAGATTCGCGGCTGAGTCGACAAATCGTCGGCGGAGTAGATGGCTCGGTCCTGGGCGCGGAAAGTTTTCTTCTGCGATTCTCGAGTGACCAAAACGATGATCGACTTTTAATTGTCAATTTCGGGCGACGTCAGCGTCTTGTGCCTGCGCCTGAACCGTTGCTCGCGCCGCCGTCTGGTTTCGAGTGGGAATTACTTTGGTCAAGCGAGTCAGCGCGCTACGACGGGCCGGGGACGGTCGATCTCGCAACGGAGGAGGAATGGATTTTGCCAGCGGAAGTCGCTTTCGTTTTGCGGCCGCGACCCCCCACAAAACCGCGCAAGCAATCGAAACGACGCTAAGAGCAAACCCTTAATGCCCGACCTTCATAGATTTGAAATCGCGGATCGGGTAATCGCGACATACGCGAGCCTTTTAACCGGCAGGGGCGACTTCCAAGTCGCCCAGATCGCAGCGCATACCGCACGGCGGCTTGGAAGACGGCCGCTCCCAGTCAAGGCGCTTCGCACCGCGAAGCGGCAACAGTCGGACATTCGATATTTGTGAAAATAATTTCTAACGGGTCCTAGACCTCCGCACCAGATGGCTTTCACCACCCGATCCCTGCTATGGGACAAAGCGAGCCATTCGCGCGAACTGCTACTGTCGCGCGAGTGGCTCGTGACAAATGGACTCGGCGGGTTTGCTTCCGGAACCATCTCAGGCGCAATCACCCGCCGTTATCATGGTTTGCTCATCGCCGCTCTGCCAGCGCCGCACGGTCGCATGGTGATGTGGAGTCACGTTTCTGAATTCTTGCGTTTCGCGGATGACGATGTCATCTCGCTCGGCGCCGAAGAACGCGCCGGCGGGCAACTCCAACTGGGCGCGGCTGATTTTTTGCACGAGTTCCGACTCGAAAATGGACTGCCGGTTTGGACCTATCGCGTGCGCGACCTCATTCTCGAGAAACGCGTTCTGATGCTGCATTTGCAGAACACCGTTCACGTCATCTACCGTATTCTCCAAGGCGAAAAACGCCCGCGGCTCGAGCTGCGACCCGCCTTTTTCTTCCGCCATTACGAGTCGCCGGTGAATGAAGGAATGCCCGCGCCTTATCGTTTGAGTGCGATTGAAGATCGCTATGAAATCAGCGCCCCTGACAGCGGCCTGCCTCCGTTGCGCATAAAACTGGCAAACGATCGCGCGCAATTCACGGTTTTGCCGCAAATCATTCACCAGGTCGTTTACCGTATCGAGCAGAGCCGCGGTTACGCTTATGAAGGTAATCTCTGGAGCCCGGGATTTTTTCACGTCGATATGCAAGAGCGCAACATGGCTGCGATCATGGGTTCGACGGAAGAATGGGGCATCATTAACGTTCTCGCGCCCGAAGCCGCGATAGCGGCGGAAGAAGAACGGCGCGCGAAAATGCTTGACGATGCGCTGCCGGAAGCGCGCCCTGGATTTCCAGCCGAGCTCGTTTTTGCCGGCGACCAATTCATCATCACGCCGGCTGGTCGCGCCGAAGAAGCCGCTCGCGCGCATGCCGCCGGCGATGAGGTGCGAACCGTGATCGCCGGTTATCATTGGTTCACCGATTGGGGACGCGATACCATGATTTCGCTGGAAGGTCTCGCCCTCGTTACCGGGCGCTGTTTGGAAGCGGGATATATTTTGCGCACCTTCTCTCATTACGTTCGCGATGGACTCATCCCAAACATGTTTCCGGATGGAGAAAAAGAAGGGCTTTATCACACCGCCGACGCAACTCTGTGGTTTTTTCACGCGCTTAGTCGTTACCTGCATTACACCGATGATCGGACCACTCTGCACCTGCTGCTGCCGGTCTTGATCGATATCGCCGAGCATCATTTGCGGGGTACTCGCTTCAACATTCATGTCGACCCGCGCGACGGTCTGCTCGCGCAAGGCACCGAAGGTTATCAACTAACGTGGATGGATGCGAAGATGGGCGACTGGGTGGTAACGCCGCGTCGCGGCAAAGCGGTCGAGATTAATGCGCTTTGGTATAATGCGCTCGAGCTACTTGCACGATGGTGTCGTGAGGAAGGGAATGTTCGGCATGCAGAAAAATACAGTGACGCGGCCAAGCGCGCGCGCGATTCATTCAATCAACGCTTCTGGTTCGCCGATGGCGGCTATTTATACGATGTGGTCGATTGTAATGGCCAGGGCGGAACGATTGATTCTTCGTGCCGGCCAAACCAGATCTTCGCCATTTCCCTGGAACATACGGCGCTTGAGCAGTCACGTTGGTCATCTGTAGTCGAGGTCGTAGAAGAGAAACTGGTTACCTCGGTTGGGCTGCGTTCGCTTTCGCCTGATCATCCCGATTACAAGCCGATTTATTCGGGCGACCTCCGGTCGCGTGACGGCGCTTATCATCAAGGAACAGTCTGGGCCTGGTTGATCGGCCCATTCGTGGACGCCTGGTTAAAAGTACATCCCGAAGACAAGACCCGCGCCCGGAAATTTCTCGGAACCTTTCCTCAGCACCTCGACGACAACGGAGTCGGCAGCATTAGCGAAGTGTTTGATGCGCGTGATCCGCATTTCGCCGGTGGTTGCATCGCCCAAGCTTGGAGCGTGGCTGAAGTATTGCGAAGTTGGATTAAGACCGCGTAGAAAAGTACGTTCCCCGGAATCTTGTCGCTCGCGACAATCAAACGGATCGCGCGGCGCGAATTTATAGTAAATGGCAACGGCCGAGACAGCTGAGGAAATTTCCAAGAAACCCGAGGTCAGACAGGCCCTTTCGCAAACGACCGGCCCCAAACTGGGCGAGGAAAAGGTTAAGGCCGCAACAAAAGATAAATTCTGGTTTGTTACCCACGCCCTTTTGATCCTGGGCTGTGCCATTCTTTATTATCTCGTCGGATCGAAGCTGATTCCGGTGCCGCAAAACATCGTCGATCTCACACGGCGATTTCTCCGCGGCGCGGTGCTGGTTGTGATCGTGCTCGCGATTGCCAAAGCCATTTCCATCTATGCAATCGGACGACTTGATGATGCCGCCACGCGTTTCACGCTGCGCCGGATCGAACATTTGCTCGTCGCCCTTGTCGTCGCCGTCATCGTCATCGGCGTCGTTTTCGTTAATTGGTACACCGCGTTGATCTCCGTTGGAATCGGCTCGGTCATCGTTGGCCTGGCCGTGCAAACGCCGATGACAAGTTTTCTCGGCTGGATCTACATCCTGGTCCGGCATCCCTATCGCGTGGGCGATCGTATTCAAATTGAGGATGCCACCGGTGATGTCATCGATGTTAGTTACCTCGACACCACCCTGTGGGAATTTGGCGGCAAATATCTTTCCACCGATCATCCCAGTGGCCGGATCATCAAATTTCCCAACTCAAAGGTTCTGAACACGATGGTGTTCAACTACTCGTGGCCGCTTTTCCCCTACATTTGGAATGAGATTAAATTCAACATCGCCTACAACAGTGATCTCGAGTTTGTGGCGCGAACAATGCAGAAAATCACCGCGGAAGAAATCGGCGAGGAAATGATGGAACGGGTTGGCGTTTTCCGCGATCTGCTCGCGAAAACACCGGTAGACGAGTTGGAAGTAAGAGAACACCCGCGCGTCATCTTTCGCGTCAGTGAAAACACCTGGTTGGAAGCGATCGTACGTTATCTCGTCCCGCCGCGCGAAGCGGGCTCAATCAAAACTCGGCTCCTTCCCAAACTTCTCGCCGCCCTCAATGCCGCGCCGAACCGAGTGATGTTTCCGAAAGGTGACGCACGCTAGGCTATTCTTCGTTCAAACGGGCAATCGAAGCATGCAACGTCAGGCGATTCTGCTGCTGAGTCTTTTATTGGTCGCGCCCGAGAAAGCTCCCTGCCAACAGGATATGAACTCGGAATCGTTAATGGACCAAGCCCAAAATGCCGTTGCGCAAAGAACAGAACAACTAACCGACGAGTACGCCAAAGAACTGGAGAGGCTTGCCAAAGTTTACGAGCAATCAGGAGATCTGGTTGCGAAAGCAGCGGCGAACACGGAACTCACGCGCGTTCAGCAGACAAGACAAATAGCCGTCTTTAATTTTAACCAACTTCCTCTAGGTGTAGCGGCACTGGAGGCGGATTACACAAGGCGGATCAAGGAAGAGACAATACGGATCTTGCATCCACTCGTGGCGCAACGCCGCGACGAGATCGCCGAGCGAAAACAGAAACGTGATTTTGCAACAGCGATGATTATGGAAAAAGAACTGAACGCAGTCTGCGCGAGATTTGGATGGGAGACAAAAAACATCACCCTGGACAATGCTCACGTTCTTCGACATCCCACACCAAAGTATCCTCTGGCGGCAAGGAAAGAACACCTGACCGGAGAAGGATCATTTTTTCTCGAAATCGACACCATCAGCGGCGCGGTAACGCACGTAACCGTTTCAAAAAGCACTGGTCATGCGATTTTGGATCAGGCCGCGATCTTTGCACTTCGACAGTGGCGCTTTGCGCCCCATTCAGCGGTGGAAGTCTCGGTGCCAATTACTTTTAGCATGGACTCCAGATCCCCCACTCCCACAGGCAAGCACTAAGCTGAACGCGCAAATCGAGCTCTGTGCTCCTTGATTTCAAAACTTCTCGCCGTGTTCGAAGCTGAGCCGAATAAAGTGAGGTTCCCGAAAGGCGACGCGCGCTAGTTGCTGCTAGTTGCGTATCCGCGCTCATCAGTCGATTACTTCCGCCCAATGAAGCTTTCTAGCGTTTGCCATCTCATTTCCAAACTCCTGTTTGGGAATGCCTGCTGGTTCGCAGGCTTTTGTTGTTTCTGCGTGTCTGCGCTCGCGGAGGAAGCGCCCAAGATTTTGCCGCTCATGTCAGCTCCCCCCAAAGCGCTCAGAGCAGAGAAAAAAGCACTCGTGGCCCTTCCCAACTACGACGAAGTGACCGCCACTCGCCTCCAAATTTTTCTCGATAACAACGACTTCGGTCCGGGGAAAATCGACGGAGAAATGGGCGAATTCTTTCGCAAAGCGCTGCTCGCATACAAACGTGCACACCTCATGCCATTGCGCGGCACGGTCGATCAATGGCTGCTCGATCAAGTCCCGGAAACATTCATGAATTATACTATTCCACCGGAAGCAGAGAATTTTGTCGGACCGACGGCGAGCAAACCGAGCGAGCAAGCGAAGTTGAAGGCGCTCAAATATGGTTCGCTTCTCGAGTTCGTAGCGGAACGCTTCCATTCCGCGGAGGATTATCTGCGCAAACTAAATCGCCCGATGAATCTGGACGCGCTCAAGCCTGGCGACACGGTGAAGGTGCCAAATGTGGTACCGTTCAAGATCGAAGACCTGCACGAAGGTTTCGTGCAGCCAAATACCGCGTTCGCTAACCGCATTGTCTACGTCGACACCAAAGAACGGTTCCTTCTCATTTACGAAAATAATCAACTCGTCGCGGAATTTCCGATCACTCCCGGTTCAACCAAACTCCCCGCGCCTATCGGCGTATGGAAAATTAACGGCATCGCGGTCTTGCCGGTCTTTCGTCACGATGAAGGTATTTTGAATTATGGAATCAAGAGCGATACCGCATTCATTTTACCGGCCGGTCCGAATAATCCGGTCGGCATTTTGTGGATGGCACTAAGCAAGCCGCATGTCGGCATCCACGGCACTAATCAGCCTGAAACAATCGGCCGCGCTGCCAGTCACGGCTGCATCCGGACCGCAAACTGGGATGCCGCGCGGGTGAAGGAACTCGTGACCGTCGGTAACATTGTTTCCATTTTTTGATTCCCTAGGAGACTCTTACCCTTCACCTCGGTTCTCTCCCTTCAGGCCGGGCGGACTGAGGCGTAGTGATCTAGCGGCGATTCTCTTGCCTCTCCCTTTCTCAAAGGGAGAGGATTAAGGTGAGGGATTTTTCGCCACTTCATTGTAAAGAACTGTTAGGCACAGAACACCAGCCAAAATGAATTTCGCCCATAAACTGCGAAAGCTCTTTCATCCCGAGATTATCGGCAGCATGCGCGAGCACATCCATCGCGCGTTTCATCCGGTAAGCGCCCGCCGCTTACAGCGTGAGCTCGAAATGGATCCTTCGTGGGAAAAACTCCGCCGAAAATATCCGCGCGGAATAAAAGAGGTGCATCGCTTTGGCGACACCAAGTTTTGGATTAAACGCAACGTCGAACGCGCGCAGGATCTTTCCCTTGATCGCGGCCGGCGCCTTCACATTCTCGATCTCGGCTGCGGTCCCGGTTTCTTTCTTTATGTCGCCGAAAGACTCGGACACACAGGCGTTGGGTTGGACATCGACGAACAGGCAATTTTTCGTGACACCCTGCGACTTCTTAAGGTGAAACGCGTGGTGCATTGCATTCGACCGCGCTTCCATTTGCCTGCGCCCGGAAAAAAATTCGACCTCATCACCAGTTATCTCACTTGCTTCCACCGCCTCGAACGTCTCCGCGATGGAAACTGGCGCACCTGGTCAACTGCGGAATGGCAATTCTTCATCGATGATGTTCGTGCCAATCAACTAAAAAAAGGTGGAATGTTGTTGCTCGAATTTCATCCGCAAAAAAACGGCGAACTTTATCCGGCTGATGTCCGCGAATTATTCTTGAAAAATCGCGCGCGCGTTTTCCGCTCGAAGGTGTTCCTGAAATAACTTGATCTTATCCGGTTCGGGCGAACTCAAATGCAATCCCCCGTCGCAAATCGCCGCTTCAATCTCAGCGGCACCGGTTCAGTGGCGAATCTCCTACGTGCGCGTGGCACCCGAGCCACTGAGACTTTGCAGAAGCGATGGAATCAATGCAGCGAGGCCCTGCTGAGGATCCGCCGCCGGGTCGACTTTGCCGGTCGGTGTTAATTTGTCCACCACCTTAGGCAAAAATTCGGCCAGGAGGTTCGATGCCTGGTCAGGATCAATCCCCATTTTTGCCGCCAGCGCTTTGACTTGGTCGGAACCCAGACATTTTTGAATTTGATCGCTGGAGACGGACTGGTTTTCGCCCATGCCGACCCAGGAGGCAAATGCGCCACCGCAGCCGCTCTGTGAGAATTTATTGGCCAGGCCCTGCAATCCCCCACTCTGCGTCAGGAGACCACCGAGAATCCCGACGAGCGAATTCGCTTCGCCCGAAGGATCAGTTTTTCCGCTAGCTGCACCGAGTATCGAGTCGAGAAGTCCCATAGTTTTATTGCTCCGTTAGTTGATTGTTGGATTTTGAACGTCTTTTACAAAACCGTATTCGAGGAACGTGCGCGGCGAAAGGGATATTTCCCGGGTAGAACGAACGCCGAGCGCCAAGTGTTGTGGTAAGACGAACAACCTTGTGCGTCGTATTATTTCAGCATCTCAGCGTCTTAGCTTTTCAGCTTTTAAAAAGCTCGCGTCTACGTCGCGAGCTAGCTGTGCTACTCTTTCGCGGCATGAACCCGGATAAGCTATTCGATTATCTCGACGGCAAACTTCCCGATCACGAACGGCGAGCGCTGGAGGAGCGACTAATGGGCGATGCGAGTGCGCGCCGTGAATTCGACGTGGCGCGGCGCATTCACGCCAGTATGCGTGAGAACGAAAGTGACCGGCCGGAAATACTCGGTGAGATGTCAGAGGAAACGGCCGCGCGCGGACGTCGCATGGCACGGCAGGTCGGGCTCGCTTTCATCGTGCTGGTAGCGATGAACGTGTTGCTTGGTCTGGTTTACATCACTCGTCACGAAAGCAATAACCCGAATCGGCAACTGCTGGATGAGCAGGCGCGGGAGCATCTCCGGCAATCCCTGGAAAAAGCAGCTGCCGCGACCCTGACACCGCCACCGCTTGGGGTTAGCGAATTGCGAATTACGACTGAACGAGGCCAGAGCGATGCGGTTGCGGATGGAATACTGACGGCTGCGAAAAAATTCCTAGGCGCGGCGATTAAAGGTGTTCCGAATAACGGAGAACTCCAAGTGCTGGTGGAGATTCCGGCGAACAAAGCGGCTGAATTTAAAAGCGCTCTCTCCCCCCTTCCAGGAGTGAAGGAAGTGAATGGCGAAGTTTCGGCGGGCAATTCCGCGGAAAAGATTTCGGTGATCATAGCGCTAACGGAAGCAAGATGATCGTCGTCACGTTCGCGCTGCCGGCAGAGAGCAGCGCGTTTATTCGCTCGCTGAAAAATGTTAAGCGCGTTGGGGCAGTGGTCCGGGGCGAACTAAAACATCGAACATCGAACATCTGCGTACTGCACACTGGCGTGGGCGCGGCGAAATGCGAGGAGCGTCTCGGCAATTTCTTGCGCAACCAAACGCCAGAATTGTTAATCGCCAGCGGATTTTGCGGTGGGACCAAGGACGAGCTGCATCCGGCTGATCTGGTGATTGCCGATAATGCATCCGAGCTGTCGAAGAAAGCGCGCGCGATTTTACCTGATGCTGTAATTGGCAAAATTCATTCTGCGGATCGGATCATTGATCCCGCGGTGGACCGATACGAGATCGGCCGTCAACACGGCGCCATCGCAATCGACATGGAAACGGAAACGATTGTGCGTCTCTGTGCGGAGAAGGCAATTCCAGTGCTGGCGTTGCGGGTGATAAGCGACTCCCCTGCTGCGCCCTTTCCAATGCCGCCAAGTGTGCTTTTTGATATTGAAAAACAGCACACCAACTTTTTCGCGTTATTCGCTTATATCATGCACAACCCAGTATCGGCAATTCATTTAGCGCAATTCTCAAAGCAAATCACACACGCTAAAACCAAGTTGGCGGACGCGCTCTGCGAGGTCCTTCGTGCGATGTAGCTGCCGCCGGCGACGGCGGCAGTCAAACTCGGCGGTCATAGACCGCCGCTACAGCTACAGATTCGCCGGCTCAATGTGCACCAGCACGTCGGCGATGCGTGGATCTGTGGCGCGAATCGCATCTTTAACCCGGTGCGCCAGCTTGTGGCCTTCGTGAACGGAAATGTTGCCATTCACGAGCACGTGCAGATCGACGTAATAAGAGACCCCCATTTTTCGGACGAAACATTTATCGAGATCGATTACGCCAGACACTGAACGTGCAGCGCGTCGAATACTCTCGATAATTTCACCGCGCGGCGCGGTATCGAGAATTTCCCGCAACGGCGGGCCGAGTAAACGCGCCCCGGTGGTAGCGATGACGGCACAGGCAAACAGGGCAGCATAATCATCCGCCCGTTGCCATTTTTCGCCGCCAATGAGCGCAAGGGATATCCCGACGGCTGCGGCCATCGAAATAATGGCATCGGCGCGATGATGCCAGGCGTCGGTGGTGATCGCGGTGCTGTCGATGGCACGTCCGAGTCGGCTGACCGAGCGAAACAGCGATTCCTTAACAATGACGGCGATGACCAGCACGAAGAGAGTGAATGGCGCGGGCCCATGGTGCGGCAGAAAAATTTCGCGAATGCTCGCAACTGCCAGAGCAGCGGCCGCGGTAAGAACGCCAAGGGCGACGATAACAGCCGCGAGCGGTTCCGCCTTGCCGTGACCATAGGGATGGGTGGCATCGGGTGGACGCGCGGCAAATCGCAGCCCGCCCCAAATGACGATCGAGCCCGCGGCGTCAAGGGCGGATTCGATACCATCTGCGATGAGCGCGTAAGCATTTCCAAAAACGCCGGCCGCGATTTTGATGAATGCAAACGCCACATTGACCGCGAGCCCGACCAGAGCCAGTCGGGCGCCGGATTGCAGATTGCTCGCGGCAGCGGCACCGGTAGGATGAGCATTCATGCAGAAGGAAACGATTAACGTAGCGGTTTACTCCGCGCACGGAAATCCTGCGGATGTTTTGCGGGTTGAATCTCAGCCGTGGCCAACACCCGGTCCCGACGAAGTGGTGGTGGAAATGCGGGCCGCGCCAATCAATCCGGCGGATTTGAATGCAATCGAAGGGAAATATCCGGGGAAACGCGAAGTACCGGCGGTGCCCGGATTCGAGGGATCAGGAATTGTTTCGGAATTGGGAAAGAACGTTAGGAACCTAACGATCGGTTCACTTGTGATATTGCCGCACGATATTGGAACCTGGCGTGAAGCGTGCGCAGTCAAGGCGAAGCAATTAGTAGTCGTCCCCTCCGGAGTCGATCCCGTCCAAGCGGCAATGTTGAAGATCAATCCGCTGACGGCATGGCGACTACTGCACGGTTACGTGGCATTAAAGGCTGGCGATTGGGTGATTCAAAACGCCGCGAATTCGGCGGCAGGCCGCGCCGTAATTCAAATCGCGCATGCGCTTGGTTACAAAACCGTGAACGTAGTCCGGCGCGAAGAGCTGATCGAGGAATTACGCACCGAGGGTGGCGACGTTGTCCTGATCGATGGCGAAAATCTTCGCGATGAAGTGAAGGAAGCGACCGGGGATGCGCCGATTCGCTTGGGATTAAACGCGGTCGGCGGCGAAAGCGCACTGCGTCTGATGAATTGTCTGGCCGCGAGTGGCACACTCGTAACTCTCGGCGCGATGAGTTTGCAGCCGTTAAAAATTCCGAACGGGCTGCTTATTTTCAAAGATCTGCGTTTCCGCGGCATTTGGATCAACAAGTGGTACGACAGCGCAACGGCATCGGACCGAATGGCAGCGTTCAATCCGATTTTCGAAATGGCGGAGCGCGCGTTACTGCAAACGAAAGTCGAAAAATCGTATCCCCTGAGCGAAATAAAAACGGCAGTTGAACATGCCGCGCGCGCGCGGCGCGGCGGCAAAATAATTTTCGAATTTGCGCCCACTAAAGATACGCAATGACACGAAAGGCCCGGCGGCTGATTGTTTTATTTAGCGTCTTTCGTGTGTTCGCGGGCATGTTCTGTCTCGGATGAAGACGCAAAAGGCAATCGTCGTTGGCGCAGGGATTAATGGGGTTGTTGCTGCGATTGAATTGCGAAAACGCGGGCGCGAAGTTGTGCTGGTTGATCCGGGCCCGTTACCGCATGCCCTCGCCGCTTCTACCGATATCAGTAAGGCGGTGCGCGCAGCCTATGGCGCGGATGAAGATTATACGGCGCTAGCCGAGCAGTCACGTGAGATTTGGCGGCAGTGGAACGTGCAATTTGGCGTCGAGTTGTATCACGAGATCGGTTTCCTTTTCCTGCGCCAGCGTTCGATCCAACCGGGAGATTTCGAATACGAAAGCTTCAAATTACTCGAACGACGTGGTCATCGGATCGAGCGGATCAGTTCGAAACAGCTGCGCGAGCGTTATCCGGCCTTTAATGCGGAACGTTATCCGGATGGTTTCCTCGATTTGGAAGCCGGCTATGCCGAAAGCGGACGGGTTGTTGCCGCACTAATCCAGCGAGCGAAATCGCTCGGTGTGGAATTGCGCGAAAATGCAAAGTTCCGGGAACTGGATGAAGCGGGCGATCGCGCAAAAGGGATCCTGTTGGAAAATGGCGAAAAAATCGCAGCTGACACGGTTGTGATGGCCGTTGGGGCGTGGACCCCGTACGCGTTGCCATTCACTCGCAATTTTTTTCGCGCCAGCGGGCAACCGGTATTTCATCTCAAACCCGAAAAGCCCGAACTTTTCACGCCGGAACGTTTTCCAATTTTCGGCGCAGATATTTCGACTACCGGCTATTACGGTTTTCCACTCAATCGCGACGGCGTGGTGAAAATCGCGAATCATGGGTGCGGACGCGAGATGTCGCCGGATTCTCCCGAGCGCGCGGTGACGAAGGAGGAGGAAAACAAAATGCGCCAATTTTTGTCCGACTCATTTCCGGGGCTGGCGGATGCGCCAATCGTATTCACGCGCATCTGCTTGTATTGCGATACCCATGACGGGAATTTTTGGATTGCTCCCGATCCGGAGCGTCCCGAATTGATTATCGCGGCCGGCGATTGCGGCCATGGATTTAAGTTCGCGCCGGTGCTGGGTGAAATCATCGCCGACGCAGTCGAAGGCAAATCGAATCCGTTGCTGGAAAAATTTCGGTGGCGGCCGGAAGTGAAAGCGGGCGAGACAAAGGAAGCTGCGCGATTTCGCGGAAACCTGTAGCGGCGGTCTACGACCGCCGAGAGCTTTTCCCACTTACCGAACATCGGCGGTCATGTACGTGGTTAGGGCGCTGCCCTGATATTTCCTATTCATTAACGCCTCGCTTCAGCGAGATGCATGGCTGAGTCTACTACCACAACCGCTTTAGCGGTTTACTTGTTCACTGGCAAAAAACCGCTGAAGCGGTTGGGGCTCCCTCAGGCGTCGTTAACACCAGCTAAAGCAGTGTGTTAATGAGAGGGTCAGTCGACGCTAAACACATCGGCGGTCATAGACCGCCGCTACAGCTCGCAAGCGCCGCTACTTTACCGCTTCTTTCTTCGGCTGGCGTTTCAGGAGGCGTGATTTGTTTGATCCGCGCCGAATCAGACGGACTCCAGGTCGCGACATCGGGGTCGTCTTTGAAGGCGTTGTGAACGATGCGCCGCTGATAGGAATTCATCGGCTCGAGTTGCAGCGAGCGTCCGGTGATGCGTACTCGCTCAGCCAGCTCGCGAACGCGTTGCACAATTCGATCTTCGCGCATGGAGCGATAATGCTCGCAATCGACAATGACCTTTTGGGCATCTTTGTTTTTCGCCTGCAGCAACCGGTTGAGAAGAAATTGAATGGCGTCGAGCATTTCGCCGTCGCGACCAATCAGACGCCGGCTTTCCTCGGTGTAAATTTGCAGGGTCAGATTTCCGCCTTCGCTTTGCATTTCCGCGATTTCCACCACGAAACCGAGGTAGCCGAGCATGGTATCGAGTAACTCTTTAGGCGTCATTTTCGGGTTCGTTTCGGCACCGCAACTTTTTCTAAAGTCGGCATCGGTTGCTTCCGATTCTGATACAGTTGCAGGATGCTGAAAAGGTTTTGCACAGTGTAATATAGAGCGAGGGCAGCGGCAAAATTATAGCAAAAGACGATAAAAATTATGGGCATGAACATCATCATCCGCTGTTGGGTGGGATCACCACTCTTCGGAGTCAGGTGGGTCATCCAAAAACTGGTCGCCGCCATGATTAGTGGAAGGATATTGATAGGCCAGCCGACAACGGGAAGATGTCCTACCGTATCGGGCTGCGAGAGATCGTGAATCCACAAAAAGTGAGCACCGCGCAATTCCACCGCCTGCCGTAGCATGGTGAAGAGACCAAAAAAGATCGGAATCTGGATGAGCATCGGTAAACAGCCACCCACGGGGTTGATCCCATATTCCTTGTAAAGCTTCATCGTTTCCTGATTCATCCGCGTCGGATCGTCCTTATATTTTTCGCGCAGCTCCTGGATTTTGGGCGACAGCGCCGACATCCGTCGCATCGAAGCCGTCGCTTTAGTTTGCAAAGGCCAGAGCGACAGCTTCACAATTGTGGTTAGCGCGAGAATGGCCGCGGCATAGTTGCCGAGGAAACTGTGAAGCGTGTTCAAGGCATTGAGCAACGCCTGGCAGATGATCTTGAAGATGCCGAATTCCATGACTTCGGCTTCGTTGTGCTCGAGCTGGGCGAGCCGATGATAAAGTTTCGGGCCGAGATAGAGTTGAAAGTGCGCGTTGTAAGTTTGTCCGGCCTCCACGCGGAACCCCGGTAAGTGCATCGCGCCCTCTAAACCATAAGCCTTTTGCGCCGGATCGATCTCAAAGCTCTTCCCCCAAACTGCGTCCGCCTTCGCAGTCAGGGGGACGATCAGAGAAGTGAAAAATTGATTGCTCGCCGCCACCCACTCCGCAGCATTAACGCCCTGTGTGTAATAGGGACGCGGCGGATGCTGTCCCATGCCCAAAAAGCCGCCGCCCCCAGCGAACCAACCCACATCGATGCCTTTAGTGCGGCCGCCCACCGACCAAACCAAACGGGTATAGCTCGGGTAGTCGTTGCGGTGAATCCGCGCCGCTGAGCCAATTCCAAGAAAATAACCGGGATTTGCATACGGCGCAGCGCCGTTGTTTGCAAAATCGACATCCAATTTCACAACGAAATTATCCTTTTTCTCGTTAGTAGGCGGAAAAGAAAACTTCTTTCGAATCGTCACCTGCTCTGGTGTGACATACTCGAGTGCGACGGTATCAGCCTCGCGCGCGATTTTGTATTCCGGCAAACCTGGAGCGGCGGGATCGTCGACCATCGCGCCGATGGGAATTCGTGCGGGCGAGTTCAGCGTCACGCGTTCGCTTTCTCCTACCTCGGCGGGGTAGTTGAGCAAAATTGCTTCGCTCACCCCGCCGCCGCGATTGGTCAGACGCAATTCGACATCGGAGTTGCGGAGCGTTTCGGTTTTTTCTTCAAATTGCGCTGGCGTCGCGCTCGGGGCCGCCGTCGCCGCAGTCGCCGGTGGGGACGCCGGCGTGACAACGGCCGAGGGCGCCGACACCAAAGGAGTGCCGCTTGCTAAAGGCGCGGCCGACGAAGGCGCCGACGCAACGGCTGGCGGTGGCAGTGGTTGCCGGGCAATCCAAATTTCCCAGGCGATAAGCCCAAGGACGCAAAGAGTGATGGCAATCCACGCGGTTCGATCCATAAATTAATCGCGCCTGCTTACTCGCAGACGCAGCTCCGCGCCAGTGAATCTGCCACCGGCACCGGATCAAATCCGCTGCCACCCCACGGATGACATCGCAGCAGGCGCTTTATTCCGAGAAAGCTCCCGCGCAAGACGCCGTGCTCTTCGATCGCTCGCAAGAAATATTCGGAGCACGTGGGCGAAAAACGGCAGCCGGAATTCGCTCCGCCGAGGAACGAAAGCACCGGTGAAATCGTTATCTGATAACCGCGAATGAGAATGCGAACGAGCGTGCGCATCAGGGGGCAAGGATAGAAGCGCGCCGCGCCAGGCGCAACCACTCATCTTCCAGCGCACGGGAGGTCTCGCGCGCCGCTTGCGGCGACGCAATCGTCACGATCCAAACTCCGCTGCTGATTTCGTGTTGATGTTTGCGAAAAATCTCGCGCAAACGCCGGCGGATGCGATTGCGGACGACGGCTCTCCCTACGCGCCGGGAAGTAATGAAGCCGGCGCGCACGGGCACCTCTAATTCGGCATTTTTCAAAACTCCGAGTGTAAGCGTTCCACCGCGGACGGAGGACCCTTCTATCCGAACGCGCTGGAATTCCGAATCCAGAGTGAGTCGGCGCGACTTCGGAAAACGAAGACGTTTCTGCATCGCCGAACTGTAGTCCTCCCAAGCGGAAGTCGAGGGATCCCGTTGCGAAAGCTTAAAGGTAACTTGGCGGGATCCCTCGACTCCGCTCGGGAGGACGGCTTTATCGGTACAGCAAAAGTCTTCCCCGAATTCACCCAGGGAAGACCTCGCAAAAACTGGCGCTAACTACGGCGTCGCCGAAGCGGACGGCGAAGACGTCGTATTAATTGTCGTGTTCGTCTCCGTCTTGTTTGTCGTGGCCGGCGAAGGATTCACGATCGTTGTATTCGTTTCTTTTCTTTTCCCCAGCCGGCGGATTCACTGTCTCGGTCTTTTGTTCGCAAGCCGCGAACAACGACGCGGCCCCAGCGAGAGTGCAAATGTATTTCTTCATAAGGTTGTAGATGGAAAACCCAATGTGGGTCATTTCATATTCGGCGCAAACGAGTGTTTCGGCCTTACTGCGGCGGCAATGGTCACCCGCCCAGCGAACCGAGTGCATCGCTTGAGAACATGGGAGCGTAGGCCAAACCATGTGCCTCGGCGACGGCCTGGATGGTGAGTTTTCCGTCGCGGGTGTTCACACCACCAAGCAAGGCCGGCTGTTTGTTGCATGCGCCTTCCAATCCGCGATCGGCCAGTAATTCGACATAGCGACTGGTAATATTCGTCAGCGCCTGGGTAGCGGTGCGTGCATAAGCAGCTGGCATGTTGGCCACGCAATAATGGGTAACGCCTTCCTCAATATAAACGGGATCGAGATGCGTCGTTGGCCGCGACGTTTCCGCGCAACCACCCTGATCGATCGCAATGTCCACCACCACGCTGCCCGGTTTCATTTTTCGCAACATTGCGCGCGTAATTAACTTCGGTGCTTTCGCTCCTGGCACCAGAACCGCGCCGATGAGCAAATCGGTCGTCGCCATCAATTCGTGGAGATGGGCTTCGCTGGAATATAGCGTGTGGGCGTTATCCATGGTGATGTCGAGAAAACGCATCCGTTCGAGATCGACTTCGAGAATCGTAACGTCGGCGCCCAGACCAGTGGCCATGCGCGCGGCATTCACGCCAGCGGTACCGCCACCAAGCACGACCACGCGCCCCGGCAAAACTCCCGGAACGCCGCCGAGCAATACACCCGTGCCGCCGTTGTGTTTCGCCAAATAATACGCGCCCATCACAACCGACATGCGGCCCGCGATTTCGCTCATTGGTTCCAAAAGCGGCAGGCGATTCCCGATTTGAATGGTCTCGTAAGCAAGACCAGTCACGCCAGAGTTGAGCAACGCTTCTGTCAAAGGCTTGCTCGCCGCCAAGTGAAGATAAGTGAAAAGAATCTGTCCTCGACGCAGCAACGGCCACTCCGCCGGCAACGGTTCCTTCACTTTTACGATCATGTCCGCGCGCTGAAAAATTTCTTTGGCCGATTCGACGATCTGCGCACCAGCTTTGACGTATTCCTCATCCGGATAACCGGAACCGACGCCGGCATTTTTTTGCACGAGAACGGTATGGCCATGACCAACCAGTGTTTGCGCGGCGGACGGGAGCAAACCAACGCGTTGCTCTTGTTCTTTAATTTCCTTGGGAATGCCGATGGTCATGGCAGAGAGTGAATGGTGATACGTGATTTGTGAAGAGTGTTAAAGCTCAATCTGCTGAAAACAATTCACAATTTCACTTCGGCACGCTTGCGGTATTGGTGTCCGCGCAGGCCGGCGCTCTGTCATCCCGAGCGAAGCGAGGGACCTCTCAGTTGCTCACACAAGTTAGTCGCCGCCCTACCGTAACCAGCCCTCACCTGGCGCTTCGCGTCCTCCTCTTCCTGAGGGAGAGGATTGAGGTGAGGGTGCGTTGGCAACAACTTGGTTCTGAAATAAGGCGCCTTGATTTTTATGAATGACTTAGGCTATTCAGTTTTTTCCGCCACAATTTCCACCACCAGCGGCGTAATCATCCGCGCATTCGGGTTCTCTGCCGCACTACTCAAATCAGCGCGCACGTTGTCGGCGAAGGTTTGATCGATCCGGCCCATCTCGATCAGGCGCGGAAGATAGACTTCGATGAATGTCACCGGCCACTGCCACATGTAATTAGTCGGACGCATACAAAAAATATGCGGCGTAGCCGACCGAATAATAAACCCATTTTGCGAGAGCAACGTCGGCAGTTCGGCAGCGCCATCCGGTTCTCCGCCCGACTCGCGCCAGGTCGCCATCACGTGCTCGCGAAACTTTTCCTGACTCGCGATCGGTGGAAGGAAACGCCAGGTTCCATAGTGAGCGTATTCGTGAAAGATAGAGATCCCGCCTTTTGGCATGACATCGCCGAGTTTCTTGATCAACAACCCCTGATCGCTGACAAACGATAGGACCCAACGGCACCAGGAGAAATCGTAATTGCCTTTCGGCAAATCGCCGGTCATCAGGTCCAACTCGTAAATCTTCGCGTTAGTGAGGCCGCGCCGACGAAAGGACTCACGCATCGCCGCAACGAAGTTGCCTGACCGCTCCAGCGCCACGACTTCGCCGGATGGCCCAACAATTTCGGCAAGATCGAGGGCCGCGTAACCGGGCCCGGCCCCAAGATCGAGGATGCGCTTCCCGGCGGTAATGCCTGCCTTCTGCCAACAGTCCAAAACCACCGGGCGCCAGACCCGGTGTTGCAGTCCGAGTCTCAACAACTCCTCATCATGCGTTCCGAGAACATAGTCCTTCTCGCTCATGTCGGACCATCGCTCCACATCATGCTCTATTTCCACTCGATTCTTTTGCTGTGGCCCGTAAACCAGGAAGAGCCGCCGTCTGCCTTATCGTAAGGAGCGAGGAGCATTCACTCGCCAAAGCGATAGTTAAATGTCTCGATGTCGACCTTGAACTTCTCTTCAATGATACTTTGCGTCTCCGGGGTGTAGTATTCAGTGTAGTGCCGCGCCCGAGGGTTGGCACGGGCATGAGGAAGCACTTCGCTTACTCCAATTTTCTTCGCGACCACGGCCCAGTCTTCCTCCAAGCGCTCGAATCGGCCAATGAAGTCTGCGAGCATCTTGCCATTGGCATCGACAAACCAATCAAGTTGGTAACGATGAGGCGAGGAGTGAACGCAGGTGCTACTACTATATTGAATCCAGCGAACGAACTCCTCGAAGGTCATCTCCTGACGCATTTGCACTGCTTCATTGCGCTCATAGAGCGAGACGACACGGTCCCAGGGATTGCGAACAAATCCGAACTTAAAGTAGCTCTCGAATTGCCGCCGTCCCCGCTCTTTTCGACGCTCCGCCGGCAATGTAAGATAGAGCCATTCCAGTATCCGGTTTTTCCGTCCCCCGCGCACAACCCAGTAGCTTTCCATCAACCTCTTGATCTCACACAGGTTCAAGTGTGGCTTAATCGGTTTTCCCAACAGGTGGCGCACGCTGGTCGAACCAGTTTTGGGAACTTCCACGAAGATACACTTGTAGCGATGCGAGATCATCGTTTGTTTAGCCGAACGGAGAGAGTCAAGGTAGGCTCACTTTTTGATGAAAGCGATTGTTCTGACCTTCGATCGACATCGGGCTATTACCCAGCACCTGATGCTGCAATACCAGCGTCTTTGGCCAGATCATCCGTTCCGGTTTCGCATCCCTTATCAGCAGCTTCGCGGCCCAGACTTGGAACGCGCAGAGTACATCGAATCGCCGCTTGAAATCCCCGCAACTGTCCTGCGATTGATCGAAGACATTGAAGATGAGGAATGGGTTTACTGGTGCTCCGACGATAAGTATCCGATCCGTTTGATAGTAGAAAAAGTCAAAGAGCTTCTTAATTATGCACTGACGGCGTCCGAAATAAGCGGTCTCCTTTTCTGCCGCACTCGGGTCACCCTGGACCGCCCTGAACTGGCTTTGCATCCTAATCAACGCGTTACTCCATCTGGCGATATTCTACTTGAGCGCAAAGCGTGGTATCAAATCTGGATTCATCAGTTTCTTCGGGCAAAGGTTCTTCGCTTTCTCTTTTCTCAATTGCCCGCGCAAGTGCCATCAGCCAAAGCATTGGACGGTTTGAAAAATCGGATCGAAAAGCCCGCGGAGTATCACCTCTTTGTCACCCAACAAAACTTTGCTGTCTTCGGCGAAAGCACAAAACGGGGCGCCATCACTCGAAATTGTCTAGAAAGCATCGCCCGCACCGATATTGAGTTGCCGGAGTGGTTTCGACGCTCAAATGGGGAGCGAATCACGATAGGGCAATTACCGGGAGAGACTTACTGGCAAAGATTGCGCAGCCGCTTGTCTGGTCGCAACACGTAAAGCGGTGCCTCCCCCGGTGGGATCCTCTGAATGATGCTGGCGCGGCTCGACGGAGTCTCGCCCTACCAATGCGTTGGCGCCAAAATTTCACTGGTAGGGCGACGCTCTGCGGAGCCGGTTTGAAACTCGCACTTTCGCCACGATTAAATTTTGAGACGATCTTCGGTCATTTCCTGCCAGCGATGAATCTCATCTCTTCCGCGCGCGATCACCGCGTCATACTTGCCTGTGTAATATAGATTATGCGCTTCAATTGGATCAACCTTTAAGTTGTATAGTTCATTCAAATCGTGATCTCTTAGGCAAAGCTTCCAGCCATCGCTGGTAACTACAGCGCGCGTCGATTCCTCCATCGCTCGTTTAGCTTGCCGCCGGGTTGCCAGCGAACTTCGTTTCACCGTTTTTGCCCGGTTGGGCGACCATTCCATAAAGATGCTTTGTGGCGGCATCGATCCCCCTTTGAGCAGTGCAACACGACTTTGCCCCGGACAATGAGGTGGTTTGGTCTGACCAAGCAGCTCCAGCAAGGTTGGCAAGAAATCGATGTGACTGATTGGCTGATTGATTCTCACGCTGCGACCCTGCCCAGGCATCCGAATTAGATAAGGCACTCGTGCCGCCTCTTCGAACATCATTTCCTTTCCAAAAAGTTGGTGTGCGCCCAGGCAGTCACCATGGTCACTCGTGTGCACGATAATCGTCCAGTAGGCCGAACTGTGCCAGACAACCAAGGATAGCGCCGATACTTCGATCAACCAGCGTTACCAGGCCAAGGTATCGCTGTTTGATCCCGCGGTATTCTTCCGGAGTGATACCGGCATAGTAAAGTTGCGGCAGGCGCGCTCGATCGAGTATCGCGTGTGCGTGTTGTCGCTCGCGGATCAGACGGTACCGCAAGGGAACTCATCCGTTGGAGGAGCCAGTGCAGTTTCATCCAAGTCCACTTCAGCATCAGCAGCCGAATGCTCCTCATTGAACGGTCCGTTGTAGGGTGTGTGCGGTTCGACAAAAGCGACAAAAAGAACAAATAGATCACGCCGATGCTGCTTGATAAACTGGCAGGCGTGGTCTTGCAAAAATTTTGGCTTCGATAGCTCGAGGGAAAGCGTGCTAATGAAACGGCGCGAGAACGCGTTATTCTCACGATCGGGAGCGATCCCATGGCTGATAAGAAAACGGCTGTAGTCGCTCACATCTTCGGTAGAAACCCAATCGCGGAAGCCGCGTTGGGCGGAGGCATCTCCGCCTAGATGCCACTTGCCCATGTAAGCGCAGTGATAGTCTCTATTCTCTACTAGTTCGGCAAAGGTAGGAAAGCGCTGCTCCAGTGGAACGCTGTTTCTGGTGTAACCAGTAGTATGTGGCCACAAACCGCTGAACAAAGACGCGCGCGAAGGCGTGCAAATAGGCTGGGTCACATAGGCGCGTTCGAAGATGACCGACTCGGAAGCCAGTTTGTTCAGGGCCGGGGCGTGAACCTTTGTTCCTCCATAGCAGGCCATGGTATCGGTTCGTTGCTGATCCGGAAGAAAAACGAGCAGGTTAGGCTGGCGCATCAATTCTTTCGGCTAATCAAACATAGTTCATCAGGTTCGCTAGCCAGCAAAAGCTCATCCAACTGCTCCTCTGCTTCGGCCTATGGCAGGTCAGGAACCAGATTTAATTCAGGACGAATTAGTCCCTCGAATATGCCAACGGTCGGATCAAGCAATATACCGCCACGAAGTTGATTAACCCGCGCGGATTCAACAAAGGTTTTTGTTACGAAGACAGTGCCAACGTCTTGAGGAATTTTAAAAATGGAAACGCCCGAAGGAATCATCTCATTGCGCAAGTGATACCGGCGAATACTCAGGATGTAGCCTGGGTCGTCAATTGCATAGCAAATATCTGATTTTTCTTCGTCTAGACAGTTAACCGTGGTCAGTACATTGACGGCGTAGTACAGCTTTCGCCGTAGTTCAATAAGCGGAAGAATCTCGCAATGCCCGGAAAATAGGTGTTCGAGGGCGCCCCCCCGCCCTTTCGGAAATAACCGGTGCTGACATCATCCAAGAGACAAAATCGCGAACCGGCAGACTCTTGTTAAGAACTCTTATTGGTGGCGGATTCCAGTGATTCGCCAGAGGTTTCGCAACGAAATGGTCCTGAAAATATTCGATGTCGGTTCGTATCGCCAGGCGGTGATTAGCGTCAGCTTTGAATATCCAGATATTCATTGTCTGCGTCATTTATTAATCGTTTGGCGTACCGCTTGCAAAGATCGATCACGCCTTCCGCGGCTGCCCTTGCAGTTGTAGTAACAAAGCAAAATAGAGGATACGGCTCATGGAGGGCGGAGCTCCTGCGACGCCGCTGGAGAGCGCCGGGTTCGCGGGAGCTCGCCCCGCCCTCACTCAAGCTTTAAGATAATGTCCTCGTTCCCCTGTGATGACCCTGGGGAAGATGATAGGCTTCGACTATCGCAATCGCCCAGCCGTCGCTCCATTCGTCAATCACCCCTCGCTATTCTTTTCAACCGGCGCAATCTTTCCCAAGATGAAGATCTGGCAACTGTGCATTGGCGTGATTGTCGCGCTAGGGTTCGCGCAAGTTATGGCCGAAAGCCCTTCGCCCAGCAGGCGTGATATCAATGCGGTGCTGGCTGCACACGATAGGCAATTGCTCGAGTTGCCTGATGTTGTTGGCGTTTACGTCGGTGTTCTGGCGGATGGCAAAACGCCCTGCCTGAAAGTGATGCTGGCGCGACCCACCCCGGAGACCGAACGCAAGCTCCCGCGCCAAATCGAAGGTTATCCGGTGGTCACAGAAATTTCTGGCGAAATTCGCCCGCTTCGTCCCTGAAACGATCAGCGGCGCAGCACGGAATTTTGAGCGGCGGATGCGAGCGAGAGAGGCACGATCGACGGTTTGCGATCGCCGACGCGATGGTCTTGTAATGCCGCATTTTTTTTCTCACCGTTTGATTTGAACGTTCCATTTTGGGGAACGGCCGGTGCGCTCACTGGTCTTTGCGGCGCCGCTAACGCAGGCGAGCTATATGATTTCCGTGGCCAGTAAGGTGGCCGCAGGAGTCATCGCCGCCATCAACCAAAAACATTGAACAAATTAGACCGCCGCAGGCGAACAGACCGATGACGAGCGCGAGTTGCGTGGAGTGACAACGCTCCGGGCGATACCGCGAACCAACATAGGTGGCTGATGGCAAAGTAGGATCCGGCACCTTGAGCGGTTCCTGCTGAACGCGAACCAGATCGATATCGCCAGAAAAACTCTTGTCGGGGGGCGTCATGCAAACATCAGCCGCTATCAACTTTGAGCAGGTCTTGTTCCGTTTCGGGCGTAATTGCTTGACCCGTTCGGAGCAATTCGCTGGAAACGTCAACTTCTTGCGTTTACGGAAACCGCCGGCGACCGAACTGCTCTAACTGGGATTGTGCAAGCGAGAATTTAACG
>Ga0209687_1000068_pt1 | contig 43394 bp, 36 predicted proteins | sample GraSoiAngelo_136_FD_185893 | JGI IMG/M metagenome (GOLD analysis project Ga0209687, IMG submission 185893) | Grasslands soil microbial communities from the Angelo Coastal Reserve, California, USA - 14_0929_09_20cm (SPAdes) (version 2) | ecosystem: Environmental > Terrestrial > Soil > Grasslands ...
CGGAAGGCTCAAGCAGAGCGGCATGTGGTGGACAGTTCGCGGCGCCAACGCGATCATTCACCTAAGATGCTCTTTGTTGAACAATCGCTATGAAGATCACTGGGACGCTCGCCGCGCCGGCTAGCCCCACATTTATGTCGCGCACCCTCGCCGATTCGCGGCGTTGACACGCAAAGAGGCCGCAAGTAATCTTACCCTTTGCTTTGGAACAGAAAGCCGACCTCGGTGTTAGATGAAAGAAATTAAGTACTCTGATTTTCCCGGCCTGATCCCCGAAGACGATCCAGACATTGAAGTAATGGTCCACCACTCGGCAGGCGGCGGCTCTCTGTGGGCCGAAGCTAAGTCGCTTGCCCGAGACATCATCTTCGCGGCGGTTACCGCGGTCCTTATAGTCGTATTTGTCGTGCAACCGGTAAAAGTCGAGGGAACCTCGATGTTGCCTCGTCTTCAGAACGATGAGCGAATCTTCGTAAACAAATTCAAATACAATTTCGAATCCATAGACCGAGGCGACATTGTAGTATTCTGGTACCCCGAAGATCCCTCAAAGTCGTTCATCAAGCGCGTGATCGGACTGCCCGGCGAACGGATTCGAATGGATCAGCGTGGACAGCTCTATATAGATGATCGTCCGTTCGAAGAGCCGTTTCTGTCGCCGGAATACAATCACTATCCGATCGTGATTCCCGAGACGTTCGTGAAGCCCCATTATTATTTCGTGATGGGCGACAATCGCGATGCGTCCAACGATAGCCGGCGCTGGGGCCTCGTGCCCGAGAAGTACATTTACGGGAAGGCAATGTTCCGATACTGGCCGCTTAACCGAATAGGCGTTCTCCAGTAATTCGCGCCCGCTCCGGCCCCGGTAAGAACAAAGCACCGGGCGCGATCGTTGGTAAAAATCCAGAACAGATCTGAAAGCCGATGCTGTCCAGCCTGGCTCTACTAATCAAACTCTCTTACCAGCCGAAATCGGCATTGGCTTCCCTTCGGGACAGCGCGCCGTACTTGGCGGGCGGCATGCTTGCCCTGCTCGCAACTTTTGCATTCGAATACGCGGCAAGCGGCAGTTTTTGGGTTGAACGCTCAGCAAGAGGGCAGGCGTTCGGCGATCATTACTCTCCAATCCTGATCACGCTCTTAGTGAGCAACCTGATCGCGGCGGCGGCGCCTGTTGCTTTCGTCGCGCTCGTTTTCGTACCCGCGTGCCTGTTTTCGGCAAGTCTTATCGATCGCAGAACGTCTTTTGGCGTGTTACTGAGGCAGGAGTATGCGCCGCTGTTGACGTGCGTGCTCTATTCCTGGGCGTTGTCACACCTCGTCATCACGATTCCTGCGTTCTTTTTGAGCGCGCTCGGACAGGGCGATGCGGTTGTCCTGATAGCGATCGGGGCGGCGAGGTTCGGCTACTTTCTTGTTCTTGTGGCGCTCGCGTTTCATACGGTGCTGCGATTGTCTTATAGCGCCGCTCTCGGCGGAACGGTTCTGGCCTGCGTGTCTTTGATTGCCTTGCCTTTAGTCCCGCGGCTTGGTCGCTTTCTCACGTCTCCAATGATCCTGATCCTTGTGATCCTCTTTCTAAGAAGCTATTGGACCGAACTGATGTCGTCGCACGAGGGAAGGATACGATTCAAGCAGAGTCTCGAGACTGCGACGCTTAATCCGGCGGACGCGACCGCGCACTACAATCTCGGTCTTATTTATCAGCAGCGGGGCATGAATGAAGAAGCAAAAGCTTCCTTTCGCCGCGCAATTGAGATCGATACCGACGAGACCGACGCGCATTATCAGTTAGGGCGAATGGCGCGCGCGGAGGGCCGGCTCGCGGACGCAATCCAGCACTTCGACGCGGTCGTGCGCCAGAATTCATCACACAGTCAAAACGAAGTCTGGCGAGAGATCGGCCGGGCTTATCTCCAGGCCGGCCAGTTCGAAGATGCCGCCGACGCCTTGAGGCAATTCCTCGACAAGCGTCCTTCAAACGCCGAAGGGCGCTATTATTACGGCGTGGCCCTGAATAGGCTGGGCCGCGAAAAAGAAGCGCTCGTGGAGATGAACGTGGTCATTGAATCCGTGCGCACCTCGCCGCCCTACAAGTACAGGATGGAAAAATCCTGGATGCGCGAAGCTCAGAGCTTCATCGCGAACTCAGGCGCGCAGAAGTAATGCGAGTGGGAGCGGGCCTCTAAACCTGGAAGGAGCAGAGCGTTGGAAGCAATCTTAGCACTCGAGGACGGAAGGGTATGGCGCGGACAGGGCTTTGGCGCAAAGGCCGAAGTTGCAGGCGAAGTAGTATTCAACACCTCGATGACCGGCTACCAGGAGATACTCACCGATCCCTCTTACTCAGGCCAAATCATAACGATGACTTATCCGTTAATCGGGAACTATGGCTTAAACAACGAAGATGCCGAATCCCGCACGGTGTTCGCCGAAGGGTTCATAGTCAGGGAGGTCTCTCGCACGGTATCGAACTGGCGCGCTAACGAGTCACTGGATCAATACCTCACTCGTCATGGGGTTCCCGGTATATCTGAAATAGACACGCGTTCGCTTGTGCGTCACATACGCGAGCGAGGATCGATGCGAGGCTGCCTCAGCACCGAAGACACTGCGGAAGAAGCGGTTGTTACCCGCGCTCGAAACGCGCCGCAAATGGTAGGGCTTGATCTTGCTTCGTCCGTGACGTGCAAAGAGCCGTATGTCTGGCGCGATGCGCAGGCCGAAGCATACGGCTCTCCGACTCTCCTTCACGGGGCCGACTTGAGCGTGACATCTCGAATGCTGCACGTAGTGGCCTACGACTTCGGCCTGAAAAGAAATAGCCTTCGAAACATGGCCGCGCTCGGATGTCGCATAACCGTGGTTCCCGCTCATACTACGGCCGAAAGGGTAATAGCCTTAAAACCGGATGGCGTCTGGCTTTCCAACGGCCCCGGCGATCCTGAGCCCCTCAAGAGTGTGATCGAGAACTTGAAAATCCTCTGTGAGCGATTTCCTGTATTCGGAATTTGTCTTGGACATCAACTGATGGGTCTTGCGCTTGGTGGAAAGACTTACAAGCTGCCGTTTGGCCATCACGGCGGCAATCAACCGGTCAAGGATCTGACCACGGGCCGTATCGAGATCACCGCTCAGAATCACGGCTTTGCTGTTGACGCTGATTCGCTGCCCGCGGACTGCGAAGTCACTCACCTGAATTTGAACGACGGCACCGTCGAGGGCCTGCGTCACCGGACGCTTCCGGTGTACTCGGTCCAGTATCATCCCGAAGCCGGTCCGGGACCTCACGATGCCGCGCATTTGTTTGAGAGGTTTGTGACCGCGATGAAAGCTGCGAAAAAGACTAAATAGCCAGCTAGCTTATTTCGCAGTTGGAGAATCACGGAAAGATGTCCGGCGAATGAGGCGGCTCGGCACTGCATTAGCGCGTCTGGAGAAGAGACTGCATCGCGGCTTACGATTGAAGCTCCCGCACAATTTCGCGAGCGGTTTGTCTGGCCAGTTGCAGCTCTTCGCGTTTGTAGGATATGGCGCCAACCACCGCATGGCCCCCTCCGTTGTAGCGCTCGCAGATCGAGGCGAGATTGTGACGGCGAGGGCGAGGGCTCCAGGGGTTGAATCCAACCGACACCTTGGATCTGAATTCAGACAGACTAACCCCTACCGAGTAAACACATTCCGGGAAGAGATAATACGGTATGAACTTGCTATAACCTTCCGCGTTGTATTCGCTGAGATCGAAAAACGCAACGCCCTTTTCGAATGTCGCCTTCTCGCGGATGAGATCGATCATTCTCAGGTGTTGTTCGTGCAGCGGCCGGAATTCGCTTTGAATCTGATTTGAGGTGATGATGTCCGCGAGCCTTCTTGTCTGCATGTCTCTAATGATCGCCCCCATCAAACCGGGGTTGCGCGACGCCTCGATTACGAGCATCAACTGCATGGCCGGAGCCTTCAGCTCAACGGCGGTCTTCGCATCTTCATACAGTGCGCCGTCTATGATGTCGGCCCACTTGATCAGATCCGACATCGGACCCTGATCGAAGCCGTACTTTTCGCTCAATATATCGGCAATGAATTTGGTGCACGATTTGTAGGATGCGTCATAGAACTTTGTGGGGGACTTTTCGCGATAATAGTGCTCTTCGTCCGCCCGAGACAGGAATGCGCTTTGATGATGATCGAACCACCAGGTAAGTCGAGGAGACGGGCTGTATTTGAAATCGACTATGGCATTCTCTTCGCCGTCAAACAGCTCTTCCTCGATCATAACCTGATTGGGCTTGTGTGAAAGCCCATTAAAGCCGATCTCGGAAGAAGGTGATATTTCTTCGGAATAGAAACGCGAAAAGACCGCCGCCGATGCAAGACCATCAAAACAGTGGTCATGGTGTAAGACCCTTAATTTCATGCGGGATTAGTGCTCTCCTGAAAATCTTCCCCTATGGGTAACCAGTCAATCTACCATTGCGAGCGGGTGCTCGTGAAGGGCCGTCCGTCGCTCGGGTGTTGCTCGGGTTGCTTAACTGTTTTGGGGAGGTGATGGATCTGGAGTTTGGAGGTTTTCAGAAGCAGAAGCAGGCTTGTCGGCGGGTACAACTCATAAGGAAACTGGTTGGAGCAAGGGGCAAGCGCTATGCGGCTGCCCCTTTGCTGCTTTATCTCGACCGCATTCAGGCCGGCGTTCACCTGGCTCAATATTTCACTAACGCGAGAGCCTTTTCGAGAATGTCTTTCTCCTGCGGCAGTATCTCGCTCTCGAGTATCCTGGAGAAAGGCACGGGAGCGAATTTTGATCCGACTCGCGCCACCGGTCCGTCCAGATCGCCGAAGCAATATTCACTAATCTGCGCCGCCACTTCGGCGCCAAATCCGCTGAATACTTTGTCCTCGTGCACTACGAGCGCCTTGGAGGTCTTTCGAACCGACGCGAATATCGTATCCGTATCCAGCGGGAGCAGTGATCGAAGATCGATCACCTCGGCCTCGACTCCGGCCTCATCCTTCAACTTCTCGGCGGCGCGCAGGCACCAGTGCACCGGCGTCCCGTATGAGATGATCGTGAGGTCGTCGCCTTCGCGTCTGATCCGCGCTTTACCAAAAGGCACTTCGAATCGATCGCCTGGATCGGGCGCTTTTGCGAAGACCTGGTTGTAGAGGTACTTCGGCTCCAGATACATCGTCACGCCGCGGCTCCTCATTGCATGGCGCAGCAAACCGACTGCATCATCGGCGAAGGCAGGCATAACCACTCTCAGACCTGGCAGATTCGTAAACAACGCTTCGAGATTTTGCGAGTGATAAAGGCCGCCCTTGATGTAGCCGCCGGAGGCAAGCCTCATAACGATGTTCGGAACGAACTGGCCGTTCGAACGGTAATAGTCGTGCGAGGTATCGACTATCTGCTCAATTCCTGGCCAGACATAATCGGCGAATTGCGCGGCCTCGACTACGACCCAGATGTCCTTGCTGAAGCGGCTAAAGCCATTGGCCGTGCCTATAATGTAGTTTTCAGCGATCGGAGCATTAAATACACGCTTCGGGCCGAATTCCTGTTGCATACCTTTTGTAACACCAAAGACGCCGCCCTTTTCCTTGGAGGCTACATCCTGACCCCAGATGAAGGTGTTGTCGTTTCGCCTGAACTCGTGCTTGAGCGTCGTGTTAATCGCTTCAAGCAGCGAGATTAATTTGTTTCCCGCGGCCGGAATCAGCGCGTCGGCCGCGACCGTAGATTCCGCCGGAGTCACATAATGGGTGGCCGTGCTTGGATCCGGGTCAGGGGACGATTCACCGGTTTCGACCGCTTCGGCGACTCGCGCCTTATTCTCGTCCTCGATCCTGGCGAGCATTTCCTCGTCGACTTCATCGACACTCAACAGATGAAGGCGCAGCCGTAGGTATGTGTCTGCCTCTTGCGCCCTGGCTAGTTCTTCGTCGCTTCTGTACAGCTCCTGTTTGTCCGAGTTCGAGTGTGCGTTGATTCTCTCGCACTCCGCGTGAATGAGAACGGGGCCGCGGCCCATTCGGACAATGTCCGTTGCTTCGGTGATCGCTCTAACCGAGTCGAACGGATCGGTTCCGTCGCAGTTGATGATGCTGAGTCCACTCAATCCCCGATAGTTGTCGGAGACGATTGCATTGGCCGTTTGCTCGCTCACCGGCACCGAAATCCCGTAGCCGTTGTTCTGGATGACGAACACAACCGGAAGCCGCTCGCGGCTCGCTCCATTCAAGGCTTCGAATACATATCCTTCGGAGCAAGACGATTCACCCTGGCTGCAGAAGACGATGGCTTCCGAGCCGTAGTACTTGACCGCTCTTCCCAGGCCGGCCGCGTGTTGAGTATGGTTGCCGGTGGCCGACGAGACGTTCCAGATGCCCGTATCGATCTTCGCGAAGTGATTACTCATATGCCTGCCGCCTGAGGCGCGGTCTCCGGCTTTGGACAAACCGTTCAGAATGATCTCCTCCGGCGTGACGCCCGCCGCAAGGCATGTGAGCATGTCGCGATAGTACGAAAAGAGGTAATCCTTCTTCGGCCGAAATACGAGGCCGAGGGCCACCTGAATGCCGTCATGACCCGCATGCGAAGCGTGATAGGACCAGCCTTTCCCTTGCAGGGAATAAGTACGCGCTCTATCGTCCAGCAATCTGCCAAGGTGAATAAGTCGATACCACTCAAGCCGCTCTTCCAACGAAAATCGCCTCGATTCCAAAAACGGCTTATAGGCTCTCTTAACTGCGTTTGCACTCATTAATATTTGAACTTCCTTTCACGTTCAACGGCTCTGGCCGGTAATCTCGCGGCGAGCCGTCAATTTTTATGCCTGGTTTGGGGCCATGCTTAACTGAGCGACCACCAATCACTCATAGCTCCGCGAGGTTCGCTTATGATGAAACTCTCTTGGCGCCAATCGTGTTTATAGACTTGGTGGGGAGCCAGATGTTTATACATAACATGAAAGAAAGACCGTAACAACTCCGGCGTCTAATTACTTATTTCGCTCGAAATATTCGCTAAATAGAAAACTTTCGCTAAACGGATTAATGCGGCTCAACCTGAAGTTTTGCCGGTGTCCGCAAGTCATCTTACATGCGGATGGAGAGGTGGATCAGCGGGAGGTGGATCAGCGGGAGGTGGATCAGCGGGAGGTGGATCAAATTCGACTGCATACGGAGCGAAGCAAAGAACTCCCCCTTTGGAAAGATAGATACTATAAGGTGCGAATTATGAGACCTCGGATCCTCAGAGTTTGGTCGGCCGTCGCAATCACAATAACGACTTTCAGCGTGCTCACTCTTGCTTCCACGTTCGCGGAATAGCCGCATTTCTCGCACACGGCTATGTGGTCCTCGTCGGCGTCCGTACGCAGCATGAATTCGGTGGACTCGCTTCCTCCCATCGAGCCCGAGCTTGCCTGAACCGGGACATACTTCAATCCGCATCGAGTAAAGATCGTGCAGTAGGCCTTGAAATGGTCGTCGAAGGATTTGTCCAGACCAGCGCGATCCACGTCGAGTGAGTAGGCGTCCTTCATAGTGAATTCGCGTACGCGAAGCAAGCCCGATTTCGGCCGAGCTTCATCCCGAAATTTTGTGTGGATCTGATACCAGATCTGCGGAAGTTGGCGATAGGAGTTGATGGCGTTGCGCGCGATCGATGCAACTATCTCCTCGTGAGTCATACCGAGCGCCATATCGGCGCCTTTTCGATCACGCAGTCGAAACATATTATCGCCCATCACATCCCAACGCCCCGTCTCTTTCCATATCTCGGCCGGATGAATCGTCGGGAGCAGGTACTCCTGTCCGCCTATTCGATTCATCTCTTCGCGAATGATCTGCATGACTTTGAGGCGTACGCGCTGCGCCAGAGGCAGCAGTGAGTAAACACCGGAGGTGAGTTGACGGATGTAACCCGCGCGGACCAGCAGCCGATGGCTTGCAACTTCCGCGTCGGCGGGATCTTCGCGGAGCGTGGGTATGAAATAGTTGGACCAGCGCATTATGTTCCTCGCAGGGCGGAGGGCTGCCCTGAAAAGACGGAAGATGAAGCCTGTAGCGGTCGCCGCAAGGGCTATCGCTTCTTCAGAGGCTCCATTGAGAGCGAGACCGGAACGCCTTCGCTCTCGTTTACGTCGACGATTTTAGTATCGGGTTTATAGCCTTCGAGCGTCGCGGTAAGCCTGTACCGCGCGCGGGCCGGCGGCAGTCTGAAGGCGATTTCGCCGCGGGAATTGGAGTACTTCTCCATTGAGAATGACCGAATGTGCTTGTGTTCTTTTTCTTCTTCGGGCGTTGGAACTCGCACGAGCTTGACCCGGGCTCCGCCAAGCGATACTCCGCTCGTGTCGAACACGGCGCCTCGAATCAAGGACGATCTTTTGGCTTTGGAAAGCGTGATGGTTTTGACCTTTGTCTCGCGTCCGCCCTCGACCTGCTGCATGCTGGTCATCGTTCCCCCCTGGTAGCCGTCGGCGTCAAAAGCCACGCTGTATTCGTCCGCTTCGAGATCGAAGGAGTAGTTGCCCGACTGATCGGTCTTTGTTTCCTTGATGGAACCGGAGCGGACGCTTCTGACCCGTACTTCCGCGCCGGCAATCGGCTTGCCCTTTTCATCTTCGATTCGTCCCTTTAACGTACCGGTTCCCTGTTGGGAAGCAAACAAGGGAGCAACAGAAACACATAAAACCAGCAGAGTGAGCGCGGCTCGAATCATGATTAATGCTCCAGTCAGCAAGTATGACAAAAGGCCCTTTCGTTAATTGCTCATTCTTGTTTACGGGCTCCGCAAAAGTCAACGACGGGCCGCTGTAGCCCAACTGTAGAACAACTGTAGAACAACTGTAGAACAACTGTAGAACAACTGTAGAACAACTGTAGAACAACTGTAGGACAGGGATTGGTCGACGCTGGAGATGAACCTCGCTATTCTTTGTCGTCGCCGCGTTGCTTCAGAATTGAGATGACCACCTATATCAAACATCCCTGTGACGCGGGAGTGATCCTATCTGCTCCGGACGCTGCGCCGTGTAAGCCTCAGTCCGGCCCGTGGGTGCTGGCGGCAACGATTCTTGGCTCGAGCATGGCCTTCATCGATGGGACAGTAGTCAATGTGGCTCTTCCGTCGATACAAGCAAATTTCAATGCTACGGCTGTGGACCTGCAATGGATTGTCGAAGCCTACGCGCTTTTGTTGGCAGCCTTGCTTCTGGTGGGCGGATCGCTTGGTGATATCTATGGCCGCCGGCGAGTATACGCGGCCGGAGTTGTCGTTTTTGCGGCAGCTTCAACGTGGTGCGGCTTCGCTCCCAGTGTGAGTCAATTGATTCTGGCGAGAGCAGTGCAAGGAGTAGGCGCTTCAATGCTGGTGCCGGGAAGCCTTGCGATCATCAGCGCCTCCTTTAGCGAACGTGAGCGCGGGCGGGCAATCGGCACATGGTCCGGTTTCACTGCTATCACCGCGGCCGTCGGGCCTGTCATCGGCGGCTGGTTAGTACAACACGCATCATGGCGCTGGGTCTTTTTCATCAACCTGCCTATTGCCCTGGTGGTCTTAGTCCTGACGTTGTGGCGCGTGAATGAGAGTAGGAATCCACAAGCCGCCGGTCTGGACTGGGTGGGTAGCTGCTTGGCGACTGTCGGTCTCGGCGGAGTGGTCTATGGGCTCATAGAATCGTCAAACAAAGGCTGGAATGACGCGGTCGTTTTGACGGCGCTTATCTCGGGGATGGCTGCGCTGGCGGCTTTTGTTTTTGTCGAGACCCATAGTCGAGCGCCGTTGCTTACGGTCGGGTTATTTCGCTCGCGCGATTTCAGCGGCGCGAACCTGTTGACGCTCTTTCTCTACAGTGCGTTGAGCGGCGCTCTCTACTTTCTTCCATTCAATCTAATTCAGGTGCAGGGTTATTCGGCGACATCCGCCGGAGCCGCTTTGCTGCCATTTATTCTTTTGATGTTTCTACTGTCGCGATGGTCGGGTGGATTGGTTGAGCGCTACGGCGCCAAGCTGCCGCTCGTTATCGGGCCGATCATAGCCGGAATCGGGTTCGCCTTGCTCGCGCGGCCGTCAATCGGAGGCGCTTACTGGACGGCGTGGTTCCCCGCGGTCCTCGTGCTGGGGCTTGGAATGGCCATAAGCGTGGCGCCGCTAACGACAACGGTGATGAACGCAGTTGGCAGGGATCAGGCGGGGGTGGCTTCGGGGATTAATAACGCCGTGTCGCGCGTTGCGTCCGTGCTCGCGATCGCGGTGCTCGGCATTGTTATGCTGGGCGCGTTCAATCGGGGCCTCACTACTCGCCTGGCCGCATTCGATCTACCCCCTGAAATCAAGCAGAAGCTCGATGAGCAACGCAAAAAACTTGCAGCGGCGGAAGCGCCGCCGGAAATCGAAAGCGAGACGAGAGCCATGATCAAGCAGGCGATTGACGAATCTTTTGTAGCAGGCTTCCGTCGGGTGATGCTTATAGCGTCCGGTCTGGCTCTTGCAAGCGCGGCATGCGCCTGGTTGATAATCGGCGGCGGGCAGGGACGGATTTTAGAAAAACTGTTCAAACGACGGGCTTGAGTAAAGTTGAAAGAGCTACGCGGTCCATCACCTCTTCTTAAAAAGCAATATGTATTCATGTTTGAAGATATAGAATCCTCCGACGAGCGCACGATAGCGCCACAACTGCTTTTGATCCCGCTTCGCGCGAGTCTCTTCGAAGTTCTTCACCACGATGCTCTTTAACGAGTAGCCGCGTTTCATTACCTCATTCAGACAATAGAACCCGAGCGGAATCCATTCTCCGTCTTCGTACTTATCGCCGATCACCACCGCAAGGTATCTGTCTTTCTCGAGCAGCGCGGTAGCGCGCTCCACCGTTTCTCCGAACATCTCCAGGAATGTTTCTACATCACCGGCGTTCGATAGATCGCTTGTGTCTTCGGAGAACCGGATGATGTCGGCATAAGGCGGATGCATAATGACGAGCTGCACTTTGGCGACGCCGTGTTCGGCGAGGGCTTGTTCGGCGGCGTTCGCTCTTGAATCGCCGGTGATTATTTCGCTAATTGCGCTATGCCGATTTTGCTCGAGGCCGATCAACTCGCGGGCTTTTTCGGTTATTTCGGAGTTTAGCTCGACGCCGATGCCGTTTCGGCCCAGCCTGCGGCACTCAATCAACGTGGTTCCGCTTCCGGCGAACGGGTCGAGAACCCAGTCGCCCTTCTTGGTGTATCTCAGGATGAGCTGATGTGGAATCTGCGGAACGAAATTGCCCCAGTACCACGCGATATGCGCGCCGGATGCGTCTCGTTTTGGAAACGACCACAGGCTGTCCGTGAGAATGTCGTCGTACTCTTTCCACCTGAGCAGATTGATATCGTTGATCTTGCCCGTGGAACGTGAGCGAAGCCCCTTCTCCAGTCGTTTCAGGTAATACTTCGCTCGTTCGATTGTGCGGGCGTCGAGTATCTGATCGAGCTCCGAAAGGAGAACATCCTTTTTTAGAGAGACGCATTCATCGACCGGTTGATGAGAAATAAGCCGGTCAGAGCGGCGAGGCGAAGTAATCGACTCCTTGAGCAGACGAATATCGGCTCTCAGTCCGTCGGCGCCCTCGTTGGCATTTGCGTGCGTGATTCGATCGAGCAGCGCTTGTCTATTCAGCTCGATCAGTCCGTCGGCCGAAGGATCGAAGAAAAGACTGGTCTGTGACGGAGGTGCTTTGCGGGTTCTTCCGCCCTGCTTCCTGGCGCTCATCGTCTTGGCATTGCCTTCTTGCCGCGAAGGTGTACTCTACACATCACCGACTTTGGCTCAAAAAATGGCCGGCTTCTTTTGCTGGTACGTCACTACTGATGCCGGGCTTAAGGCGCATCGCCCGCCAATTACTCCGGATGGCACCGGCTGAAGATCGTGTGGTACTTCTCGGGGATCTGAACCGGCTCCCACGTATCCATGTTTACCGCGACCTTTGTTTGAGAAGACCGCACCAATAATTCTCTCGAATCTCGTTCGTGGATTCTGAATTTGAAAGTGATCGAGGACTTTCCTACGTGTGAAACGTAGACCATTATCTCGAGAATATCGCCGTATTTGATCGGCTTTATGAACTCCGTCGAATCGGAAACGGCGGGAAAGCCCAGCCGCTCTTCTTCGATCAAGCGATGATACGGCATTCGAACATAGTCGGTAAAAAAATCCTCCTGCGCGACATGGAGGTAGTGCAGGATCACCGGGTAATAGACGATGCCGGCCTTGTCTACGTCGCCGAAGCGAACAGTCAGGTTGGTTTTATAGGCCATTAGGGGCTCACCGCGCTCACTTCGCGCTCGAGTGCTTCGAGCACCGAGGTAACGATCATTTCGGAGAGCGCATTATAGACAGCGTCTCCCTCTTCACGCGAGGCCGCGCGTGGATCTCCGAAGTACGCCTCCGTACCTCCCGCTTCCTTGAACGTAGCGGCGCCTTCTCGAATCTTGTCGGCGATTGAAATCGGCACGGGAGGCAGCGCTTTGCGCGCTTCCTCTCGCACGAGATCGGGCCGCGCGGCGAGTATGAGCGAGGTCTCATAAGAACCGGCGTGGCAATCGCCCCTTCGAAACTCGTCAGTCAAAGTCGCCGCCCATCGGCGTTTTCTCTTATCCGGGAATACGACTTCGCGGCCGGTCTCCCGCTTAATCGCTTGAATCGCGTCGTTGATCGAGGACACGTGTTCGGGTTCCAGATGCGAATTTGCGATGACCATAAGCCGCGCGCCCTGCTTGTAAACGGATTGGCAGATGTCTCTGATCAAAAAAGCCGCGGTCTCTTTTTTGATCGAGATCGTCCCTGGAAAGTCCGAGCTGAAATCGGTTACGGAATAAGCTATGGCCGGGAGCACGAGGGCTTCAATGTCGCGCTCTTTCAGTTTGACGGCGGCCCTTCGCGACATCTCTTGCGAGATGATGACATCCGTCGAGAGCGGCAGGTGCGGACCGTGAGCTTCGGTCGAGCCCACGGGCAGAATCACGACCGCGCCTCGGCGAATCGATTCGCCGGTCTCTTTCCACGTCAATTCGTGCCAGTTCCGCATGACACTACTGCCTCAACGCCTTGCGATCGAGCTTCCCGCGATCGCTCTTGGGAAGGTCATCACGATATTCGATCCATCGTGGATACTTGTAAGGCGCGAGCCTGGTTTTTACGAATTCTTTGAGCTCGCTTTCAAGCGCGGGCGTCGCCGACATGCCTTCAACGACGACTACGAACGCCTTCGGTTTTACGAGCCCCTGTCCGTCGTCGGCCCCAACTACGGCGCACTCTTTAACAGCCGGATGCTCGAGCAAACAATTCTCGATTTCGGTGGGCGAGACGAAAATACCGCCGACCTTGAGCATCTCATCAGTTCGCCCGCAGTACCAAAAGTAGCCCCGCTCATCGACGCGAAACTGATCTCCCGTCGTGCACCAGTCGCCCGCGAACACGGCCTTGGATTTTTCATGGGCTCCCCAATAACAGAGAGCCGCGGAGTCTCCTTTTATTCTCAGTGTTCCCATCTCTCCGGCGGCGACTTCGCGGCCCGCGGCGTCTACGATCGAAGCTTCATAGCCGGGCGCCAACCGGCCCAGGCTGCCGGGGACAACTTCGCCGGGATAGTTTGAAATATAGATGTGAAACATTTCGGCCGAGCCGATTCCGTCCAGTATCTCGACGCCGAATGTCTCGATCCATCTGTGATAGAGCTCCGGTGGAAGCGCCTCTCCGGCGGAAAGACACAGGCGCAGACTGGAAAGGTCTCGTTTGCGTGCGCCTTCGACTTGGAGCATCGAATTGATCATCGTCGGAACGCTCGTAAGAATCGTCGGCTTGTAGCGCTCGATCATGTCGAACATCACGTCAGCCGTGGATCGCTCGGAGAAGAGCGCCGTGGCGCCGCCGACCGAAAACGGAAACAGCAGATTCGTTCCCGTTGCGTAGCCGAAGAAGAGCTTTGGTACCGAAAGAGTGATATCGGTCTCGTTGATTCGCAGCACCTGTTTCGCATAACACTCGGTGTTGTACGGCAGGTCGTGCTGAAAATGGACCGCGGCCTTGGGATGACCGGTCGAGCCCGACGTGAAGAGCCATATGGCCGGATCATCCCGAGAAGTGTCCGCGCACTCCAGTTGATCGGGGGCGGCAGCCATCAGTTCGCTGTAGTCAATAAAGCGCTGGTCTAAGTGTTGATCGTCTCGTCCGACTACTATCGTCGCGGTAAGATGGCGCGAACGGCGAGTTGCCTCCGCAAAGCGGTCCATGACCGAGGAATGAACCACGGCAACGCGAGCCCTCGTGTATTCGAGATAATACTCATAGTCCACCGCCGGCAGGATCGTATTCACCATTGTGATGACCGCGCCCACCTTGGCCGTTCCAAACCATGCCGCAACGAATTCAATGGAGTCCGGCAGCACTATCAGCACGCGGTCCTCGATCCTTACCCCGAGCGATTTGAGGCCGTTGCCGAAGCGATTGGCCGCGCGCTGGACGTCGTCGTAGGTATAAGTCGCATCTTTGCACAGGACAGCGATTCTTTCGCCGTTGCCGTTCTCGATGTTGCGATCGAGATAATAGGCGGCCATATTGAATCGTTCTGGAAAGATTATGCTCATCGCGGCAGATGCCGAGTATAGCATGTCACGATAAGAGAATATCGCCGCGGGATTCGATCTCCCTTCGGTTATTCCTATAGTTTCGGGCGGCGGATCATAGCGAATGGCGAAGTCATCGCGAATGATGGAGCGCTAAAAAATCGAAAGCCCCTCATGAAGAGGAGCTTTCGATTTTGAACCGCTTAGCGATCTTGCGAGCTCTCACCCGGCTTTAGATTCGCGTTGAGATTGCCGCAAGCATCTGATTACGATCGGGCTTACTTGTTGGGCTGCTTGGTGACGCGCAAATACGGCTTGAGTGTCTTCCAGCCCGCCGGGAATTTGCTTTTAGCCTCTTCGTCCGAAACCGCCGGAACGATGATTACGTCGTCACCGTCCTTCCAATTGACCGGCGTAGCTACGCTGTAGTTCGACGTGAGTTGCAACGAATCGATAACGCGAAGTATCTCGTCAAAATTGCGCCCCGCGCTTGCCGGATACGTTATCGTCAACTTCACCTTCTTGTCCGGTCCAATAATGAACACGGATCGAACCGTAAAGCTGTCGTTCGCGTTGGGATGAATCATATCGTAGAGCGTCGAAACTTTGCGGTCGGGATCGGCAATAAGCGGGAAATTCAGAGCCGTGCCCTGCGTCTCTTCTATATCGCCCGCCCAGCCCTTATGCGAGTCGAGAGGATCCACGCTCAGTCCCAGAACCTTAACGTTGCGCTTATCGAATTCGGGTTTAAGCTTGGCCACTTCGCCCAGCTCGGTGGTGCAAACAGGCGTGTAGTCCTTCGGATGCGAGAACAGAATGCCCCAGCTACTCCCCAGGTACTCGTGAAAACTTATCGGCCCCGCCGTGGTATCGGCGGTGAAATCCGGTGCGGTGTCTCCTAACCTAATAGCCATTGTCGTCGTCCTTTCGTTCTAATGTCGGCAATCCATGGGATTAATTTTTGTAAGATTGAATGGAAGGCAGCTTATAAAACGCCTTCTCTTTTCGAAGTAAAACGAACTGCCTTGCCGATTGCGGCGTGCTCGCCTCGACCTGACATTCTCGCTCGGTTGGTTTACATTATGCCTCCAGGCTTTGAATGTCAAATGTGCAATGTTCCGGCGTGACGATGTGCAGCGATCCGGCGTAGCGGAGCGGTTTTTAGGCATTCCGTGTATCGACTTCAGCCCCGAACCGGCTTCGCTGCAAGGAGACCTCTTCAGATGAATTTCAGAAGCGCGCGCGCCCTGATTTTCCTGGCCTCGATTTGTCTAACAAATATGGCGTATCTAAGCGATACAGGCAATTCTTCTTCTAAAGCAACCCTGGTCGAGCGGCTCGGATTCAAAGCAAGCGACCGAGTGCTTATCATAAACGGAGACGATGTCGGAGTGAGCCACGCATCGGTCGCGGCTACCACCGATTCGCTCGAACATGGATTGATGACCTGCGCGACGATTATGGTTCCCTGTCCGTGGTTTCCCGAAGCAGCCGAATACGCCCGAGCTCATCCCGCGGCCGACTTCGGGCTTCATTTAACGCACACCAGCGAATGGAAGAAGTTCAGATGGGGGCCTGTCGCCGCCAAGAGCGATGTGCCCGGCCTAATCGACAAACAGGGATACCTGTGGCCGGACGTTCAATCGATTTATAAGAACGCCACACCCGAACAGGCTTATGTCGAAGCTCGCGCCCAGATACTGAAGGCGCTCGACGCCGGAATCGACGTAACTCACATCGATTCGCATATGGGAACGCTGCAGTATGATGACCGCTACTTCCAGGCTTATCGCCGGCTCGCAAAAGAATTCAATCTGCCGATAAGGATGGCCTCTCAGGATGTGCTCGCGGCTGGAGGCGGCGGCCATCAGCGCGAACAGCTTGAGTCCGACGGCACGGTCTGTCCGGACTATCTGATTCACGGCGGCAGACTGAAAGACGAGCCGATCGCCGAATACTGGAAGCGCATGCTCAAGGACCTGAAACCGGGTGTGACCGAGCTGTACATTCATGCGGCGCTGGCCGGCGAAGAGATGCAAAACATCACTAATTCATGGAGGGATCGCGCCGCCGAGCACGAGCTGTTTACTCGCGATCCCGAGATTCGCCGCCTGCTTGAATTGCAAAATGTGAAGCGGATAGGCTACAGGGCGCTTCGTGATCTGCAGAGAAAGAGCAGACCCGCTCCGACTCGATGAGCGCGAACTGACAGCTTCGAAGAGTTTTTTGAGAGACCTGGCCGGCAAGGCTCAGTCTCAAAACGTGTTTGTGTTTCCAGGGGAGAACTAAATGATTATTAAACGCATAGGATTGCTATTCACGATTTTTGTCGTGGCGCTCGGTTCCGCTCAGGCGCAGAAACGAGCGTTCACTATCGAAGACCTTTATCGAGTGAAAGCGGTTTCAGACCTGAGCCTCTCGCCAGACGGCAAGAAGGCTCTGTTCCTAGTAGCTGCCTCCGATCTGCCGCGTGCCAAGCGCGTGACTCATGTCTGGACAATGGACATCGACGGCTCGAACGCGCGCGAGCTAACGCACGGCGAAAAGGGCGAGAACTCTCCGCGGTTTTCGCCGGACGGCAAATGGATATCGTTCATCAACGCCGCCGACTCGAGCCTGAACCTGATGTCCACGGGCGGAGGCGAGCCTCGCAAGTTGGCTAACCTTTCGACCGGCATTGCCGACCCCCTCTGGTCGCCCGATGGAAAGCTCATAGCGTTTGCGTCGGATGTGTACCCAGAGTGTGGAGGCGACGATGCCTGCAATAAGAAAATCTCCGAACGATGGGAGAAGGGTCCGCTGAAAGCTCATATGGCGGATGGTCTATTCTACCGTCACTGGAACGCGTGGAAGGACGGAACCCGCACTCATACGTTCGTTGTGACCGTAGCAAGCGGCGAGATCAGGGATGTAACGCCGGGCGACTTTGACGCGCCCAGTTTTCAGCTCGGCGGTCCTTTGCAGTATGACTTCTCGCCCGACGGCTCCGAGCTCGTCGTCGTTTCGAATCACGACAAGGTTGGCGCGACTTCGACTAACAACGACCTCTGGCTGATCTCGCTCCGCGATAAAGACTCCGAGCCGCGCAACATTACCGCTGCGAACCGCGCATACGATGGAAGTCCGAAGTACTCGCCCGATGGCAAGTACATCGCGTATCGGACTCAGAAGCAGCCGGGATACGAGTCCGATTTGTTCCGACTCGGGGTTTATGATCGCGGCGCCAGGACCTCAACCGTGTTGACCGAGTCCTTCAGGAATTGGATCGATGATTTCGAGTGGGCGCCGGATTCGCGTGCGATCTATTTCGGGGCGCAGGGTGAAGGCCATAACCCGATCTATAAAATCGATCTCGCCGGTAAAGCAATCACACAGGTCGTATCCGATAAGACAATAGACGGATATGCCTTCACACATGACGGGAAGCGGGTCGTATACATCAAGAGATCCGTAGGCGAGCCGTCCGAGATTTACAGCGCGACGATAACCGCGGACAAAGCAGGCGCTCCGACCCGTCTGACGCATGTCAACGATGCATTGGCCGCCGAGGTCGACATTCGACCCGCCGAATCAATCTGGGTCGAGGGCGCGGGCGGCGCGAAGATTCAGGTATTCATAGTCAAGCCGCACGACTTCGATCCTTCGAAGAAGTATCCGTTGATACTGAACGTTCACGGCGGACCTCAGTCTCAATGGGAGGACGCATTCCGCGGCGACTGGCAAGTCTATCCCGGCGCGGGCTATGTCGTAGCCTTTCCGAATCCGCATGGCTCGACCGGCTACGGGCAGGACTTCACGGCTGAGATCTCAGGCGACTACGGAGGCAAGGTGTACGAAGACGTCATGAAGGTGACCGACTCCCTCGAAAAACTCCCGTACGTCGATCGCAATCATATAGGCGCGATGGGCTGGTCCTACGGCGGCTACATGATGATGTGGCTCGAGGGTCATACGGATCGCTTCAAAGCCATCGCTTCGATGATGGGAATCTTCGATCTGAAATCTTTTTATGGCGCGACCGAAGAGCTCTGGTTTCCCGAATGGGATTTGAAAGGCCAGCCGTGGGATTCGGCGCTGTATGAAAAATGGTCGCCTTCAAACAGCGTTAAGAATTTCAAGACGCCGTGTCTCGTGATTACCGGCGAGCGCGACTACCGGTCGCCTTACACACAGTCGCTGCAGTTCTATACGGCGCTCCAGAAAATGAACGTTCCGTCGCGGTTGATCGTGTACTCGAATGCAGGCCACTGGCCGAGCTCGTATGAGATGGCGTTGTATTACACCGCGCATCTGGAATGGTTTCAGAAGTATCTTGGAGGAGGCGGTCCGCCGTGGACTACGGAGCAGTTTCTAAGAAACGCTGTATTCGATCCCGAGACCGGCAAGCGAATAACTCAATCGGCCGAGCCCGCAAGCTCAAAGATGGCCAAGCCGCGTCAATAGCATTCGTCCAAAAAAAGACTCATTCGTTAGGGGTGGGCTTGCGGCTCACCCCGTTTTCTTGCGGGCTCTTTTATGGAAGCCGTCGAAAACCATCAGAGCCGACGTTGCGATTCACAACTGGCCCGATGTTGAGCCGAGCTGCTTTAGAAACGCCTCATAAGCCGGATCGTCGAAACGTTCAAATCTGAAAGCGCGCGCATAGTCCGGAAGCGGTTCCCCGGTCACGTGAGCCGCAAGCAGTTCACCCGCGGCTTGTGATGCCATGATTCCGTAGCCCGACAGAGCGGCGACCACGTAAGCGCCTTCAATCGGGAGCGGCCCAATCAGCGGACGGTTATCTCGAGTCTTGCAGTAATAGCCTCCATCGACGACGAAGTCGTTGACCTTTCCAAAATACGCCGATAGGACGGGTATCATCCGGCTGAGGCCTCGAAAACAAATCTCTCCGTAGTAGCCGGGAAAGACCGCGGGCAATAGCGGACCTTCATGAGGATGCGTGTCGTAGGTCCAGATCATCAATAGCTCGTCTTCGCCTCTTGGACGAAAGTGTACGCCCGCCGGAAACTCGTTGAGCAGGAATCGAGTATCTTCGCGCGAGGCTAATTCCCTCCGCTCGGATTCGGTCCAATTGAGATAGACGGCATCCTCCCAGAGCATCATCGGAGCGCCGGACGCCGCTTTGCCGAGATGATCCCTGAACGCGACTTTGCCGTGAAGCTCGTTGATTACCGGCATATCAAGACCCAGCATCGCTCCCGCTTCTTTAAGCAGCGGGCCCGCCGCGATCACGAAGCTTTGAGCATCTATGCGGGTTCCGGACGCCAGCGTGATTGGTCCGACTCTGCCTCCGGTTGTATTCACCGAGTCGACCCTATCCCGAATGACTCGAACTCCGTCTTCGACCAGACGCTCGAGGAGCCAGTTTCCCAGCCGCACTGAATCCAACCATCCGCAGCGCCTCGCATGGATCATCGCAACGACGCGGTCGGTGATGAATGGAAACGTGTCGAGTATTGTCGCTGGGTCGAGGACAAGATCGATGCCAATCGGAGAATCGCGAAATCCTTCGGGCTTGGAGCGTATATAGTCTTCGCCGCCCGTGTGAACCCTCAGCGGACCCGCGCCGAGAGCCGATACCATCTCGGCCTGTCTCTGCATCGCAGGAATGTTCTCGGTGTCTCCAGTCAGGAAAACGTATCCGCGGCGGTTGAGATTGAAAAGGTTGTCGCACTGGTCGGCGAGATCCTCCATAAGATCGATGCTTCGGCTGATAAACCGCATCATCGTATCGTCGGGTCCGGGCCACCAGTTTCTATAAGCCTGAGTGCCTTTGTCGCTCGTCAACGTGAGAGGTTCTCGTTCGTCGACCAGGAGGATCCTGTCGGCAGGTTGCTTCAACGCGAGATGATACGCGGCCGAAATACCGGCCATACCTGCGCCACAAATAACTGTATCGGCGGCTATTGACATGCGTGAGACGGACTAATGCGGCGGCCGTCGGGCTTGTGATTTGGAATTCACAACCGAAAACGGCGCGGCATCATTGGGCGACAACCGGCAGCGCGATGTGAGATGAATGCTGCTTTGACCGATAGACTCGCTGCGCGGCCTTTTGATAGTCCGAGTCCTTCGCCCTGAAAATATTTTCGACGTACTTTTGAGGGTTCCGATCAATAAGGGGAAACCACGTACTTTGAACCTGCACCATTATCCTGTGACCCTTCAAAAACGTATGATCGTTGCTATGAAGGTCAATTCGATATTCGTCCGGGTGATTGGGAGTAATCGGTTCAGGCTTCTCGTAGCTCTTTCGGAATCGGCCGCGAAATACATCGTTGGCAATCATCAATTCGTACCCGGCCATTTTCGGAGCCTTCGAGTAGACCTCGGGATAGACGTCGATCAGCTTCACCACCCAATCGCTGTCGGAGCCGGAAGTCGATGCGAACAGGTGTGCAACGATGTCGCCGGAAACAACTACGTCCCGATCGAGAGGCTCGGTTTCCCAGCTCAAAACATCCGGTCGATGATCGACGAATCGCTGATCTTCCAACAGCCACGTGTACCAGCCCGAGCCGCCGGGATAATAAGTCGGTTCGATCGGACGAGGCCGATACGGAACCGGGTTGGCCGGATCTGAAACATAGCTGTCCGACTCGTTTGCATCGCCCGCGTCAGGCGCTTCGAACGACAGCCGCCGTCCTCCGTGAAAATAGAGGTTTTTCACGGTCATATTCTTCGGCGGCCATCTATCGTATGACATCCACTTGTTTGAACCCGTCTGAAATGTGGTCGCTTCCAGTTGTTCGAATTTGCCCTTATCTTTGAGGAAATATGCAAACCAGGGCGCCTGAATCTTCTCTCGAAAATACTTGCTCGTATTGCTTTCGAAGTTGATTCTTCCCAGCGTTGCGCCGTCTCCGCCGGCCCATCCCCCGTGGTTCCAAGGTCCAGCCGCGAGATAATTCTTATGGTCCGGATCTTTCTTCTCCAGCTCCTCATATATCTTGAGCGCGCCGTAAAAATCTTCCTGATCCCACCAACCCGCGACATTCAAGGTGGGCACCGTCAACTTGTCCAGCTTCGCGGCGAACGCGTGGTTTTGCCAGAATGAGTCGTAGCTTGCGTGGGTCGTGAAATCATTCCAGGTCGGCAGCTTGCCATTAAAGTATTTCTCGTTGGCATGCGAAAGAGCGCCGAGGCTCAGATACCAGTCGTAGGTGTCGTATCGATCGAAGTGGAATTGAGTGACGACGTTTGATGTTTCCATCATAGCCACGTATTCAAAGCCGTAGCTCAGCCTGAACGCGCCGTTGTGATAGAAATCATCTCCGATAAACATATCTGCCGGTGAAGCCTGGGGTGATGCGGCCTTGAGCGCCGGATGCGGGTCGAGAATCGCGCATGCGGTCAGAAACCCGTCATACGAGATCCCAAGCATTCCTACGCGGCCGTTGTTTTTCGGCACGTTCTTTATGAGCCATTCAATCGTGTCGTATGTGTCGGTGCTTTCATCGATGGCTTTCGGATCCGACTTCTCTCGCATCGGCCGGTCCATGACGAACTGGCCCTCCGATTTGAAGCGGCCGCGAATGTCTTGAAATGCAAAGATGTATCCGTCCTCAGCCAGCTCCTTGAAATAGCCGAGGAAATTTCTTGGAGCAGTCGCGATGCCATACGGAGTGCGCAGCAGAATTATGGGCAGCGGTTCGGAAATACTCTTCGGCGCATAAATTTCGGTGTTGAGCCGCACGCCGTCGCGCATCGCTATCATCGTTTGTGACTTGGCTTGTGGCTTGTCGAGCTCGAGCCGGGAGGTTTGACCGCCCGCAAGCGATGCAGGCTGAACCAACAATCCTGCCGCGGCTGCAATGGCCGCAAAGGCGATGGCGAGAATCGAATTCCTATGCATGGTTTAACTCACTATTTCGGCCATCGCTCTGATTGCGTCAAGGCCCCCGGCGCCGCAAATCAGAGTGCGCACCCCGGCATCTTTCCACGCGCCGATCAGGTCGGCGATCCGCTCCCTGGGCCCGCAGAGGGCAACTTCGTCCACCAGGGCGTCGGGCACGGCGGCGATGGCTTCAACCTTCTTGCCCGAAAGGTAAAGCTCCTGAATGTGCGCGGCCGCTTCCTCATAGCCGTAGCGGCAAGCAAGATCGTTGTAAAAGTTCTTGCCTTTCGCTCCCATTCCGCCAATGTACAAAGCAAGATTTGGCTTCACTCGCGCGCGGCAGGCATCCACGTCATCGCCGATGATCACGGAAACAGTAGGCGCGATATCAAAGTCCGAAAGCGTCTTTCCGTCAATGCGCCTGGCGAAGCCTTGTTCGAGCGACTCGCGAAAGACGTTGATTCGCTTCGGCGAGAAGAATACCGGCAGCCAGCCGTCGGCAATTTCAGCCGCAAGGGCCACGTTTTTTGGACCAATGGCGGCGATATAGATCGGGATATTTTTTCGAAGCGGATGCACTATCAGCTTGAGAGGCTTGCCCAATCCCGTGCCGCCGTTAACCGGAATGTCGTAATGCTCACCGTGATGTTCGAGAGGCTTCTCTCGCGCCAGGATTGTTCGCAGTATCTCGACGTATTCTCGTGTTCGCCCGAGAAGCTTTCCATAGAGCACTCCATGCCATCCCTCGACTACCTGTGGGCCGGAGGCTCCGATGCCAAGCAGAAATCGGCCCTGCGTGAGGAAATCGACCGTGGCAGCGGTCATCGCGGTCATCGCCGGAGTTCGGGCCGGCATCTGCATTATGGCGGTTCCAACTTTGATTCTCTCGGTCTTCGCCGCAAGCCACACGAGCGGGGAGACCGCGTCCGAGCCGTAGGCTTCAGCCGTCCAGAGAGAATGATAGCCGAGCCGTTCTGCTTCCTGCGCCAGGGCCACATTGTCGGATGCTCCCGAACCCCAGTAGCCGAAGTTCAACCCGAGCTGCATTATGTTTCCTCCAGTTCAATTGGCGCACGAACAATAGCCGAGCCGACGGATTATTTCCATCGCATCGCCATTTCTCACCTCAGCTTTACCGAAGTGATTCGCGGTACGTTGTAGCGGATTACAGGCCTCGAAACAAAGGCGATCGCTTCGACTACGACGATCCGGGATGCAGCCGCTTGATCCTGACTGATTTGAAGAATACTCGGGAAACAATGTCGTGGTTTTGTAAGCCGATGTAACCCTCTTCGCCTCGCTGGCCTTCGAACTCGGTTACCTTTTCGCCGTTCAATTCGACTACGTAGTGCTGGCCGATGACCGTGATTTCGTATAGGTTCCATTCGCCGGCGGGTTTTGACGCGACCTTGCGCGCGGGTGCAAAGCTGTATACCGAGCCGGTCTGATACTTGAGTCCCTGTTTGTCGCAGTCGTCGATTTGAATCTCATAGCCGTGGTTCACCGCGTACCAGGGGTCGTCGCTCTTTTGCGGAAACCGCACGAAGATCCCGGAGTTGTTGCAGCGCTGGCTCACCTTCCATTCAATGCGAAGCTTGAAGTCACGGAACTTCTCGGTTTCATACCACAGCATTCCCATTCCGCCATGGCTTACGAGCGTGCCGTCTTCGACGGTGAAGTTTCCTTTGCCTGCCATTCGCCAGCCCGAGAGATCGTGGCCGTTAAATAGCTTTGTCCATTTTTTGTTGCGCGCGTGGGTATCGACTGTCCCGATCAGGCAGACTATGAATCCAACCTGTAGGACAGTGAGCAGAAGTCCTCGGAGCGATCTCATATAGAACCTCCCGCCGGCCTGGGATCTTGGGGGTCTGCTGAGATAGTGTCGATCGATCTCAGAGCGGCGGCATAGTAATTCAGAGCACCCGCTGATTTCAAGTCCACGCCGGATTACAGCATAAGCACATTGAAAACGCGGCCAGGATTCACATCTGATGTTTCTTCGGAGCAACTGGCAGCGGAGTAGCCGCAAGGCTATTATTGGCGATGCCCGTCATCTTTGATCAGGAGGACTCAATGCAATTCGGCATAGCGATGTTTGCGACCGATTACGCGATTCGACCCGATGATCTCGCGCGAGAAGTCGAATCGCGCGGATTTGAATCGCTCTGGCTGCCCGAGCACACTCACATTCCCGCAAGCAGGAGAAGCCCCTGGCCCGGCGGGCCGAATCTTCCAAAGGAATACTGGCATACCTATGATCCATTTGTTGCCTTGATGGCCGCCGCAATGGCGACTACGAAGCTCCGGATTGCGACGGGCATTTGCCTTATTGTCGAGCGCGATCCGATTACAACCGCGAAAGAAATCGCCAGCCTCGACATGCTGTCCAATGGAAGATTCATCTTCGGCATTGGGGGCGGCTGGAATGCGGAAGAGATGGAAAATCACGGAACCGATTTCAAGAAGCGGTGGCGAGTCATGCGTGAACGCATTCTCGCGATGAAAGAGATCTGGACGAAAGACGAAGCCGAATACCACGGTGAATACGTGAACTTCGACAAGATATGGGCATATCCGAAACCGGTTCAGAAACCATATCCTCCAATTCTCATGGGCGGAGACGGGCCCACGACCTTTGATCGAGTCATCGAGTACTGCGACGGATGGGTTCCGATCGGCCTTCGCTCGCCGAACCTGCCCGAGAAGATAGCCGAGCTCCGCCGCCGAGCTGAAGCGGCCGGGCGCGATCCACAATCACTGTCGGTGTCGATCTTCGGAGCGGCGCCGGATCGGGCGGTCGCCGATGAGATGGAAAAAGCGGGAGCCGAGCGAATGATCTATTATGTTCCATCGGCGGACCGCGAGACCGTTTTACCGACTCTCGACAAGTACGCGGGGATAATCAAGTGAGGTTGTCCTGAAGCTGCGTCATCCGTTAGCTCAGTAGAAAACCGGTCGTTGGTAGTGTCCGAATCAACACGAGATTAGGACACTACCCGCCGTTTTGTTTTTAATCCTGCATTCATCTTTCGACGTTATACTCGAAAATTCATCAAAAAAGATCCAATTGACCATAGACCTGACGACTTTGGCGAGAGAATTGCCGAGAGAAAGTATCGCCCGGCAGGCACAGTGGATAAATCAATTAACCTGATCAGGAGAGTCATCGATGCAAGTTCTAACAAACCTTATAGCCGTTCTCTTTTCGGTGTCGCTGTTGTATCAAAGCGCCGGTCACTACAAGGTCGAAGGGCGTTACCCGATTCCGGGCGGCGGCGGGTTTGACTACATCAGCATCGACAGCTCCGCGCGCCGTCTTTACGTATCCCACGGGACTCAAGTCGACGTGCTTGATGCGGATACCGGCAAAGTCGTGGGCACAATTCCGGATACGCCCGGAGTGCATGGAGCGGCTATCGCGTCGTCTTTCAAACATGGGTTCACCAGCAATGGTCGAGAGAACAAAGTCTCCATGTTCGACCCGTCGACATTGAAGCTCATTAAAAAGATCGATGTGGGCAAGGGGCCCGACGGCATCTACTACGACCCGGCTTCAAAGCGAGTATTCACGAATAACCATGGCACGCACGATATCACCGCGATCGACGCTTCCAACGGCGAGGTTGTCGGTACGGTAAAGCTCGAAGGCGACGGCGAACAGGCTATAATCGGCGCTGACGGCCTGATCTACGTCAACAGCGAAGACACGGCCGAGGTCGTGGCATTCGACCCGAAATCGCTCGAGGTAAAGAAGCGGTTTCCAATCGGAGTCGCCAAGGTTCCAACCGGGCTGGCTTACGACTCCAAGACGAATCGTCTGTTTATCGGCTGTCGCAATGAGCCCAAGATGGTCGTGATGGACGCCTCCAACGGAAAAGTAATAAGCAATTTCCCGATCGGCGGCGGAGTTGATTTTGCGGGCTTTGATCCCACGGCCAACCTGATCTTCTTTTCCTGCTCGGACGGCACGTTGAGCATCTATCACGAGAAGTCAAAGGACTCCTATGAAGATGCCGGCGCCGTTAAGACCCAGCCAAGCGCCAGGACCATGGCGTTCGATCCCAAGACCAAGAAGATTTTTCTTCCGGCCGTGGAATATCTGGAGACTCCCGCGACGGAGCCGGGCAAGCGCCCTCAGCGAACCGTAAAACCAGGCTCGTTTGTTATCGTCGTCGTGGGAAAGTCCTAATTGTAGGACGGCCCTCTTGCCGTATTGATTGTTGAGCTACTTCGGCCACAGCCAGCCGAATACGCCGGCCGTTAGCAGCGCGTAGATCAGTCCGTCGAACATGGATCGAAAGGTGGCTCCCCAGCTCTTTTTGAACCATATCGAGTTCTGTAAGAGCGCGATGCTGTAGCTTGCAAACGCGATGCTGCCCGCGTATCGAAAGACGCTCAGGTAATACGCGCCGGGTTTCAGGGCATGTCCCGCAATGTAACCCGCGAAGACTCCGATGAGTATCGAATAGATAAACCAGAGTATGAGGCTGCTGCCCATTCCCGAGCCGGGCGGGGCGATGGTAATCAGCGCGATCGGACCTTTCTTGTATTTTTCCTGAAACTCGGGCGATTTCATTCCCTTTGCCCCTCCCGCGCAAGGCATCTGGTAATCGCCGGGCGGGAGGTTGAAACTCCTCAACGCTTCCATCATTCCATCTTCGTCAGGAAGCCTTTTGAAATCGCTTCCGTGGTAGCCGATCACCATATGAATGATCGAGCTCGCGATGAATACCAATACCGCCGAAAGCAGGATGGGCAGCCACAACGATGTCAATTGAACCATCTTCTACCTCCTTGAGGCCGAGTCTAAGGGGTTCAAGACGGGCCTTTTGTTTTAGTTCAGTTAATCGAGTTCGATGCCGCGGCACAAAGGCTATTCACGAATCCGCACGCGGTCTATAAGACAATCGCAGCCTGTCTGTCAACAAAACAGGAAGGTCTGGAGTTTACGATTTCTGAAGGCTGTCGTTGAGGGAACCCATTCGGTAGCCGTCCAGGTCGATAGTCACGTAATGAAACCCGATCGACTTAAGCGCCCCGGTTATCTGACTGCTCATCTCGGGCGTCATTGCCCGCGACAGCTCCTCGCGAGCAATTTCGATCCGAGCAACTTCGCCGTGGCAGCGAACACGCACCTGACGAAACCCCGCCGCTTTGAGCGCGTTCTCGGCGCGGTCGACCATGGAAAGCTTCTCGATCGTCACGATCTCACCGTAGGGAATGCGGGACGAGAGGCATGCTGAAGCGGGTTCATCCCAGGTAGGTAATTTCGCAAGCCGCGATTGGCGCCGAATATCAGCCTTGGTCATACCGCATTCGGCCAGCGGAGATCTAACTCCATGCTCGCGCGCCGCCTGTCTGCCGGGCCGGTAATCGGAGCCGTCGTCCACGTTTGTACCATCGCAGACAACGTTGAAACTTCTTTCGCGCGCAAGCTGATCGAGCTTCGAATACAGCTCGGATTTGCAAAAGTAACATCGATTCGGTGGATTGCTTGTGTAGTTGGAGTCGGCGAACTCTTCGGTAAAGACTATCTCGTGCATTATTCCGAATCCGTTCACGAGCATTTCGGCAAGGTTTCGTTGAAATGACGGGTATGAAGCGCTGTCTCCCGTCACTGCCAGCGCGCGATCTCCCAGTTCCGAATGCGCGATGTAAGCCAGATATGCGCTGTCCGCGCCTCCGGAGAACGCAATGATGACCGAACCAAAGCTTCGAATCAGCTCGCGCAGCTTCTGTTCCTTTTGTCCTTCATCCTGTGAGATATTGGCCATCGCTATAACTTATCTTCAGCGAGCTTGCCTGCCCGATCGGTGTTCCATCGTCTTCCGCAACTTCATAGCACTGACGCGCCGACCGCAAGATCGGTCTCCCTCCACTATAGCAAATCATAAAGCGGGGAAGAACTTTCAGTCCCTGCATTCCACGAGTTTAGATTCCACGATAATGGCGGCCCGCGTGTAATGCGACAGGTGCTTTATAGCTTGAGCCGGCGCCGGACGCCTGCTCGCCGTATCAATTCTTCAATCCCATCGTTTCCACTCGCTGTCGTAGTATCGCACCAGCACCTGATTGTCGAGCCGGTTGATCTCCACCGGAACCGGGCCGAGATCAGCCGATAACACGAACAGCGCCGCCATCGCTCCGTCGTCGAGAAACCTGAGCCCCGGAGGCGCGTGAGCCGGCGGATCGAAAGGCTTCAACCGTGCAAGCGCGAATCCCCAGACGCCGAACGACGGGACAGCCATGCTATACGGCCGGACCGAAAAACCCGCGGCTTCAATTGTCCTTACGATGCACCAGTACGACGATCGCGCGAACAGCGGCGAAGTACACTGGACACTCACCGCCGCGTCGGGAGCAAGGCAATTCTTCAGGAGCCGATAAAACCTCGTCGTATAGAGCTTCCCCAGAGCAAAATTGTTCGGATCTGGAAAATCCACGATCGCGCAGTCGAATTTGGCCGCCGCATCTTCAAGCCAGATCATCGCGTCCTGATTGATTACTCGAACCCTGGGATCGCCGTACGAGTGTTTATTCAGCGCCGCAAGCGGAGGGAATCGCTCCGAGAGCTTGGTCATATCCGGATCGAGATCCACGAGAGTGACCGACTCGACCGATGGATGCTTCAGAATCTCGCGCAGAGCTAATCCGTCGCCGCCGCCCAGCACCAGGACACTGCGCGGCTCGAGAATAGCCGCCATTGCCGGATGAACCAGAGCTTCGTGATAGCGATACTCATCGGCCGAGCTGAATTGAAGATTTCCGTTCAGAAATAACTGGAATCCCGCGCGTCCCCGAGTGATGACAATCCTTTGATACGGAGTCGTCTTTGTGTAGATGATCTCGTCCGCGAATAGATTGTCTTCGGCAAGTGTCGTTAGCCAATCGGCTTTGACAATGCCGCCCGCAAGCAGAACCATTACGAAGATCGCCCGCGCTCGCAGACCGAATACCTCGCCTTTGATCAACGGCCTGAATAACCACGTTCCCCAGAGACCAACCGCTCCGTTCAACAACCCAAAGACCAGTGACGTCCTGACGAGTCCGAGCTTGGGCACGAGAAAAATCGGAAAAAGCAACGACGCCACTAGCGCGCCGATGTAGTCGAAGGTCAACACTCTCGAAACCAGTTCTTTGAACTCGAGGGTGTCTTTCATAATCCTCATCAGCAGCGGAAGCTCGAGGCCGACTAAAACGCCGATCAGGAACACGATTCCGTAAAGCACGATGTGAAAGTAGCTCAGCTTCGCGAAGCTCATGAAGAGCAGCGGCGCCGAGCTTCCTCCCAGAATCGCCACGCCAAGCTCCACCTCGACGAAACAGCGCGCGAGACCCGTGTCAATCACTCGCGACAGCCATGCCCCGACCCCGAGAGCCGACAGATAGATTCCGATTATCAGCGAAAACTGAGTGACCGAGTCGCCAAGGACATAACTGGCAAGCGTGCCTGCCAGCAATTCATAGACGAGCCCGCACGTGGCTACGATTAGAACGTTGAGAAAGAGAAGGGGCGTGCGATTCATGGCCGTTCAGATACGATTTGTCGAGGCGTTCACCGCGACCATCGGCCATAGGAGGGAACTCGCGGCTGAAAAGCGAGCGCGGCGCCGATCGAGATAGCCCCGGATCGTGAGAATGTATCTTGCGCTATCCATGAACCGCCGCGGCGACGATCAAGGCGATGCCTATAATCACCGATGCAATGACTATGGCGAGCGCCGTATTCTGATCGTCTTCGATCTCTTTCCTGATCGAAAACGGGCTTATCTTTACGATGAGCCAGAACGCCAGCGCGAAAAGGATGATCCCGATCAGCGAGAATATCACCGTGACTATAACCAAATTTTCGACCTGGGTGAGATCCAATGGAATCAGCGCCGCCATAATCGGCTTTGTCATCACGTCCAGTGCAAGAGCATGCGTTGGCATCATTTTCCTCCCTGATAGCCTGAGTGCCAAAAGTGGAAAGAACGGTATCCGCCAGGCGACTGGCGAACGTCGGCCGGCAGAACCTTTCGCTCGGGATTGCCGATTTCGCGGCCCGTTAACGTGAAGAGGCCGTAAAGCGAAATCATCGCGATTCCAAAGATGAGATAAAACTTTGTCATTCCAGCCAGTCCCTCAACAGCCTTGGGTCGTCAATCGTTATCGCTCGACCCTGATGCCGACGAATACGAGGATGAAGTCGTCACATTGCTGTCCTGCCATCTTCTTTTCTCGAAACCGATGTGCCTGATCAAAGTAAACACGGGGATGACCGACACAACCAGAATCGCGAGAAATAGATTCAACAAACGCGGCACGCCTTGTTCAACGCGGACCGTGACAGCCGCCGGCTGGGCCCAGTTCTGCCATGAAACTTCGAGCCTTAATGTGTATTTGCCGGAAGGCACAGCCGATAGGAATACATCGGGATTATTGCTCCCTTCGCTCCACGACTCTCCATCATCAACCCCATGGTAGTACTCGACAGGCAGCGAGAATTGCTGAACAAGACCGGTATCCTCGTTGATGAAATCGCCGTCGAGATAAAGCCACGCGTTGTCCACCGGCGCCTGCGCTGAAACTCTTATGTTCCGCCCGCCCCTGAGCTCTATCGGATCGGTAAAAATCGGTGTCGTGCTGTCGCTTGCTTTGAGCGGTTGAAGCTGAAATGCCTGCTCGAAGATTTTCTTGCGCGGCGCCGTCACTCCCAGGATGATGCCGAGCAGAATTATAGCGGCAAGAAAAATACCCCAGTACTTGTAGACTCGCTTATGTGGAAAGAGCTGATTCGGAGCAACCGTGGATGGAGCCGGAAGGCCCGATACTCCAAAGGCCTTCTCTATTTTCGAGCGCTCAATATAAGTACCGAATGACCAGTTGATCTCGCCGGTTTGAACTGTTCTTGCGCTCTGTCTGCCCTTCTTCTGTCGCCGAGCAGTCGAGCCGGCGGCCGCGCTTGCCTCAAGCGACAGCATGTACGGCGGATGGACGAAATCACGCGCGGCAACCGACTCGCCGACCTCGACTTTCCAATAGAACTCTCCCTGAACGTTCTCGACATTCGCGGCCGCGTCCTGAAACAACCTGAACCGCAGTCCATTGTACGTAGCCGAATTTCCGATCGACGTCACCTCTCCGGGAGAAACGGTCTGTACAAAGTTCCAGTGGTCGTCGCTTCGAACCAGCCATCGGAAACCGGTTCGAGGTTCATACAACAGGTACTCTTCCCAGAAGTACTTCTTATCTATGACGACGCTTCGCAGCACAAAGCCGATCACCATGAACGTCGTGCCATTCAGCTCTCCAACTGCGCCAAGCGGAATGATCGGCCTGACCTTGAGATCCAGCACCCGCAGGAACTCGAGTTTGTTTCCGTTGATATTCAGAAGCGAACCGCAGTTGGGGCAGGTCACGCGCTCGCTCTTGTCAGGCGCGCGAAGCTCGAGCGGACCCGCGCACTGCGGACACGACAACTGCAAGCCGGCGACTCGTCTGGCCTCGCGTTCAGGCGCCTTTGCGTCCGCTACTCCGAGATCCTGAAGCGTTACCTCTCGGCCGATGAACAGCATCGGTTGCGCTTCACTATAGTCAAGCGTGGCGAATTCGCCGTGCGGTCCCGAAAGATCCGCGTAGTAGTAGGTCTCGCCCGGAACCAGCTTGTATGGAATCTCGCCTTTTGCGCCTAGCGCTTCGGCTTCTCCGGTCTCGGCGACGATAAGCGATACAGCCGAAGATACGGCGGGAACCGGCTGACCGAGCACAAGCGTCTCGAGCGGCGGCACGAGCGCCTGTTCCGAAAGCTGATGCTGAAACGTCAGATAGAACTTTCCCTGCGCTTCGGCTAGCCAACCCCATCGCCCATCGCCAAACGCCGCATACCATTCATCCCACACTCCGCCGGCCTCGTGACCGAGCTGCGCGCGGCCGGTAAGCTCGAATGGTACGCCGTGATAGACGCCTCTGAGCCCTACATCCAGCGGCGAGCCTGTATCGACTAGATCAGCGACTTTTCCCAGATCCTCGATCTTGCGGTCGCCGCGCGCGACTACCGATTTACAGAACTCACAAACGGTAACTATGGACGAGCCGATGCGAAATATGACGGGCGCGCCGCACGAGGGACACGGAGTCTGAAAGTCGCTCACCGTTCTATTCCTCCGCGTCCGCCGACTGCGTCGCCAACCTGCGAATATGTGGAGGCCGATCCACGGATCTCGCTCCTGACGCTGACCCGTTGAGCTCCGAGCAGGCGAGTCAACTGCTCGGCCCAATTCCACTCAGGGCGCGAGCGGCAGCAATAGAGGTTGAAAGTAGCTACCCCGTCCTCGGGATATGTATGACAGGCGAGATGCGATTCGGTGAGAAGGAAAAGACCGGTGACGCCGCCCGGCGGCGGAAATTCATGCCATAGCTCCGGGCTTACGACGCGCAGCGAAAGGTCGTCGATTACCTGCTCGCAAAGACCGCGGACTACGTTGGGGTCGCGAAGAAGATCGGGCTTACAGCCTTCCGCGTCGATCATCCATTCGGTGCCGACAGTCATTAAGCGTGATGGCCCTCCAAATCGTTCGAGAGAATATCACAGCAATGAATTCGCCTAAAGATATATTGACGGCTCGCTGTGAGCGTCCTCTTGCTGCCGGCGCAATGTCTCCGCTCGCCTGCTCGCTCGTATCCGCTCGTCGAATTATCCCTTTGCGGCGCTGCTGCTGATGCAATAGAGATTCTTTTCACCGCGAATGTATATCTTGCCGCCTGCAAGCGCGGGAGATGCGAAGATCGGTTCGCTCAGCGAATTCGTGCGAAGGACCTCGTGAGTCGGCCCCGCTTTGACCACAAACGTGTCGCCATCCTCGCTCGAGATCAGAATCTTTCCGTCAAACGCGACGGGCGATGACATGAATGTCGCGGGCACCGGAACTCGTCCGCCTTCGTACTTCACTTCTCCAGTCGCTGCATCAAGGCAAGTCAGGACGCCTTTATCGCTTATCAGATAAACGTAGTCTCCATAGAGTATCGGCGATGCGACATATGCGGTCCCTTTGTCATATTTCCAGGCAATATTGGAGCTGCCCGTGAGGTCTCCGGAGCCGCCGAGTTTGATCGCAATCGTATGCTTCGCTGGAAAGCCCGCCGAAACGATCACCATGTTATGCCCAACCAGCGGCGTATGGATGGCGTTGCTTTCGACGCCCTTGCAACGCCATAGCTCCTTTCCGTTTGCCGGATCGTAGGCGATTATGAACTCATTGCCGCTCGTGACCAACTGTGCCGAAGCGCCGGCTCCGACGATAACGGGCGTGCACCAGCTTGCTTCGACCGGTCTCGTGATCTTCCACAAATCCTTCCCGGTCTTCTTATCAAGCGCGATCACATAGGAGTTATCGCCCGTGTCCTGATCGCATTGGAGTATCAGCTTGTTCTCGTACAGGACCGGCGAGGCGCCCGCGCCCATACCCATGGTAGCGATTCCGCCCAACGATCGCTTCCAAACCTGATTGCCGTTAAAGTCGTAGCAATAGAACCCTTCCGATCCGAATGACGCATAAACGCAGCGGCCGTCCGTAATAGGAGTCGGCGAAGCATAGGTGTTCCGCCGGTGGCGATGATCGAAAACAGTTCCTTCGTATGCGATTTTTTCCCAGAGGATCTTTCCCTTTTCCGCATCGACGCAGACGACCTTCATCGTGTAGCTATGGTCGGAGCCTACCCAGTCCGGATGTTTGAATTCTTCCTTTCCGATCATGTGCTTGATGGCTTTTGCTCCGGAAACTACCGGCCCTTCAATCGAAGTGGTCAGGAACAGGCGGTTGCCCCAGACGATCGGCGATGAGTGGCCGCGGCCGGGAATTTCAGTCTTCCATTGAATGTTCTTTGTTGGGCTCCATTCGATCGGCAGATTCTTTTCTTCGGATATTCCCTGGCTGGACGGTCCGCGCCACTGAGGCCAGTTTGAAGGATTGGTGGCCGCATTCAGCGGCAGTTGCGTAACTGTGACGAACGCGATCGCGGTTGCGAGCGCGAAACGGAAGGCACTCTTTTGTTTCATCTATTTCCCCTGACGTTTCTCTGCCGGAGCGCCGGAATGACTGCGGCTGCAATGTTACCACTGAAGCGAATAGTCTACGAAGCGCCGGTTCATTTCGCCGGTTTTGCGGCGCCGGTTTTCGCCGATCGATCCGCAATGCAGAAGAGCGTATTCTGGCCGCGGACAAAAATCATCCCGTCCGAAATGGCCGGCGTCGCCATCATCACCTCGCCCATCGCGTTGTCCGCGAGCAGCTCGTAAGTCGGCCCGGCTTTCACGACGAAGATATCGCCATCCTCGCTCGACAGGTAGATCTTCCCATCGGCCGCAATCGGAGACGCGCTGTACGCGCCGCCTTTGTCGCCGATCCGCTGTTGATAAAGCCGCTCGCCTGTTTTCGCGTTATAAACGGCCATCACCCCGTGGTTCGCGCAGGTGTAAAGATAATCGCCGTACACGAGAGGCGTCGGCATGTAAGTGCCGCCTCGTTGAAAGCTCCACGCGACGAATTCATTAGCCGTCTTGCCGTCCTTGAGCGAGATGTCTCCCGATGCGCCGGGCTTGATGGCGTAGATCGGCTGATTGGGTCTGTAGCTGTTGCAGATGAAAATCAAATCGTTCGCCGCTATGGGCGTCGTCGCGGTCACTTCGGGGTTGCCTGAGAGCTTCCAGAGTTCCTTGCCCGTCAGCGGGTCATAAGCGCGAACGGCCCGTGTCGCGTTGGTAACGAGCTCGGCGCGGTTCTTGCCCTCATACACCGTAGGCGTGCCCCATGAGGGAATCTCATCGCGCGGTGTCATCCACAGACGCTTGCCGTCTTTCAGATCATAAGCGGCAATGAAGGAGTTCTTCTGAACATCGCATTGAATGATCACCATGTTCTTGTAGATGATCGGCGAGCTCGCCATTCCCCATTGATAATCCGGATCATAGAACCAACCCGAATCGAGAAGACCGAGATCCTGCTTCCAGAGCACCTTGCCGCTTGCGTCGTAGCAGTACAGCCCTTCTGAACCGAAAAACACTACAACGTACGTTCCATCCGTTGCCGGAGTCGAGTTCGCATGGGTTGACTTGATGTGTCGCTTGATCTTCGGCACACCTTCGCAGGCGACTCTATCCCAGATAATTTTTCCGGTGCGCTTGTCGATGGCATAGACGTGCCACGAGTGTTTCGAGGTATCTTTATCCGAATCGACGTCGCCGAAGAGACCATGGCGAAAGTAAGGCTTAGCTATGCTGCTGATCGCGGTCGTGACGTAAACCCGTTCACCCCACACAACCGGGCTTGAATGAGCCAGCCCGGGAATGGGAGTTTTCCACAGTACGTTCTCGCCTTTTTCGACATCCCATTTAGTCGGTGTCGGGCGCCCTTCCGCGATTCCGGATGCGCTGGGCCCTCGAAACGAAGGCCAGTTCTGTGCGTATGAAGTGCGCGTCAGAGCAAGGGATATGAAGAGAGCTCCGACTGCGATTGACTTTGAAAGTATTGATTTCGAGAACATTGATTTTGAAAGCCAGGTCAACCTGATCCGAGCTGAACACGATCGAGAGACTCTCATTAAGACGTTGTTCATAAGTTATTCCCTAAAGCTGTGGTTTCCCTGAAATCTGAAGCTCGCTATTTCTGATCTACTCGCTTGAAGGGGAATGAAAGCCCGCTTTGTTTCAAAGTGAATCCGGTAATTTTGTCGTTCTCCCAGGTAAAGACGATAGTCGCTTCGACTTCAATTATCGCGAAGGTGTTCTTGTCCGATGGAACGGCGTTAAACCAGTTCTGGCCGGCCAGCTTCCCTCGGAGCTTTCCCTCATGGATATCGATTACCAGCTCGCCGATCTGCTCGTTTTTGAAGGAGCCCGCGAACATCTTCAATGTTTCGGGATCAACCTTGAAGCTGGGAGCGACGGCTCCAGCCTTTTTCAATATCGCCGCGATCTCGGCCTTGTCGCCGGCGCGCACCAAGGCCGAATTCAACGTCTCCTGTTTCAAGCCGCCCTTTTCGACTATAAGCTTCAGCAGGTCGGTATTCCCCTCTTGAACCGCGGTGGTCAAGGCGCGTTCCTTGCCCTCGGCTCCCTTCTCGAGCAGAAGCTTCACCACTTCGAGGTATCCGTGGCTCAAAGCCCAGCCTATCGGAACTTCCCCGTAGAAAGTATCCTTGACGTTTGGATCGGCGCCGCGGTCCAGCAGCAACTTGACTAGTTCTACATTTCCCCGATCGCAGGCATAGGACAGCGCTGTCGCGCCGTATCTTGTCTTGGCATTGACGTCGACGCCCTTATCGAGGAAGGACTTTACCGCGGCGGCGTCGCCTTTGCGGGCGGCGGCGAAGAACGCCTCATTTTGATCCTGTGCATTGGCCGTAATGGAGAGAAGGACGATAAGAATAGAAAGAACCGATCGGAGAATGCGAGCCTGCATATGGTTCACCTCGTCGAAAAAGCCGCGGGTTCCGCGCGGTCAAAAAATGATGGGATGCGAGTCGAGCACCGCTATTGCAAAACGGACGGTTGCGGTTTCCGGTTCAGAAATTCAGCGATGCCAAAGCGGCTATTACAGCGGTATTACCGATGGTTCGCTGCTTGACTCGAACATCGGCACCATAATATCTTCAACGAACCGGAGTCAAGCATGTCCTCGTACAGTGGAAAGGAAAAGTTGCTGATTCCCTTTCTTGGTTGTAACGTGAAACTCTACCCCGGCAGACACTCTCTCGGAAACAGGTTATGAACGCAATTTTCGCGAAGCTATTGTTTCTTTCTCTATTGTTCTCTTTTATCCCTCAGAAAAATTCGGGAGGAGGCGGCGACTGGCCCGAGTGGCGAGGCCCCTCCCGCGACGCGACTTCCAATGAGAAAGATTTGCCAGGCCGCTGGTCGCCTTCGGGCGAGAACCTTCTGTGGAAGATGCCCTTTGGGGGACGATCCGCCCCCATAGTCATGGGCAATCGCGTCTATATGTTTAACTCGGCCGGTGAAGGCGAACACATGCAGGAGCGCTTGCTGTGCCTGAACGCCGACACCGGAAAGGTTATTTGGGAACGCCGGATCAACGTCTACGAGAGCGACGTTCCGCCTCGCCGAATCGCATGGTCAGCGCCGGCCGGCGACCCGGCTACGGGCAACATATATGTATTCGGCGCTTGCAATGAGTTGACCGCGTTCTCCAGCGAAGGCAAAGAGCTCTGGAGCCGCTCGCTGACCGAGGAATTCGGCGCGTGGACCACTCACGGAGGCCGGACAGGCTCTCCGATAATCGAAGGCGATCTGGTGATCGTCGGAACGATCATCGACGGATGGGGCGACACCGCGGAACGGCGGCATCGATACTACGGCTTCGATAAAAAGACCGGTGAATGTGTTTGGACGAGCGCGCCCGGAGGCCGCCCCTACGATACTGTTTATCCCACTCCGATCGTAGCTACGATTAATGGCGTAAGGCTTCTGATCGTCGGCGGAGCCGACGGCGCGATATACGCGATCAAGGCACACACCGGAGAGCCTGTTTGGAATCTTCCGATCACAAAGCGCGGTATAAACAACTGCTCGGTCTATAAAGGAACGACCGTCTTTGCCTCGCACAGCGAAGAAAACCTCGACAGCAACGAGATGGGGCTGATTGTCGCCATCGACGGCGCCGCGAAAGGCGCGTTGGGCCGGGATAAAGTGAAATGGTCGGTCAAGGGTTTCAGGGGCGGATATTCCTCGCCGGTGATCGACGGAGATCGCCTCTATCAGATCGACGACAGCGCCAGTCTGATTGCATTCGACGTTAACACGGGGAAGGAACTCTGGAAAAAGACTCTCGGCACTCTGCAGCGAGCCTCGCCGGTTCTAGCGGACGGCAAACTCTACGTCGGAACCGAAAACGGAAAATTCTATATCCTGAAACCGGGTCCGACCGGATGTGAAGTGCTGGATGAAAAACAGCTTGGACCGGTGGACAACGTCCAGCTCAAGACCGAAGAAGGCGATGAGCTGATTGCCGCCAACGAGCAGATTCTAGCGTCGGTCGCTGTTTCTCACGGGAGAGTCTATCTCGTTTCGACGAAAGCGATTTATTGCATCGGTAAGAAATCAACTTCATCTGTCTCTCGTCCCGCAATGGCGGCAATCGAAACCGCTCCGGCTGATGCAGCGGTATCTCATGTGCAAGTCATTCCCGCCGATGTTGCCGTTAAACCGGGCGATACGGTCTCGTTTAGAATTCGGCTATTCGACGATCATGGGCGCTTTATTCGAGAAGATTCTCACGCGACGCTTTCGCTGGAAGGCTTGAAAGGCGACGTGAAAGGGACCCAGTTTATTCCGGCAGCCGACGCCGGATCTCAAGCCGGTCAGGTTAAGGCGACCTTGGGAACGGTGAGCGGCGTGTCGCGGGTACGAGTAGTTCAAGCGCCTCCGATGGCCGAGAACTTCGATAACGTTGCAATCGATGCCGTGCCGAACTACTGGATCAGCACCGGCAGAAAATATTCCGTGAAGCAGATCGACGGCAACAAGGTACTGGTCAAGAATCCGAACCCGCCGATATTCAAGCGCACGCGCTCACTCTTCAGCCCTGCCGGTTGGTCCAATTTCACGATTCAGGCGGACGTACGCGCCGCCGAGAAGCGTCGTCAAATGGGCGACGCCGGCGTGGTCGCTCAGCGCTACGAAGTCGTCCTGCTAGGCAATAACCAAAGAATCGAGCTTCGCTCGTGGCAAATCGAAGAGACGCGTACCGTAAAGAAACCCTTCGAATGGAAGGCGGACACCTGGTATAGCGTCAAATTGGAGGTCGAGAATCTACCGGACGGCAAGGTTCGTGCGAGAGGAAAAGCATGGCCGGCTTCGCAGCCCGAACCAGCCGAGTGGATGATCGAGCGCACCGATCCGATCGGTAATCGGCAGGGCAGCGCCGGTATCTTTGCCGACGCTCCAAATGAAATCTATTTCGATAATATCAAGGTGACACCAAACAAGTGAGCCGTTCCACTGGAGTTTTTATGAAGAAAGATGTGATTAGAGTTCTGTTGGCCTCAATGGTCGTTGGGTTTGTAGTCTTCGCGGCTTCGAAGCATGGTTCCGCTTCGGATCCGGGCAGCGGCGATTGGCCAATGTGGGGCGGCACTCCAGATCGGAATATGGTCTCGAATATGAAAGGCCTGCCGACAAGTTGGGACGTCGCCGCTAAAAAGAACGTCAAGTGGGTTGCGGCGCTCGGGTCGCAGACATACGGCAACCCGGTCGTCGCGGGCGGACAGGTCTACTGCGGAACCAACAACGAGGGCCTTCGCGATCCGAAACAAACCGGGGACAAGGGCGTATTGATGGCGTTTCGCGAATCCGACGGCGAGTTTCTCTGGCAGCACACAAGCGAAAAACTCGCGGCGGGCCGCGTTAATGATTGGCCGTATCAGGGCGTGTGCTCTTCGCCGCTGATCGAAGGAAAGCGACTCTACTATGTGACGAATCGCTGCGAGCTGGTTTGTCTCGATACTCAGGGGTTCCGCGACGGCGAGAACAACGGCCCTTACAAAGAGGAGAAGCTGACCGGAAAGACCGATGCGGACATTATCTGGAAGTTCGACATGATTGAAGAAGTCGGCTCCCATCCGCACAACATGTCGAACTCATCGCCGGTTGTGTACGGCGATTTGATTTTCGTCAGCACTTCGAATGGTCAGGATGAAAGCCACGTTCATATCCCCTCCCCGAAAGCGCCTGCCATCATCGCGGTCAATAAAAACACCGGCAAACTGGTCTGGGAAGACAACTCGGTCGGCGAGCGAATCCTGCACGGGCAGTGGTGCTCGCCCGCGGTCGGCACGATCGGCGGAGTCGTACAGGTCGTGATGGGTCAGGGCGACGGATGGGTTCGAGGCTACGAAGCGATGACCGGCAAGAAGCTCTGGGAGATGGACAGCAATCCCAAAGATTCCGTATGGCCCAAGACCAGAAACGAGCTCATCAGCACCCCAGTCATCTGGGACAATAGAGTCTACATCGCGAACGGCCAGGATCCGGAACACGGCGAAGGGGTCGGCCACCTATATTGCATCGACGCTACCAAACGCGGGGACATTACGCAGACAGGCGTCGTCTGGCAATACGACAAGATCCGAAGATCGATATCTACCTGCGCGATCGCGGACGGACTGATCTACTATCCCGATTTCAGCGGCTTCCTGCATTGTCTCGATGCGAAGACCGGCAAGCCTTATTGGGTGCACGATATGTTCGCCGCCGTCTGGGGCTCGCCCCTGGTTGTGGATGGAAAAGTCTACCTGGGTGATGAAGACGGCGATGTCGCAATTCTGCAGGCCGGGAAAGAGAAAAAGGTACTAGGCGAGATGAACATGGGCAGCTCGGTCTACAGCAGCCCCGTTCCCGCGAATGGATCGCTATTCATCTCGAATCGGAATCAGCTCTTTTGCCTGTCGGGAGCCGCGCCGCCCGCAATCAAGGCGAGCAACGGGCAATAGCGCGAATTCCTGCCAATCTCGATAAGAATGAATGCAGGCGTTCCAGTTTCAATCCACGACGAGACTAGTATTCGGTGAAGGCTCGCTCGACCGCGTTGGAGAGATAGGCGCCGAGCTGGGATTCCGGCGCACCCTCCTATGCGCCGACCGGGGGATGATCGCCTGTGGGTACGTGGATCGGGCCTCTACGATTCTGGCGTCCTCGGGCATCGCCGTATTCCCCTTCCACGATTTCGATTCCAACCCGGATTCCGTGATGATCGAGAGAGGCCGTGCTTTCGCGGAACCACTTGCCGTTGACTCAATCATCGGGCTCGGCGGCGGCAGTTCGATGGACACAGCCAAGGGCATCAATTTCGTTCTGACGAACGGCGGAAGAATTCAGGACTATTGGGGTCACGGCAAGGCTTCCAAGCCGATGCTCCCGATGATCGCGGCGCCGACCACCGCCGGCACCGGCAGCGAGGCTCAAAGCTACGCGCTGATTTCCGACGCCGACACGCACGTCAAGATGGCCTGTGGAGATCCAAAGGCCGCCTTTCAAGCCGCGATTCTCGACCCGCTTCTCACCCTCACGCTGCCCGCGACAGTGACCGCAACCGCGGGCTTCGATGCGATTTCACACGCGGTCGAAACCTGTGTGACGACCCGGCGAAATCCGCTCTCCCTGCTGTTTTCGAGGGAAGCCTGGCGGCTCCTTGAAAGCAACTATGAGCGAGTGTTGGCCGAACCCCGCGATGTTGAAGCACGAGGCGCCATGCTGCTCGGGGCCTATTATGCGGGAGTGGCGATCGAAAGCTCTATGCTTGGCGCTACTCACGCGTGCGCGAACCCGCTCACGGCTCATTACGGCACGGATCACGGTGTTGCGATCGGACTCCTGTTGCCGCACGTAGTTCGATGGAATAGCGAATCAGTGAACGATCGGTATAAAGAGGTTTGGGATGGGAAGGGGTCTGGGGCGAACACCACAGGAGCGGGGCTCGCGGCGAGGCTTCAAGAACTGCGAACGACGGCCGGGCTGCCGCGGAAGTTAGAAGCCCTGGGGATTCCTGAAAAGGATCTGCCGATGCTTGCCGAAGAAGCGGCGCTCCAATGGACCGGCAAGTTCAACCCGAGACCATTCGGCGCGGCCGAAGCTCTGGAGGTTTATAAGTGCGCGTATTGAAGTCGAGATTGTGCAAGAGCCTACCTGTCGGGACGGGCCTCCTTGCCCGCCCGTCGATTCCCGTGACAATTCGTGATCAAGAGGAACTCGGATCGCCCTCAGCCTTTTTTTTAGACCTGCGCCTATTTTTGAATAATCTCTTTCGCGGAGAGGGGCGGCCGCGAAGGGCCGCCCGTACAGCGTCGTTCATCGCTCTCTGTATTCTTTCGGTTGGTACGTTCGGTACGCCGCTGACTTCGAAGTCTTCGTCCCTGCAGTTGTACACACCCGCGGATAACTGGCCTCAGTTTCGCGGCAACAGTCAATTGACGGGCATCTCGCTTTCGGCAGTTCCCAAAACGTTGAAGCTGCTGTGGACCTACGAAGGCGGCGAATCAATCGAATCCTCGGCTGCAATTGTCAATGGCGTGGTCTACGTAGGCTCTCAAGCAGGTGACCTGCTGGCGCTCGATCTCAACAGCGGCTCGCCGAAATGGAAATACAAAGTCGGAGACGGCGGGATCGGCGAATCGTCTCCGTGCGTCAGCAATGGGATCATTTACGTGGGCGATTATTCGGGTGTTCTCCACGCGGTTAGCGCCGCTGACGGCAAAGCTATTTGGACCTTCAAAACGGGCGCCGAAATAAAGTCGTCGCCTGTCGCGGTAGACGACAAGGTCCTGATCGGCTCTTATGACGAACATCTGTACTGCTTGAATCCGAAGACCGGCGCCGTGATCTGGAAATTCAAAACTGGCGGCCCCGTTCACTGCACCGCGGGCATATTGAATGGGCTCGCCTTCATCGCGGGCTGCGACGAGCAGTTTCGCGCGATTCGGCTTGCCGACGGCAAGGAGGTGTTCAAGGTTGCGTCCGGAGCATACACCGGAGCTTCGCCCGCGCTTGTCGGAGAATCCGCGTTTTACGGAACCTTCAACAATGACGTGCTCGGCGTGAACCTCAGAACAAAACGCATAGCGTGGCGATACCAGCATCCGCAGCGCCAGTTCCCCTTTTACTCCTCCGCCGGAGTCGTAGACGGCCGAGTTGTGATCGGAGGCCGCGACAAAATAGTTCACTGCGTTGACGCAAAAAACGGAAAGAGGCTCTGGACATTCACAACTCGCGCTCGAGTCGAGTCGTCAGCGGCTCTTGCAGACGGGAGGGTGTTTATTGGATCAAACGACGGAAAGCTTTACGTGCTCGACTTCATCACCGGCGCTAAGGTATGGGAGTTCGACGCGGGCGCTCCGATTTCAGCTTCACCCGCTATTGCGTCAGGAAAGATAGTAGTTGGTTCGCAGGACGGACGACTCT
>Ga0209687_1000069_pt1 | contig 42895 bp, 28 predicted proteins | sample GraSoiAngelo_136_FD_185893 | JGI IMG/M metagenome (GOLD analysis project Ga0209687, IMG submission 185893) | Grasslands soil microbial communities from the Angelo Coastal Reserve, California, USA - 14_0929_09_20cm (SPAdes) (version 2) | ecosystem: Environmental > Terrestrial > Soil > Grasslands ...
ATGATCGATCAGAACGGGAAGGAGTTACGAAAATGAATTCCAGCCGCGGAATGGTGTTGAAGGTCTGGGGGCTGCTCGCAGCCGTATTCTTATTGGGTTCGTTGACCGGCGCGGCCATTAACGGTATCTACAGGTCGCCGGCGAAAGCTGATGGACGCGCGCCGTCAATTCGTGACGGAGAAGCGTACCTTCAATTGCTCGATCGAGAGCTTAGACTCGATAGCGGGCAGGCATCCGGCATGAAAGAAATTCTAGATCAGACGAGAAACGAATACCGCGGCATTTGCGCCGAAGTGCGGCCGCGATACGATCAGTTGCGGGATAAGGCTCGGCTAAAGATGCGAGCATTGCTGGACGCCGATCAACAACAGCGCTTTGACACTCTCGTTACTCAAGAAAACTGCAACTGCCCGGATCAGAAAGATCAGGCTCAGCAGCCGCATTAAGGAGCGCCCGGTCGACGCCGCTTAGATGAACTTAGACCAGCGCCGAACCATGACAGGCCTGCGTTAATTAGTCGAAGCTGCGCAGGCAGGATTCCTGCGCTCTGGAGTTTAGAACTTGCTGTTCCCCCACCTGATCGCATGTGCGTGCTCAGGTAGGCCTGAAGGGCCGACTATAAAATGAGCCATGGGCAAAGCGCGTAGCGCATCGCCCCTGATCCAGCCCCAATGACCCTTAAGAATCACAGCGACAACAGGAATATATTCGAGTGTAGCCCGCCGTTGAGCACGCGAACTCGATTGAGCCCGCTGTGCAGGTTGAGATCGTTCATATCGCCGCCGATCTTGAGCTTCGCCCCTCCGGCCTTGATCTTGATCTTGAGCGGCGGAGTCACGATCACACCGTTTATCTCCAATATGAGCTGACCACCGAAATCACCCTTTATCACCATCACAGGAATCGACGAATCAAACTGCACATTGTTGAGAGTCGGCCCGCCGGAATCCGCGCGGCCGAAGTCGACGATTACGCCCGCGCTTCGATTTCCCTGGTTGTCTATAAAGGTCAGGGTCGCGCGAACAGCGGACGGGAAGTGGATCAGACCGGTGACCTGGAAGTTGTAAGAGATCGTCGTCTGAGATCCAAAATTAACTGCGAAGGCCTGCAACGAATGGACTACAGCACCGGAGCCGTCGTTCAAGTTAATCTGAGCCTGTGCAAAATCGCCATCCGGATCCTGCGCGGCGCCGGTCAAGGTCAACGTGTCGCCGTTCAGGCTGCCGGCCAGGGAGGTAATTGCCGGAGACACATTACCCCCGCCGCCTCCTCCACCACCACCGCCTCCGCCGCTGGGCGAGCTCAGCGTATAGCCGAAGGTGTCAATCGCGGAGCGGTCGACGTCGGTGATTGTATAGCGTTGGCCCCTGCTTACGGTGGGATCCATGATTCCAACGAACGACCCCAGCTCATCGGCCTTCCAATGGCTGGCCTGTCGCGAGTCTCCGCCCGTGCCATCGGGACGCCCGGTAGATGTCTGAGACTCGGCTCCGCCGATGAAAAATATGGTCGTGCCGCCGGATGAGAGAACTCGTTGCGCGCTCGCGTAACCGGCCATTGTGATGCCGAGCCTGAACCTGAAGAGATCCCAGAGCGAGACCGCAAGCGTAGACGTGGGATCAAGCTCGAGTTGACCCACGCGCGATGTGAATCCCAACGCGTGCCCTATCTCATGGGTGGCGACGGTGTCGAAGTCCGTCATCAGCGGATCAACTCCGTCATCCGGGTTGAAGTCAAAAGCGAAGTTCGAATTGAAGCCGATTGAGGGAGGGTTTCCGTATTGAGCTACCGGCTCCGCGGACGGGTTCGGAACCGGCCCCAAAATTCCGAGCGCCCTCGCATTAGCCGATGTCATGGACACGGCGGATGTGTTTCCTATTTCAGTGGGCACATTCGGGCCAGGCGGAAGCGCATTATAAAGGTTCTTCTCAGTTTGATTCGTGGTGCTGGCCAGCAATTGAGATCGTACGTCGCTGTACGCGCTGGTGAACAGGAGCGATTGCGTAATAGTGGATCCCAGAATGCTCGCGCTCTGCCAGGCTTGACCAAATCTGGTGGTTCCGAAATCGACATCGAGAACGACGGTGATCGGCGTTTGTATAAGCGCTTCCCACGTTGCGGCTGCCCGAATAAAGCCCGCTTTAGCCGCGGGATTCGCTTCGAGCTGACCAGTGGCTCTGAGAGTTATCTTCAGGCCTCCAACAGTGTTCAGGCGGATGGGCGATATTACGTGAAGCCGTTCAGATGGATCTCGTCGCTCCATCTCGTCCATCTCTGCCGCGGTTGCATCCCGGCAAACCGATGCGCCTGATTCTTCGCTTAACACGAAGCCCTGTTGCTCCGGCGTTACCTGGAGAAATGCAGACTGATCAGGAGAGAGGGTTCTGCCGCTTCGGGCATTCAACCTCCAGTGAGGCCAGGCCGTGCTCGCCAGCACAACATTCAACAAGAGGGCCGCAACGACTCTTGAGTGAGAGCCCAATCGTGCCATTATAGACCTCCGTAATTCCGATACACCCTGAGCGTTTCTGAGACGGGAGGCTCAAGCGTCGGCTAATAATATTATCGAACCGGCCGGGAGACAATAATAAAGGGGAGAAAGCTGGAGAAAGCTCAAGTCGGTCGGCTGCTACTACTGGAGCCCAGGGGTTGCTCCCGAAACTCGTCGGGGCCGAGTTTCGACTTCCGGCTTGGCGGATTCCGGTTTCGGCTCGATGTGAGCCGCCGCCGGTTTTGAATCCATCGGTTTTCCGGCTTCGCTCTTTGAGGGCTGATTGGATTTGAAGTATGCCGAATCGGGATCGAGGGCGATCTGCTGGAGGGGGTTGATGGCGTTTCCGTCGATTCTCACTTCGTAGTGAAGGTGCGGAGAAGTCGCGCGTCCGGTGCTGCCTGCGTATCCGATGACCGCGCCACGTTCGACTTTTTGCCCAACTTCCGCCCCGAAGCTTGAAAGATGAGCGTAATGTGTCGCTACTCCGCCGCCGTGTTCGACGATAATCATGTTGCCGTAGCCATGATACCATCCGACAAATTTGATGGTTCCTTCACGGCTAGCGCCTACCGGATCTCCCCATTTGGCTTTGATATCGAGACCCGAGTGAAACTTGGCGCGACGGGTGAATGGATCGCGACGGTATCCGAACCGGCTCCCTACCGTGGCCGTCGTAGCCACCGCGGGACGCTCTTCGAATTGCGGCTTGACCGGACGTTCGAAATCCTCCTGGTCGGAATTCGTTCTATTTGGAAGTGCTGGTATTGCTACTGAGTTCGGATTGCGCTTAACCACGGCGGGTTCAGGCGGTATAACGACTCCAGATAAGTCTTGATAGGTGTCCTTCGTCGGCCCCTGTTTTGCTGATGAGTCCTGACCGGCGGGGATCGGAGCCTGTCCCATCGCGGCTATACAGAGCATAAATATTGAGACGAACGTAAAAAGGCTAAGCCTGGCGGAGTCAAATCGAATCACGGCATTCTCCTTGAGAAACTCTACCTAAAATGGAACCTTGTCATTCAGTATTTCTTTTTATTGTTTTTGTGGGGAATGACCTGCGACGGGAAATTCTATTGTCGGCTTTGACGGGTGTCAAGGTTTCATCAAGGTTTTAACGTTGTGAAATTATTGTATTTTCCTTGCGATTGAGGGTGCGCGGCGATTGAGAGTGCGTGCTTATGTAGGCCTCAAGCGGCTATATCGAATGCTGAGGAAGCATGGGGTAAAGCCGGGATATGCATGGCGAATAGTGCATATGGGGCCGTGGCGAGCGAGCCGGAGTAGGGCGGTCAGCCTGATCTTAAGCAACGCATACTTCAGAGGGCTCGGGTTGTACTCATTAAGCGGGAGATGAAAGCCTGATAACTCTACGAATCGCCCGGTACGGACCCGTATGCCGGGTGGTGTGGGAGGGGGGCGCCGTGAGGTGTCTCCCTATCCCGATCCCACCGATTCATCGGTGGGTCCAGAGCGGAACCTCGATCTAGTCCCGGAGGGACGGCTGATGGTGGTATGGAAGGAGGCCGAGCGGCATGGAGCGGTTCGCGCCCGCCGCACGGCCCCAGTTATGAGCTAGCCGGCAGCTAACCGAATAGTTCTTCAACACGCATATCCAGAGCGGCGGCCAGTCTGGATCGAAGCTCATGCGAATGGCGCCGCTTGGCAATGCAATAGGAGAGCTGAGAGCGGCTGCAATGCAGCTCGCGGGCGGCGGCCGTAATAGACCCCCATTTCTCGTAAACCAAAAACTTGATTTCTAACGTAGTCATCTCTTATCTCCCTTGATTTCTTCTCTGTGAATTAACCCCCGGGATTGATCCGAGGTATTAACACTGCTAATGGAGTCGGCCGTTATAACCACATTGGATCGACCGAACGGATTGCCGACCCGATTGATTGCCTGTCTCACCAAACCATCGATTCTCTTATCTCCTTCGATCCGAATTTGGATTTGATCAAGCCAATCAACACGGGACACACCTGTCCCCTGACGCCCGACACCTGCCCTTAGAATTCGCTCAATGCTTTAAGCAAATCCTTATCGAGGATAGTGATCTTGCGTTTGTCGGTTTGGATCAGGCCCAGTGAACACAGTTCGCTGAGGATGGTGTTGACAGTTTCGCGGTAGATCGCCAGCTTCTCGCCGAGAGCCTCCTGAGTCATCCCATCTATCACAGTTCCGTTGCCGGCGACGTTCAACAGCAGTGCCGCCACTCGAGAGTCGTCCCTCTGAAACCGCGATCGATAGTAGCTCCATTCAGTCTCGGCCAGCTTTCGGCCAATTAACCCGATCACCGAAATCGGATCGGTTCTGATCCATCGCGCGGCGTCGGCCGAGGTCATCACGGCGATGCCCGCACCCTGAGGTCCGGCTACAGCTTCGGTGACGAGCATGGTCTGGCCCAGCAGCGGCATCTCGCCGAACACACCGCCGGCCGACAGCGATTTGATCTTGTACTTGTGCCGCGAATGCCTGATCTGAACCGTTCCGCGTTTTATCCAGCACAGGATGTCCTGGCACGGTATCGGTTCATCAGGTTGGAATGACTGGCGCGCCAGTTCTTCGGTGCGCCGAACATGGGCGAATCGATTGATCTGGAAGTCGCCAACCAGCGACGACAGAGTCTTCGCCGAAAGGGCTATGCTCTTGTCCGTTAGCCGGTGGCTTCTGCTGAGATTGGCCAGTTTGGGGCTGGCCGGAAGGTGATTCGAATCGTAAGAGAGGCTATTCACGCCGGGTTCGGGAAGGGCATTCCGGCCGGCGGTTTTCGTGTTGTATCGAACATTCCTGTCCCGTATCATAGACCCGCCTTTCAGCGCCTCGGCGTGATCGGCTACACAAATACCTACACGCCATGGCGCCTGGTTTGGTAGTAGGTGGACGGCCGCTCTGAATGGCGTTCACCCACTCATCGATTGTTCTTTGAAGGATTAGTTGCGGATCAGATGATTTGTGAAGGAGGTGCGCGCGGTCCCGGCCCGATTGTAAGCCGCTCGGTTTTTTTGAAGTTGGCCGCTCGCCGGTCGCTCGGTTTAACCGCTGGTGGCACGGCGACAGTTGGAATTTCAGAGAACGCCGGCAGCAGCAACAGCCACCGCAGAGCGCGAGCGCCGATTCGGAGCGTTCGGCGCTTTAAGGTCGAATTCGTTGATGGCTCAGCCGGTCGGGTTGGTGAGGGCTCGGGTAGTTGACTCACCGCGACGACCGATGATGTAGCGGCAGTGCGTTTGGCTTCGAGATCCTCGCGGGTCTCGCTCCATTCTGGATACGCGGAGGCGTATGGCGAACCGAGCGCGATGTCCGCCGCGGCGCGTGCTTCGTTGAGCCGACCTGTTTCGCCAAGCTCGACCGCTAGTGCATTCAGTATGTCGTAATAGAGCGCGGGATAATGCTTCGCGACGGATTGAACCCAGGGGAAGATGCCTTCCAGATCGGCGAGTGCGCGCTTGTGATCTCCGTTGATGCTCCGCACGACGGCAATCATTTGTCGCGATTGAATTGATATAACTGGATCACAATCTCGCGCGGCCTTTCCAGCCGCCGTGAAGAAGGGCAAGGCTTCGTCTAATCTGCCCTCGTCGTTGTAGGTCAGACCGACCGCTTGAAGAACGCGAGCTTTGTGTTGAGGCGGGGCCTCTTCTATAACTCGGCCGAGTAGGCTCCGTGCACCTTCGAAATCACGTTGATCTTTCGAGAGGAGAGCTCGATAGCTCTGCGCCACGGCCTTCGAATGCCTGTCGAGCGGAAGCGCCAGCATCCATTCGATTAGTTCTTCTACTTCATCGAGCCGTCTGGCCATGTATGCGTTTCGAGCGAGCGAAGCGAGTTGCTCTCCCAAATGCTTCGCGGCGTCGAGCGAGAAAGCGCCGCGGGCGAGGCTTTGATAAACGAGGGTTTGATAACGGCCGATTCGGATAGCGGAGTTTTGAGACACGACCGCTTCATCGCCACAGGAGGAAGGTATGAAAATATTGTTTGCCTGTCTGGTCATTCTGGTTGCAATGCCAATGATGACCTCGTCAACGCTTCGCGAATCGACCGGAGCCGGTTCGTTATCGAGCACCGTGTTCGCCGGTCATACTTCCGCGGGTAGCCGGTCCCTGTGTACCTGCGAATTCGGACCCGACGGTGTCTGCCCTTGCTGCGGTTCGACATTGCTCGAATGCAGCGCCATTCAACCAACTTCGAAACACGCCGCAAGCTCGGCAAATCGAACTGGAACTTCTCGGACTGCGGCACGCGCCGGTTCATTTAGAGGCTGGGCGCAAGCCTTACTATCTGTGATCTCGCTATTCGCGTGGAGCTGAGCGACTACAAAACTTGCCCGGCTTTTGATTATTCGTAAGCGAGCCTTCCAGGACGCGCTATGGTATCGGGCTCGAGCCTGGCTCTTTGGAAACGAATCCAAAGTCTGGATCTCCACAACGGGGCTGAAAAGATCTCGATTGCCGTAAAGTCGGCTGCTATGGGCGCCGCCTCTCAGGCTCCGCCTCACATATGAAACCTAGTTATCAAACTCATTGATCGGGACTATCGGATTGATGCTCACCGGACACACTCGTTTCTTCCCGTATGATCAGACTTGCGAAACCTGTTACTCACGATTCGCCGATCGAACTGGCGGGAGTAAGCCGTGCGTTACATCCGTCTCAAACAGCTAAGCCTTCGTGCACCTCACGGTGCGGCGGCGATTGTATCAAATATGTTTCGCCATCGGTAACAGGAATTGCCACGAAAAGAGCACTCAAGAGTAGTCGGTTTTACACCGGCGAAAATCAGCATTCGCTCTATGAGTAATGAAACAAGCTACAAGAGTCCGTTCGCAGTTGAGGAAATAAACATCGGGGCCAAGCCCTGGCAGATCGCTAGACTAAAGACTGAAGACGTCGCACCAGTTTTGGCGCTTGCAGCGACCTACACCGAAAAGAAGATCCCACACACGCGGGACGAATCGCAGTCAGGTGAGCCTCGCAGTCATCGGTTGAAGTATCAAAAACAGCTCATGGGAAGCATAGCGGAAATAACAATAAAAACTTTGCTCGACAGGTATCTCAAGAATCAGGGCCTCGCAGATCAGTGGGTCGTAAATCTCTACGACTCTGTTCGGACCGACGAGTTTCGGAGCCCTGAAGGCGAATACGATATCCGGTTGGTAAGCGCTCGAAGACCAGATGTCTACTACGAAGTTGAGTCACGCTCCTCGATGGCGCGCGATCGCACTATAGCGGTTGCCCTCGGCAAGTTTGATATCATCGGCCCCTACGAATCCTCCATCAAAAAGAATGAGCCATTGAAAGACTTCTATGTGCGACCCCTCTATGCCTACCTTGACTTTGAGAGGCGTGACTATTCACCCGAAATAGCCACCTAGCTGACCATGGCCAACGCATTACACTCACTCGATGCGGAGGGGGTTGGCTCCAGGGAAATAAGGGAGCCATTCCCGAGAAGATCGGACGCGGTCTTGCACGGGTTAATTGTGGTGAAGGTATTTCGGCTGAAGACTCACGCTTATCAGGCTGGGCTGCGCCCCCACTATGTGCACGCGGGGGGTAGGGCTAAACTGAGGAAGTTGAGTTAGAATCGCCGCTAGATGATTGATATTCACTCTCATATCCTGCCGGAGACTGACGACGGCGCCCACGATCTTGATGAAGCGGTTGAAATGGGTATGCTCTCGGCCGGAGACGGCGTCACCGTTATGGTTGCGACGCCGCACGCACACGACAGCGTTCATGAAACTCATACCCTATCCAGTCTACGGACGAAAATCGATCTGCTTAATTCGAGGCTGAACGGTAGGCCGAGAATCGAGCTTGGCTGCGAGCTGCGATTTACTCACGACGTTATCAAACATGTATGCCTCGACAAGAGCGCTCCAACACTCGCCGGAGGCCCATACGCGCTTATTGAATTTCCTCATTTGATCGCTCCGGTTGGAAGCGAGCGCGTGCTCTTCGAGTTAATGAGCAATCAAATAACCCCTGTCATAGCGCATCCGGAGCGCAACCGCGTGCTGATCGCTGAACCGGAACGGTTTTTCGGTATGGTCGAGATGGGCGTTCTGGGGCAGGTCGATTCCGGATCTATCTTGGGACAGTTCGGTAAGATGGTTCAAAAGACCGCACGGCTTATGATCGAGCACGGGCTCATTCATATCATCGCCAGCGACTGCCATAACACGCGAAACCGGCTCCCAGGGCTGTCCAACGCTGTTGCGGCAACATCGAAGCTGGTCGGCGATGAAGTGGCGCAAGCGCTGGTTGACGCTAATCCGCGAGCAGTTGTGGAAGGGAAACCGATACCCTATCGATTTGATCCTGTGCTGCCGAGCAAAAAGAAGAGATGGTTCCTGTTTGGAAGGTAGATAGTCTCAAGCTAAAGTAAATTGAACGCCCGCCATGAACTGAGAATTCCCATTGGTGAATTCAATTAACGCGATCGATTACTTCCGGAAATCGCGCTTTTGAATTTCCGTCAAAGTTCCAACGAACTTGTAAATTCAATCAACTGGCGCAATTTCATCTTGGCCCGCTGGTCGTCGATGACGCTCCTGGCCATTGTTACGCCTTCGTGAAGATCTTTGGCTCGGCTGCTCGCCATCAAAGCGGCGGCCGCGTTAAGCACCACGATGTCTCGGCGAGGACCGGCAACGCCTTCGAGAATCTCTCGAATTATTCCGGCATTTTGTTCGGCATCGCCGCCGCGTATGTCGGCAATGCCGGCGCGGCTCATTCCGAAGTCTTCGGGTTTCACCGAGTAGCTATGTATCTCACCGCTGCGCAGCTCGGTAACCAGGGTCTCTCCAGTGATTGTGATCTCGTCCATACCGTCCGTGCCGTGAACGATCACCGCCCTTGTCGTGCCCAGTCCTCGCAGTACCTCGGCGAAGAGGAGCGTCAAATGGGCCGCGTATACGCCGATGAGTTGAGCGCCCGCCCCGGCCGGATTCGTAAGCGGTCCCAGCATATTGAAGATAGTTCGGATGCCCATCTCCTTGCGGGCGCGGGCTACGTGTTTCATTGACGCATGAAGGTGTGGTGCGTGAAGGAATCCGATTCCTACTCTGTCGATGCAATCGGCAATCTGGCGCGGAGTGAGATCGATTCTGACTCCGAGCGCTTCCATGACATCGGCGCTTCCACACTGACTCGAGGCCGACCTGTTGCCGTGCTTGGCAACTCGAACGCCCGCTCCAGCAACGACGAGAGCCGTCGCCGTTGAGACATTAAAACTCCCGCTAACATCTCCGCCCGTGCCGCAAGTGTCGATGAGCGCTTCTCGTCCGGTTCCCGTCAGATCGGCTCGCACTACCGATTGCGGCGCTACAACGGTGGCTCGATTACGCATCACTCGGGCAAAGCCCGTGACCTCTTCAACGGTCTCGCCTTTCATGCGGAGAGCGGTCAGGAACGAAGCTATCTGAGTGTCCGTGCATTGCCCGGTCATGATCTGTTCGAGCACGGCCTCCGCCTCCGACATAGTCAGGTTTCCGCGATCTATGAGCCGCTTGAGAGCGTCGGTTATCAGCATCCGGAGAGACCCCGTAGAGCGCTTACACTAGCACGCTGGACCGCGAAAAGTTAAGCAGGCGTGATGACGGCAAAAGAGGATGGCGCGATCGACAACCGAGCGCGCAACAAAGGTCGGCTTTAGGGCGGCCGGGCGTCTAATACTACGGACCGTAGCTCTCATGGCTCGGGTGTCGAAAGCAAATAGACCGCGAAGGATGCGAGCCAGTGCTCCCCCGCGTAGTCCCCGCTAGCGACGTGCGACAATGCATCGCCGGCGTGTTGGGCCGCGGCGCGAGCGAGGACTCCGCGGGCCGGATCGGTCTTGGGAAGCGCCGAGGCGATGCTGCGCATGCACCAGGCTCGGCTGAGATTCAATCCGTCCAGATGAACCAACTTCGGATCGCTGCGATCGGAAACCACCGCCGGATGAATCAATGACTTCGGCTCTCCCCTTGATACTGCCGGTAGAAATCGGTGAAACCAAGTTTGAAACTCAGCGGGTTTGAGCACGCGGCGCATGAGGTCCGCTTCCATCAACGCAGCCGAAAAGAAGTCTTCACCGCCGGGCTCCCACGAAGCCGGATAGTTCAAGTCGCCTTGAAAATAGGTGCGGCTGCGCTCCTCGATCAGGGCGGCCAGCTTCTTGTCTCCCACGGTTCGGGCGTAATCGAATGCAAAGGCAAGTCCGAAAGCCGTATTCGGATGAACTCCAGTGCGAATCGGATAAGTCTGCTTCGGCAGAAACGCAAGATACCTCTCTACTAAACTGTCGGCTAAGGTTTTCAGGTTCTTGGACCACGCGGCGCCGTCCAGATCGTTCCAACGGTGTAGCTCTTCGGCCAGCTTCAGGAGCCACGCCCATCCATAAGTGCGCTCGAAAGACTGGCGATTTTCCTGCCCGAGATACGCTACTTCGACCGCGATATTCCGCGAGCTTAGATTGGCATTCAGGGCGTCGCGAATTTCTCGAGCTTCGGACAGCTTCGGAAACAGGCGCAGCAATCTTACCAGCATCCAGTGCCCATGAACCGAAGAATGCCAGTCATAGCAGCCATAGAAGGAAGGATGCATAGAGCGGGGGCTCTTAACGTCGCCGGAATCGTTGATAGTATGGTCGGGCTTGTTCGGATATTCCTTGCGGATGCATTTCAACGCGAGAGCGGCGAAATGAGACGCCTGCTCCTGCGTCAGCCCGTTGGTTTCGAGCGCGCCTGCGCGAGTTCGCGTGAATGCTTGAATTTGATTGCGGCCGGCTAACAGAGCCGGGCTCAACATGGCGGCCAGCATAAGATAGAGCGATAATCGTTTCACGACACATTTCCCCCGTGATGTGGTAAGGAGGTGACTCTATTACAACGGGAAGAAAAGTCAAGCGCGCACAGCCATATGAGAGCCGTAGCACCGGCTCATTTGAAAAAGCGAAGGAAACAACATGGACTGCATAGAGAGTCCGGAATCGTCGAGCATCGTCCGCTTCTGCTATGACGGAAGAAAAGAGATTCTCCGGGTGGAGTTTCAAAACGGAGGCGTTTACAACTACTACGATGTTCCAGACTCCGTTTTTAAACAGATGAGTCAGGCATCGTCGAAAGGCAAGTTCTTCATGGACAACGTGAGAGAAGAGTACGACTACATGCGGGTGTGAAGCTCAGAGTTTGTTCAGGCCGTTCAGCGCGGCGACTTTGTATGCTTCGGCGAATGTCGGATAGTTGAATACGCTGTCGCGGAAAAACTCCATCGTGCCTTCGAGCGACATGACCGTTTGTCCGATGTGAATTATCTCGGTGGCGCTCTCGCCTATCGCATGAACTCCGAGCACCTTCAGCGTATCGGGATGAAACAAAATCTTGAGCATACCGGTGTCATCACCGATCATTTGTCCCTTGGCGATCTCTTCATACTGGGCGATGCCGACCTCATATGGAACGCGCGCTTCGGTCAACTCACGCTCGGTTTTTCCGATCATTGATATTTCGGGAATCGTGTAGATTCCGTACGGAAAGACGAGCGGCTTCACGGGCATAGGCGCCTGAAACATATGGTGCGCGGCAAGGCGGCCTTGCTCCATCGAGGTCGAAGCAAGCGACGGAAATCCCACGCAATCGCCCGCCGCGTAGATATGAGGAATTTCGGTTTGAAAGTACTCGTTGATTTTGATGCGGCCGCGTGAATCTGCTTTTAACTGCGCGGCTTCCAGATCGAGCGAGTCGGTGTTGGCCTGGCGTCCGACCGCGTAGAGGAGCCCCTGCGCGCGCACCCGTTTCTCGCTTTCGAGATGCGCGTGAACTATGCCGCTTTCGTCGACTTGTATGTTCGTGACCTTTTCGCCGAGCCTGAACACCGCGCCGCGTCGCCTCATCTGATAACAAAGGGCTTCGATTATTTCCTGATCTACAAAGTCCAGGATCGTCGGCCGTTGTTCTATAACCGTCACAACGACATTAAGGGCCGACAGCATTGAAGCGTACTCGAGCCCGATGACCCCGGCTCCGACTACGATCAGCTCGCGGGGCAGGGCTTCGACTTGCCCCAGTTGATCGGCGTCAAAGACGCGTTTGCCGTCAAATGGAATCTCCGCCGCCCGGGCGGCGCGAGTGCCGCACGTAATCAATACGTAATCAGCGGTCAGTGCTTCGTTGCTATCGCCCTCCACCTGGATAGTGTGAGGATCGACAAAGCGGCCGCGTCCGTGAATGGTCGTAACGTCGTTTCTGTTGAGCTGCTCGCGGATCACCCCCATCTCCCTCGTTATCACCGTAGCAACGCGGGAGGTCAGATCCTGAATGCCTATATTTTCTTTGAGAGTGTAGTCGCGTCCGTAAAACGCGCGTTGTCTGAACCCAGTCAGATAGAGAATACCTTCGCGCAATGTTTTGCTCGGAATAGTCCCGGTGTGGAGACAGACGCCGCCGATCATCTCAGTGCGGTCTACCACGGCTACGCGCTTGCCCAGCTTTGCGGCCGCAATCGCTCCCTTCTGGCCGGCAGGTCCGCTGCCAATCACGACCAGATCGAAATGATTTGAAGAACCAACAGGCATGGCAATGCGACTCGAACTCTACTGGAGCGGTTTGGCGGCCGCCTCGATCGGCTCTAACTCAAGATCAGCTCAGGAGTGTATAGCAACTCGCGGCGTGGCGGTAGCGCGCGGGGGCAGTCGAGTATTCCGCGGGCTTAACGATTTTGGGAGGAACGCAACGCATTCGTTTCGAGCCGTCGCTGTCCAGACTTAGACATTCAAGAGCAGCCAGACAATAGATATCGACAGCAACGAATGCTCATGGCGCGTCCAGCACTTCGCGCACCTTTCGAGCGAATGCCTCGGGCGTGAAGGGCTTTTGAATAAAGCTGGCCCGATTATCCAGCACCTGCCGGTGAACAACCGCATTGTCGGTGTAGCCCGACATATAAAGCACCTTGAGCTCGGGCCGCGCCTCCGTTAAGCGGCCGGCCAGTTCCGTACCGCTCATTTTCGGCATGACGACATCGCTTACGAGCAAGTCGATAGGATCGACATAGAGAGCGCAGACCAGGATGGCTGCATCCCCGTGCGCGGCATCCAGAACTTTGTAGCCGTATGATTCCAGGATCTCACGTGCAATCGTTCTCACCATCTCATCGTCTTCGGCCATCAGAATGGTTTCGCTTCCTCGCAGCGTTGCTTCGGGCGCCTTCTGATAACTGTTCTCGTCGGGATCTTCAACGAGCCTCGGCAGGTAGATTCTGAAGGTCGTTCCTCTTCCTACTTCACTGTATACAAGGATGTCGCCGCCGGACTGTTTTACAATGCCGTAGACGGTCGACAGCCCCAGCCCGGTTCCCTTGCCGGTCTCCTTGGTCGTAAAGAAAGGCTCGAAGATGCGGCGAAGAGTCTGTTCGTCGATGCCGCCGCCCGTATCGCTGACGGCAAGCGCAACGTAAAGGCCAGGCTCCAGTGCTATACGTCGCGTGCGATAGGGCCCATCCAGGCGTATGTTTTCAGTTTCAATCGTGAGAGTCCCTCCTAGGGGCATCGCGTCGCGGGCGTTTACCGCAAGATTGACGATCACCTGCTCTATCTGTCCCGGATCGGCCCTTATGCTTCCGAGGCCCGGAGTAAGCGCGGTCCTCAGCTCTATATTCTCGCCTATGAGCCGCCTCAACATCCCTTCTGTCTCGGAAACGACGGAGTTGAGATTCAGGACTCGCGGCTGCAGGACTTGTTTTCGACTGAATGCGAGTAACTGGGCCGTTAGCGAAGCCGCGCGCTCGCCGGCTCTCATTATCCCTTCAATATCTCGCCGCAGAGGATCGTCGGAGGTGAGCCTCTTGATCGCAAGCTCTCCGTAGCCGGTGATTGCAATCAGAAGGTTGTTGAAATCGTGAGCGATTCCTCCCGCTAACTGGCCGATGGCTTCCATTTTTACGGCCTGCCTTAGCTGTTCTTCGAGTACTTTTCGTTCGGTTATGTCCTCGAACGAGCCTTCGCAATAAGCTATAGCCCCGGATTCATCGCGGATAGCCCGAATATTCTCGACGACCCAAATGATACTGCCATCCTTACGAAAGACTTCGCATTCGAGATTCTTTGCCTCGCCTGTGTCTTCGAGCATCCGGTGCAGCTCGCGCCAGGAATCCTTGTCGACATAATGATCGGTTTCGATGTTCGTACAGGCTATGAGCTCTTCAGCGGACTCGAAGCCGAGTATCCGGGCCGTCGCCGGATTCGCCGCGAGAAACTTGCCGTCAAGACTGAACTGAAAAATACCCTCGACGGCATTCTCAAATATACTGCGGTACTTGGCTTCCGCGTTTCTGATCGCGGCCTCCGCCCGATTGCGGGACGTTACGTCGTTCACAAGAACGACGCACGCGGATCGACGAGCGTAAGTAAACAGATGGCTGTTGACTTCGACTTCGATTATGGTTCCGTCTTTTTTGAGGTGTCTCCACGGCGAGGCCTTGAACGATCCCTGGGACCAGTCCGCCAATCTAGTTTCGAGTCGGGATATGTCTTCGGGCGGCCTGATGTCTCGCGCGGTCATCTTCAAGAACTCTTCACGCGAGTAGCCGTAGTGTAGAAGCGCGGCCCCATTGACATCGAGAAATGCCAGGGTCTCCAGATCGAGCACCCATATGGGATGCGGGTTGCTTTCGAAGAGCAGACGATAGCGTTCTTCCGATTCGCGGAGTGCCGCGTCAGCCGATTTCCTGGCGGTCACGTCCTCCAGCAGCAGCACGAAGTAGTCGATCGATCCATCGGCCTTCCTCTGTGCCTTGACTGATATTGTAGTGTCGATGACCCGGCCGTTTCTCCGGATGAAACGCTGGTCCATCGAATATCCGTCCATCTCGCCGGCGAGTACGCGATCGAGTCTTTCAAGGTTTAAAGGCCGGTCCTCCGGATGCATCAGGTCGAGCCATGTCATTCCCAATAACTCGGGCCGTTCATATCCGAGAATCTCGCACATTTTGTTGTTGAGCTCTATGTATGCCTGATTCGAAGAAGCGACCGCCATACCCACGAGCCCAAGCTCGAAATAGCTCCGAAAGCGCTCTTCGGCGCCAGCCGGCGCTTCGTCTGTTATCGCGGGTTCAGCAACCTTCATTGCCGCGCCGCTCAAGGCAGCGAGTTCAGCCACGGAATCATGGGCACTCTTCTCCGCTCTTAAATCCTCTCCAACGTTGCGGCGAAGAGTCTGTAGTACCAGCGGCTCTCCCCCTCGGCCGGCGATAAAGCAATCGTGGGCAGCCGCCACGTCGAGTACTTCCGCAGCCGAACGGCGCGAAGCAGGATAGGTGCACAGAAACGTAGTGAGTTGATTTTTAATAGATGTATTGAGTTGCTCTTCGTACGCGAGAAAACTAGACCAATTGTCGGCCCCGAGCCATGACATATCGCCGGTGACGGTCAGGCCGGCGTAGCCCTGTTCCAGCGCCGTCCTGAGCTTCTCGTTCCAGCCGATCATTACTTTTTCCAGATCGAGCGCATCGCCGCGCTGATACCAGTCGCCGTGCTGGATGATCTCTATGCCCTTATCGGTGAGGCGGCGGTCTGATCCGGTGAAGGCATTCACGAGGTGATGTTTCGCCTCGGATACGCTAAGAAAGTCCGGCGTCACCCACAAGCAGTATTCATTTCTCCGTAGACCCGCTTCGAGAAATGGAATCAGCGTATCGAGCAGGCTTTGGTTACTTTCGTAGAGGTAACATAGATGGGATCCCCGAAGAATCTCCGACCACGGGTTTGCTCCCAAATTGCTTGCGTTTGCCATTGCATCGCCTCACCTATGTACTGGGGTTTCAGTTTTTCAGAGCGCGACATTTATCATCCATCAACGGGATGACCACGCCTCTAATTACCTTCACAAATACTGGGGCATTGGAGAGATTCGCGACTCCGGCGGAGCGACCGCTGACCTCGGTCTCCAGCCACTATACCAGCGCTATGCAAAGAAAAGAAACGGATCATTGCTCGCATCAAGTTCTCGATCACAGACCTATTGCCGCGAGTTTTGAAGTGCTAATCTACAGTTGCGCTAATCTACCGTTGCATGGATAGCTTCGGCGCTTGAATTAAATCTTGTATCGGAGAATGTACATGAAAACGCGGCAGCTCGGCACGTCGGGATTAGAGATCGCACCGCTGGCTCTTGGAGGCAACGTCTTCGGATGGACCGCGGACGAGAATATGAGCTTCAGGTTACTGGATGCATTTATTGATTCGGGCCTGAACCTCGTCGATACGGCCGATGTTTATTCGGTCTGGGCGCCTGGTCATACCGGCGGAGAATCCGAAACAGTCATTGGAAAATGGCTGAAGCGCACGGGGAAGCGCGAGAAGATCGTCATAGCCACGAAGGTGGGAATGGAGATGAGCCCTTCCGAAAAGGGCCTTTCGCGGAAACATATTCTTCAGTCGGCCGAGAGGTCACTCGCTAGATTACAAACGGATTACATAGATTTGTACCAGTCTCACATCGACGATACCGACACCCCGATCGAAGAGACCCTTGGCGGGTACGCGCAACTGGCGGAGCAGGGAAAGATCAGGGCTATCGGCGCTTCGAACTATGGCGCGGAGCGGCTTGCCCAAGCGCTTGCGACCAGCGGCCGGCTCGGCTATCCGGCCTATCAGAGTCTTCAGCCGCACTATAATCTTTACGACCGCGAAAGCTATGAAAGAGACCTCGAGCCATTTTGCGCAGAGAGAAAGCTGGGTGTAATCCCCTACTTCTCTCTTGCCAGGGGCTTTCTATCGGGCAAGTACCGCGCGGAAGAGGATCTCTCAAAGAGTGTCCGCGGCGGCGGTGTGAAGCGATACCTGAACGATCGCGGCTTCAGAATTTTGAGCGCTCTGGATCGAGCCGCAAAGGAACTCAACTCCAGCCCCGCGAGCGTATCTTTGGCGTGGCTGATTGCCAGACCCGGAATCACTGCTCCCATCGCCAGCGCGACGAATTTGGATCAGCTTGCGCAGCTTATCGGTGCGACAAACCTGAAGCTGGATCAGGCCACAATCGATTTATTGAACAGCGCGAGCGCGTGGGGCGCCGAAGAAGATCAGGCTGCCGATTAATTCAAGGCGTGGAACCGGCCTGTTGCGTTCGAGCAAGCCTAATAAGAACGGCTCGCGCCTCCTCGACCGTTGAGATCGGCGACTCGAAATCTATCCTGAGCTTTCGACCGTCACCGCGCATATCAAAGCCATCGCCGTCTATTCCCGTCATCGCGATGTCCTGAACGTTCACCTTTTTAATGACGTTCGCATAATGGAGTAATGCCTCGCCGTGATCATTGTTCATATGTTCGATGATATCGCCCTCTGTTTCTCGAAACGGATTCATCCGTAGCATATCCGGCGGGTCGATCCAGTAGATTCGCCCGAAGCCGCCGATGAATCTGGCACGCTTCAGATTAAGGCGATAGAAGGAAAAATCGTGAGTATCAAAGTAGCTTGCAGCCGCTGGGAAATAGCGCAAATAACGTTCGCGCGCTCTAGAGTCGGTCTCGTCAATCGGCTCTGCATCTCCAATCCAGGTAATCCGGCCCGCCGACTGCGGATCCGAGGCGTATTGATCGAATACGGTTAAGGAAATCTTATTGTCCGCCTTTATGTTCCGCGTATGTTGCGCGATATCGCTAATAAGAATTACGGGTTCACCTTGATGATTTAGCGTGAATGGCGTTATCGAACCAAAGGGATAACCAGGAATGTCGGTTGAGTGCGTTGACAACACGCCGACACTTTCGGAATACAGCAACTTTCTCGCTTCAAGAGCTTCATTTGTCATCCCCCGGATTCTACCTCATCAGCGGGTCGCGCAATAGGGCATGCACCAGTTCGTGTTTCTCTCACCGTTTTCGGTATCGCCGCCGTTTGCCGGAGCGTCTCTGTCCGGCTCCTCAGGATTTACCCTGGTCATCTCGTACGGCCGCATCTGTTGAGATCATTAGATCGCGATGTGTCCCGTGACCGGATTAGTTGGCGCGAGTTGTAGACCGGGCCGGCGGAGCTTTTTGGCACGGCCTTTGTTTACTTCTTAACCGGAGGCGCTTGAAAGACAAGCCCTCCTGAAGAAAGGTGGACAATCATGAACTTAAGACGTTTCAGACCAAGATTTTCAGGAACGGCGGTAGCGCTGGTTCTCGTATTTGGGGCCGCGTTGGTTACCGGAACTACAGCACAGGCTCAGCGACGTGATGATCGCGGAAGAGACCGAGTATCTGAACAGCGGCGGACCGAGAGAGTAGACCGAGACTGGCATCGCGACCGTGATCGGGGCCGCGACTGGGACCGTGATCGAGACCGGTTGCGAGGCAGAGATTGGGATCACAACCGCGGGCGAGTAGTGGTTGTTCCGAGACCGTACGTTTACTCCAGGCCTTACCCGTACTATGGTAGCTACGGCAGCTATGGCCGAGTAGGCGGCTCCAGTTTCGAGGAACAGAGAGGGTTCAGCGATGGCTTGAACAGAGGACAGGAAGACTCCCGAAGCGGCCGATCGTATAATCCAAATAACTCCAGCCACTTCCGAAGCGGAGACGCCGCATACAGGAACGGCTTCGTCAGGGGCTACGCTCAGGGATATCGTCAGTTCGGTTATCGAAGGTAATAATTCCCGACCAAAGCGCTAAGCCGAAGGCCAATAAATAATTCAGCCAGATACGGGTAGGGTTCGATCGACGAATCCTACCCGTATTACTTTCTTTATTCCCCACAAAAACACTTCATCCGGTTTCCCGACTTTTTAAAAGGGCGAGGGCTCTAAAAACCTTGGAATTGCTAAGTAGTCAGGCCGGGATACCGAATACGGCCAGGAGGATGTTTATGCGACGTAATTTTTTGCCAATAGTGACTTTTGCCTTTCTTCTGCCCGTCACCTCGATGGGACAAATTCAATCTCCAAAGACCAACCGCCATAATCACCCGCAAAAACTGTTTCAGCTAGCCGATAAGAATGGAGATGGTCAAATCTCCAGGGACGAATGGCAACGGCGCCCACGCGCCTTTGATCGCCTTGATCAAAACCATGACGGATTCATTTCTCGCGAAGAAGCGGCGAATGCCGCTCGCGGTCGTGCCGAGCGCAGACGCCGCTTTCCCGACAAGGCCATCCGAAAGCTCGACAAGAACAACGACGGGCAGATCTCACGCGACGAATGGACGAGAAATTCAAAAGCCTTCGACCGGTTCGATAAGAACCACGACGGAGTGATTACACGAGAGGAACTCTCCGAAAGGCCGCGTCATGGCAAATCATCGACAACTGAAAATACCGAGACTCCGGTGGTGAAGCCGCCGCGGATTTAGTTGCTCTCACTTTGCGCCATAGAGCCGCTTCGCCATCGGCGCGCACTATCCTCAGCACGGCTTCGAAGGCCGCCGCATAGAGCATGCGTGCTTCGGTTTCATTAGTTGCGCTTTTGAGTCGAGAGTCGATCTCTTTTACGTCGAGCGGTCGTTTCGGTTTGTATTGCGCGAGCAATCTCGCTTCGCCTGCAAAGAATGCGGCCGCTCCTTCCGCCAGCCACCTTGGACAATCTCCCTTTGAAAGAATTTCAATCACAACATGTGCATATTCATGGAATAGCGACTGTGTGAGCACGCCGCGACGGTGGAGCAGCGCGAGCGGCTGGAGTTGAATGTTATTGCCTCGCGTTGCTCCAGCGGCCCATGCAGGCTCTCCGGTAGCCGAGACAAAATCCCCCGTCGTCCCGTGAACCACAACAGTGACGGCAGCAGGCGTCGTATCGGCCAGTCCGGCTTCCAGGAGCCTGGTTTGCATTTCGCTCCATGCCCTCTCGAGAATTCGAAGCGCCGATTCGACCTCCGAACGAATGGTCGTGGATGGATAAAGAATTCTGAAATGCTCGCTCGATAGGCTCAGGCTCCTATTTTGAAACCGCTTGTCCAATGCTTCGCTGTTCAGTTGCTCATATGAGGCATGTGTGACATTCATGGGACCGGCACGGGAGTTCCTTACGGAGCCGCCGATGGTTACGCCCGGAAAGTAGTGCTCGAGTATACGCTGGTACGGCGCTCCTCGAAGCGCCATCACGTGAGCGCCCGCCTGACAGAGTCCGAGGCCGTGCCCGAATCCGCTGCCGTGAAATACAAAGTTATTACCGCTTCGAGTGATATTGAATTTGGAGCTCTTGAGAATGTTCCATCCCAGTGCGCGGCCCACAATGATCTTGAACTCCCAGCCGCCGACGATCTTTCGTCTGGCGCCCTCCAACGCTATTTCCTCCACACGCCCGGTGCGGTCGCGTTTCAGAATTGCGATCGATTCAATGCTTGGGCCTATGTCGGTCCTCGAGTCCCGCGACAGCGCCCGCGCAAGCCTGGCGGCCGGAATGGTATCGGTCCAGGCGCCGTTCAACTCGCCCGTGCAGTAATCATCCCGAACGCCTCGGAGATATTGGGGCGCCTCCACTCCCCATAAGGACTTGATGTTAGCGGTGAAGCCCCCGCAGGAGGCGCTGAAGTATGCGTCGGCCGGATTTCCAGCGGCATCTCGCAACACAACGTTCGCAGTATCCTTCACGGCCTGATCGAAGACCCCTCTTCGCTGGGCGCTTATACGAGCGCGGGCCGGATCGGCGTAGAGCTGACAGTGAGTCAAGCTGCAATAATCATAACCGTCAGCCGCGTGGCGTCCTCTATTCTTTAGCGCGTAGGTGCGGCTTACTACCGCCTGTGCTTTCAAGGCTTCCGGCTCAGTTTCGAGAGACGACTCGGCAACAAGATTACCGACTACGTAGTCTTCCAAACCTACTATTCTTGTTGTTCCTTCTCTAATCATCCGAACTTTGATCAACGGTTCGGAATAGACCGCCGAATGCGCGAAGTTGAGATTCGCTAACGAGTATCCTGTCGCGCCGGGTCCATATTCGTGTAAATCGATTTTATGATCCGATGTAGCGCTCGGAACAGCCGCATGACGAGCGGGCGCTGCTTCCGCGCTCTGCATCGCATACTCTTCGAAGATTCGGCGCGAGACTTCGGCGCAGTCCGAACCGCGGCCATTCTTCAGGAATACCAGCACTGCCAAACTAACAGCGTCCGGTTCGGGATCCGATCCGAACACCGGATCTATCGCAAATCCTACAAACCATCCGTTCGTCCGAAACCCGTTGCTCGACGCAGACGTCCCCGTTTTCCCAAATGCGTGTATAGGCAAGTTTGTTAGCTGCGCCCGAGCGGCGGTTCCGTATCTGACTGCTCCTTGCATGCCTTCGACAATGAGCGCGCGCTGCCAGTCGGCTACATGGATTGTCGTCCTGATCTCTGAAGCAAAACCTGCCGAACCGGCCAGACGAGGCCTGAATAGGCGGCCTCCGTTGATGACGGCTGCATAGGCAGTGATCAATTGAATCGGCGTAACCAGCAAGTGATCACCTTCTCCAAGAGGATCCTTTACCGTCATGACACCGCGCTTGAGGGTTCCAGGCGATTCACTCGACGCGTTTATTCCCGTGCGCTCGCCGAATCCGAACGATGCCAGCGTGGTGTTGAAGGCATCCTCGCCGAGCCGCTCTCCCAGCGTCGCGAAGTAGTAATTGCACGAATAGGCGATTGCCTGCGAAAGACTGAAAGGCGAGTCGCTCCTGGGATGAGAGCAGACAATCTCGAAACCCGGTCTCGAAAATTTCTGTCTGCACTGCGACCGAGTCTCTGAATCAATCAGACCCGACTTGAGCGCGGTGAGCGCTGTGAAGGCCTTGATAGTCGAACCCGGCGGGAAGGTCTGCTCAAACGCGAGCCGCGGGTTCACGACAGCCCGAATGCGCCCGGTCTGGGGGTCCATAACGACGCAAGCGCCTTCGTAACCCTTCAGCGCTTCGGTTGCCGCCTGTTCGAGCGCGGCGTCGAACGCATCAGGACTCAAGCTCGGCGCGGTGGAAGCTGATGACTCGGGTTTCTCGCGCGATCTATGACGAGCGCACCCGCCAAGAAAAACGAAGCAGCAGAAACATAGGAAAGCGAGTGAGGCGGCTCGATCGCTTCCGCGTATTACACCCAGTAGCTCTTTATCGAGCTTCATCGCCTGACTGCCCGCCTGCCGAGTTCACTCGAAGCGCGCCCACCGTCAATAGCCATGCCACGAGCACTAAGACAGCGGCCGCAACGAGTCTGATCCCGAGTAACGATACTTCAAGCCATGGACTCTTCGTCGAAGTTCGTGTGAATACGAGGAACCACGGAAGAACGCCGAAGAGCAAAGCTCCGAGAGCGTAGATCAATACCGCGCTTGGTCTGAACGCTCTCGCGATTGAACGCCCGGCCCCTTTTACCGCACTCACAAGCTCTGATCCGGCGGCGCCTATCCAGAGATGCACCGCCATCAATGGTAAAACGACGCCAAGAAAAAGATATCGCGCGCCGATCAGAATCGTGTCGCGCCACTGAACCGGTTGAGTGAGAACACGGCCTGACGGGCGCGTTGGAGGAGCGACGTTACGAGCGACATCGCGCGCCAGCCCGGACGCGTCAGGCTCGAGTTTTCCAAGGAGATATATGATCAGCCACGCGAGCAAGACAATCGGCGCCGTCATAAGCGCGAGCTTCCAGAATTCGCGAAGAGAGAGCCGCAGCAGTACGGCGGGTTTGATTTCTGCTTCCGTGTAGCTCACCGCCATCGTCTGAATGATAAAGAAGAGAACGGGCGCCAGAAGAGCTAGCAAAAGAGTCAGCAGTAGCTGCGACACGCTGCCTTCTCTGGTCGCGATGAACCAGTAAATGGTCCCAAGAAGCGCGCTGTAAAACAGCGCGAACAGGAGAAGCACGCGCCAATTGCCAAACAATCCACGCGCGGCGCCTGCGATCGACCGGGTGACTTTCTGGATCATAATCTTGAACCGCCAGGGAACTTCTCGCGCTTGAACATTGCCGCCGCGGCCGGCCGTGGGATCAATCCCTGATCTTCATCTGCGTGTTTGCGGTGCTCGACTGAACCGAGGGATTGTACATCAGCTCCACCCGCGCCGGAGCGACTCGAAAATCGCCCGGTATCTGAACCTTCATCGCGTATTGGAACACAGAGTCGCCGCTGAAGTGGTCGATGAAAAATACTGTTCTCTGGTCTCGAAACTCGCGGGCGTTGTACCAATCCGACCACCTGCCCTGATTGTAGTCGAGGTCGATGCCGCTGACTCTCTCGACCTGCTCGCAGCCCGCCGGTATCGGGTCCTCGATCATCATATAAGCTGCCTTCGCGCCCTTGACGCGGAGCCGGCAAACGATCAGGTCGCCGGATCGCAACTCACCCGCGAGCGGCTCGATGCTCCAGCTTGCCTGTCCGCCGCTCTCTTTAACCGCCAATCGCATGTACTCGCGAGTGAGCGCGAGGTTCTGCGACCCCTCCGCCGCGACTTGATCGCCCCTTGTGAAGTAATCCAGCGTGGCCGAGACATAGAGCACGCCTCTGCCGTGCTTCACGATCCGTAGTTGATTGGAGCCGGGCGCCTGACCCGCTTTTCTTTCGACCACGAAAGCCTGGCCGGAGCTCGCGTCGGATTCGCTTACCTTTCGGTTCAGCACCTGCTCTCCATTCAGGTAAACCTCGACCGAGTAGTCCGCGGACAGTTCTTTGCTGACCTTCAAATAATCGGTGAGTCCGTATATCGCGAATGCCGTGTGCTTGGTCGAATCCCAGTAGTAACCGTGACGCCGGTTTCCGACAAGCCAGCGCGCGGCCTTGGCCAGCAGCGGACTCCGCGGGGTGATCCTTGCCAATGCCTTGAGAGAAAGCGCCGTCCCTTCGATACTTTCGTCATAGACATAACCCCAATGCGACTGGCGCTCGGATTCCCAGTGAGCATCCAAGTCGGTTGTGCGCGCTGAGCTTTCAATCTCGCCGGCTACCTGGCGAGCGCGAGGATCGTTTCGAAGTTTTAGCGCAAGCGCAAGCAGCGCCCGAGAGTAGGGCCGCAAAGATGAACGTGAATCGAAAGCCTCTTCGAGATGGCGTGTTGTGCCTTCACCGCTCTCGAGCCAGGCATAGATCATGTAAGCGCGCGTCTCCGGATCGTCGGCCACGCCGCTTTCGGTCTTGCCGAGGTCCAACAGAATCCTGAGCTTGTTGCGTCCTCGCTCAATGCGGCCGGCATCGACGTTATAACCGGCCCGCTTCGCCAGCGTAAGGCCATCGACTACATAGGCCGTCATAAAGGAGTCGGTCTTGTCATCTTTCCACCAACCCCAGCCTCCATCCGAATGCTGGAAGCCGTATAGCCGGTCGAGCCCGCGTTCCACCTTGGCGGCAAGATCGTTCGTCGGCCGAACGGTCGTGGTCTTCACCTCTTTCAGTACTTGAGCGACGATGACGTTTGGAAGAAAGCCCGACATCGTCTGTTCGGTGCAGCCGTACGGGTAAGAGGTGAGGTAATCGAGCGCTCCAAACAACGTGCCCGTTATCGAGGGCGCAGCTTCTATTCGGAGCGCGCGCGCTGCCGAGTTCGCGTCGGCCGGAGCATCGAGCGAGATCGTCTTTTCCGAATTCTCGTCTGCAATATTGACGGCCTCGCCTTTAGTTCGCTTGAGCCCCTGCGGAACCACCGGAAGAATCATTTCCACGGCATCGGATTCTTTATCGGTCAGCGCCTTCGCCAGGAGCTTTACCGAGCCGACGGTCGGCGCCGCGACTCTCCAGTCGATACGCTGCTCGCCTTGCTTGGCGATGGTCACCATATGCTCTCGCTGATCGAGAAGATTGCCGCCTGTCGCCTCAATGGATATCCTGGTCGCTTTGTCCGAGTCCATGTAGTTATGGACGATTGCCGACAGAGTAACCGTATCTCCTTCGGTCAGGAACCGCGGCATCTCGAGCCGCAAGATCAGGTCCTTGCGGGCCACTACCTTCGATATCGCCGATCCTACTTTGGTGTCGGAGGTGACGGCGCGAGCCGTCGCCCGCCAGGTAGTCAGGTTGTCCGGCAGAGTCACGTTCACGGCGGCCTTGCCGTCCGCTCCGGTCACCAGATCGGGCTGCCAGAATGCAGTGTCCTTGAAATCCTTGCGAATCATCGGCTCGGCATACTGGCCTTCATTCTTGAAATCCGCGAGCTGATAGTTAGGTTTGTTGGAAGCCAGTCGAACCCGCTTGTCGCCTGAATAGCCCGAAAAGCTGAATGAAACCGAGAAATTCGTTCTGACTTGATTGTACCGTCGGCCGTAGAACGCTTTTCGAATGTCGCGCGTCTGATCCGGCTTGACGCTGTATATCGCTTCGTCGACCAGACCAAAGCTGAGCTCCGCGCCCGCCGCGGGTGAGCCGTCGGAATTGCGCGCCAGCACCGTATATTGGGCTGCTTCGCGCGGCTTGTATTGTTTCTTGTCCGCCAGTATTTCGAGATTTAGGAATTTATTCCGAGCCGGAACATTCAGCAGCTTGTCGTGTGTGACCATCTCGCCGTCCTTAACATAGGCCACCGAGAGATAGACGTTAGGTGCGAAGCGGCCTTCGATGGGCACGTCGATCATGACGGCTCGCGAGGCGGCCTCCATCGTGCGCGCAGTCATGACCCCGGACAGCTCGGTTGTTACGAGAAGGTGAGTCTTATCGGCGGGCAGCATCGCAAGCACATGGGCTGTGTCACCCGGTTGATACGACTTTTTATCAGGCACGAGCTTTATCGAGCTGTAGTCTTCGACGGCGAAGTCCGCCCACCGCTCGCTGCGATCCACCGTATAGATATAGCCGCCAAGAGATACCACGTCTCTTTTACCTTCGTGAATTACGGCTTTCACTTCAATCAGACCGAGCTCGGGAACCTTGTAATCATAGAATGCGTCGCCCTGAGAGCTGGTGGCGACATCGGCGGACGATAGATCCGTCTCGTGGTAAGAATACTCATAGTACTTTTTGTGATTCGGATCTTCTTTCTCTATGCGGTCCCAGCTTCTCTTGATGAACTTCAACGTCACCTTCGCTGAGACGGGTTTGCCCTCATAGTCGGAAGTGTTGATTTTGATCTTGGCATAATCGTCTTTGTAATAGACGTAGCGATCAGTCGTTGCGAGCGCTACAACGCTGCCCCGCGTACCTACAAAGCTCGCCTTTGCCTCGATGGTTCGGCGCGAAGAATCCGTGACCTGCGCCTCCAGACGATATGAGTAGTCATAGAGCTGTTTGTCGTCCGGCTCCGGTACTTTGAATTCGACCTGCAAATGGCCTTTGGCGTCCAGCGTTGCCTGTCCATCCTTTACCATGTCATTGCCGTAGCCGTACTCGTTCCCGCTCTCCTCCGGATTCTCGTCTTCGCTGGTATCGATGCTGTCTTCGTCGCCGTACCACCACCATTGGTAATAGCGCGATCGATAGATGTAATACTGCACGTCGGCGTTTTTGACGGGCTCGCCGAAAAAGTACTTTGCCTCTATGTTGAAGCTGGTCGTCTCACCGGCGTTGACGAATTTCTTGGGAGTGGAAACGGTGACCTTGTATTCGGGTTTCTTGTATTCCTGAACCTCGAAATAACTGGTCGTCACTCCATCCGCGGCGCGAGCGATTATTCGGTAGGTTCCAAGCGCCGCATTTGAAGCGACGCCTATCTCGCCGTTGAAGGTTCCGCGCGGCGACAACGGAAGATCCTTCTCGAATACCTTGCCGCCGTTGGGGTCTTCGATAGAGACTTTCGCGGCACGCGAGCCAATTTCGTACCCCGCCGGTCCGAGCCTTCTCAATATGCCTTTGAAGTAGACCTTCTGTTCGGGCCGATAAACGGGCCGATCCGTGTAGATATATCCCGTGATTCCATTCGAGCCGCTCTCTTCGCTCGCTTCTTCGCCTTCTCCCTCGCCTTCTCCCTCGCCTTCTCCTCCCCCTCCCGCGAAATAGAACGGATCAAGATCGGAGATCGCAAAGTTATCGCGGTCCGTCGCCAGCACCAGGAAGTTGTTCTTGCCGACTTCACTCGAGGGGGCGTCGGGATCGACATCTTCATCGGGAACCTGAGTTCTACGTTCCTTCGGGACCTCGACCTTTGTTCTCGCGATACCGCTCTTGTCGGTTACGCCCTTCCCGAGCGTCTTCTTTCCCTTGGCGATCTCGATGCGCGCTCCTTCGCGCGGAGCGCCGCTCTTTCGATCGACGGCGTAGACGACGATCTCCCCGCTTGGCGCAGTCTTGGTGACGAGCGACAGATCGGTGACGATGGCTATCGTGTAGGCTCTCAGATCTTCGTTGACGCTCTCGACCAGGTAGACGCCGGGTTCACGCCTGCCGAGCGTGACCATCCGCGTGTCGTATTCGTTTTCGAGCGGCGGCAGCGCCTCGCGCCAGGTACTCACCATCTGGTCGGGGTTCAAGAGCGGCACTCTCGCGTAATCCGCGACGTTGAGCGGCACGCGATCACCCTGGCTTCGAAACTTCTGATTGAACGCCTCGCGCGATTCGTGATGCAGCTGCCTGCGGAAATAGTCTCGGATCGCCGTGAAGATAGAGACCTTGAAGCCGCGGAGCTTTTCGAGCACCGATGGGCTCTGCTGATAGGATGAGGCGACGTCGCCCTTCTCTTTGGCTCCCATCTTATGAGGATCGTTTAGTTGTTCAAAGAACTTCACCGGCTCTATCACCCGATACACGCGAAAATCCAGATGATCGATGCCTCGATAATTGATCCAGACCCGAGCCCGATCATAAGTCCCATACGTTCGGTTCGTCGAAAGTGAGAAATATGGCTTTACGGACGGCGTGTTAGATACGGTCGCACCAGGCGCCGCCTGAATCGCGAACTCGCCCTGAGCGTGCATTCGATAAGAAGCCAGAGTTAAAGAGCCGCCAATGACGGCAAAATAGACCGCTGCCGTAATCAAGCGTCGTTTAATGCGCGTTGAGGTATGTATTGTCACGTCCCTGTCCCCCAGGAATCCGGCTGAGCAGTTAATAATCGAATTGGCAATCAATGTAAAGGAGAATTGTCGGCGCGAAAGACGAGCTTAAATCGGCGAGGAAGTCATTGCACGGCGCTCGGTAATCCTCATGATGGAGGCAACTATACAGGCTGACAATCTGAGGCTCCATAGTAAGAACCTCACCGATGAATGTGGATCGCCGCACGACCGGTAGTTGGCGGACGCAGGGATGGATGGGATCAGGGCTCAAGCCCCTACTCCTTCAAAGCCCCAGCCTCTTTCGTTTGGTCAAAGGACTCCCGCTTTCTCCGCCTTTCTCATAGCCGAGCGGGCTCTATGTTGATAGAATGCCCCTCTCAAAAAATAAAAATGCAGTGGAGAAACGGGAGGTTCGCGATGCGAAAGAGAACGTTTGCCTTTGCTGTTGCGCTCTTGATGACGGCGTCGGCTGTCCAGTATGGACAGACTCGACAACAAGCCGGCGCGGCTTCAGGTTATTTAACTCCGCCGAAAGTCATAGTCGATATGCTGGATGCGGCTCCGACTCCGAGCGTGATTGTGTCCCCGGATCATCATGCGATCGCCCTGCTCTCTCGGCGAAGCATGCCTACGATTGCCGATCTGGCCGAACCGATACATCGGATCGCCGGAACCCGAATCAATCCAAAAACAAACGGCCGCCAGCAGCGAGGCGGCACAGTTACTGGAATCACTCTCAAGTCGATTGCCGACGGATCGGAAATCAAGGTAACGGTTCCTCCGAACGCAAACCTGGGCGACGTGAGTTTTTCGCCGAACGGCAAACATCTCTCATTCACTAACACCAAAGAGAACGGTATCGAGCTCTGGGTCGCCGACACCGCGACGGGGAGATCCAGATTGGTGACCGGTTCGGACAGGCTGAACAGCACGAGCGGCGATGCCTCCGACTGGCTGAAGGACGGCGCGAGCCTCATATGCCAGCTCGTACCGGCCGGCCGCGGTCCGGCTCCAGCGGACCCAGCCGTTCCCAGCGGCCCGAACATTCAGGAAAACCGGGGCAAAGCAGCTCCGGTTGCCACCTACGAAGATCTCATCAAAACAAACCACGATGAGGATCTCTTCGACTACTACTTCACGAGCCAGCTCGCCGTCATCGACAGCGCGACCGGCCGTAAGACCATCGTGGGAAAGCCTGCGATTCTCGAGAACATATCGGCCTCGCCGGATGGCGAGTACATACTCGTTTCGCGAATCAAGAGGCCTTTTTCGAGGCTCGTTCCGATGAACGGATTCCCGCGAGAGGTCGAGATATGGAATCGCCGCGGCGAGGTCGTGAAGAAAATCGCCGACCTTCCTTCAAGCGAAGGCATACCGATCAACGGAGTGCAGGCGGGACCGCGCGCCTACCGTTGGCGGCCCGATCAACCGGCTACGATAACCTGGGTAGAAGCGCTCGATGAGGGCAATCCGAGAAACAAAGTACCGTTTCACGACCGAGTCGTTGCATTGACCGCCCCTTTCACCGGCGCGCCGGTTGAGGTTACAAAAACGGAATGGAGATTCGGCGGAATCTCATATACCGAAAAAGGTATTGCGCTGCTAAGCGAGTCGGATCGCGCTACTCGACGAACTCGCACCTGGATTCTTGAAGCAGGAGCCGAACCTCGAAAGTTATGGGATCGCAGGCAACAGGACTCTTACGGTAATCCCGGCACTCCGGTAGTCAAGCGCGACAACGGCGGACGCGGATTTGGCGGGGGCCGCGGCGGCGGCTTCGGTGGAGGAGCGATAATTCAGAACGGCGACTCTATATATCTCTCGGGTCTCGGCGCCTCGGCGGAAGGCGATCGTCCGTTTCTCGATCGTCTCGACCTGAAAACCCTCAAGACCGAGCGCCTGTTCCACTGCGGGGAGAAGGCATATGAGTCAGTAGTCGCTCCGCTCGACGATCAAGTCAAGACACTGCTGACCGAATACGAGACTTCGAACGATCCTCCAAATTTCTATGTTCGAGATCTTGCGTCGGGCAGTAAACGGGCGATTACTCAGTTCAAAGATCCAGCGCCGCAGCTTGCCGGAGTGACGAAGGAATTCGTTACATACCAGCGAAAGGACGGCGTGAAGCTCTCGGGCACGCTGTACCTGCCTCCCGGCTACAAGAAAGGCGAGCGGCTGCCGATGCTGATGTGGGCGTATCCTCGCGAGTTCACCGATTCGGACACAGCGGGACAGATCTCAGGCTCGCCATATCGCTTCACGCGCGTAAGCGGCATATCGCACCTCTTCCTGCTTACGCAAGGGTATGCGATCTTCGACAATCCGACGATGCCGATCATAGGACCGGGCGAGACCGCCAACGACAACTATGTCGAACAGCTTGTCGCCAGCGCCGAAGCCGCGGTGAACAAGGTCGTCGAAATGGGCGTGGTCGATCGCAATCGGATTGGAATCGGCGGGCACAGCTACGGGGCATTCATGACGGCGAATCTGCTCGCGCATTCCGATCTTTTCCGAGCCGGAATCGCGCGCAGCGGCGCATATAACAGAACGTTGACTCCGTTCGGTTTCCAGAGCGAACGGCGCACCTTCTGGGAGGCGCCGGATATATACGCGAAGATGTCTCCGTTCTGGTACGCGAACAAAATAAGAGAACCTATTCTGTTGATTCACGGCGAAGCGGACGACAACTCCGGTACTTTCCCGATTCAGTCGGAACGATTCTACGCGGCATTGAAGGGACACGGCGCGACCGTTCGATATGTCACTCTTCCTTATGAAGCGCACGGATACACCGGCCGCGAATCCGTATTTCACACGTTGGCGGAGATGATCAACTGGATGGATAAATACGTCAAGAATGCCGGCCCTCGATCCTCAGAGGCAGCGGCAAAGTAACACTCAGTCCTTTGTCAGAAACGGCGCGTGATGGGGTGGACGGAATGTCCGCTCCCATCGCGCGCCGTTCTCTTCTCGAACCGCCCGAGCAATTGAGTTACCAAACCGACTTGGAAAAACGTAAAGATTACTGTCTGTTTTCAGAGAATTAAATCGGAATGAATGTGAACTATGTTTGCCAGGCCTCGACACGTCTTTCGATGGCTGATACATTATCTCGGACGCAACCAAGACACCCCTCCCTCACAAACGATACGCGCCTATAGAGCGCTTCGACAAACTTAACGTTGCCCCCAATGCTGCGCGCGACAATGAGCGCAATTCAGCTTCACCGAAAAGAACCAGGGACGAAGATGTAAAGAAGTTACAAGGGGGTCACATGAGGCACACTCGAATCGTCCGCTCGCCTTTTCGACGGATTTTTGCAAGGAGCCGATTTATCTCGACACAGCTCCTGGCAAACTGGACAGCGCTGATCATCTTAATTGCGCCGGTGAGCTTGTTAATTCCCGACAAGGGCCGTCCTAAAAAACACGGAGGCGGCCATTCTGTAAACAAACTCTCCAAGGATCTAAAGAAAGCTCTTGACGACAATGTGAATCTCATTTGGGAGGACTCCCATCTGGGAAGAGTTCAGGTAATCCTTCAGACGAGCGCCCCGCCCTCGCAAGAGTTTTTGCACTCTGTCGGGCTTCAGGGCGGACTCGTGAAGAAACAGTTTTCATCTTTTAACGCCGTGCTGGCGGACCTGCCAAAGGCCAGCCTGCCCGCCATATCCACAATGGCGGATGTCGATTACATTAGCCCCGATTGCCTCGTCAGAGAAGAATCCAGCCACCTGGAAGCTGCCACCGGCGCCGATCTACAGCGAATATATCAGCCCTTATTAGGCTCCTTCAGCGGACTTGACGGAAGCGGCGTTGGGATCGCGGTTCTTGACTCAGGCATAATGGCGGATCATCCCGATTTCAGCGGGAACCTTCTGCTGTCTCGCGTCGCAATCGCCGTCGATATTGTCTCCGCTAATTCAATTTTGAATTCGTTCGAAAATCTCGCCGCCCTACCCTTGCCGATCCTGACCGGCAATGTAGACGGCTACGGCCACGGCTCTCATGTAGCCGGCATCGCGGCGGGCCGTAATAAAGGAAGCGCCGGATCGGCCGGCTTTGAAGGAATCGCTCCAAACGCCAACCTGATCGACATTCGTGTGCTCGACGAATACGGCTTAGGGCAAGTTAGCGACGTGATCGCCGGTATGGAGTGGGCGATTCAAAACCGAGTCGCACGTAATATCAAAGTAATGAACCTGAGCCTCGGCTCCACGTCCAGCGACTCATATTCTTTAGATCCGCTCTGCTGCGCCGCTCGAAAGGCCATAGCTGCGGGCATCACCGTCGTGGCAGCGGCAGGCAATTACGGCAAGACCATTGCGGGTCTCGAGCAGTATGGAAGCATAACTTCACCGGGAGACGATCCTTCCGTGATCACTGTCGGGGCTGCCAATACTCACTCTACAAACACGCGCGGCGACGACTCGATGACGAGCTTCAGCTCGCGAGGGCCGACGCGCGGATACTGGCTCGACGATCTGGGCATGAAGAAATTCGACAATCTGCTGAAACCCGATCTTATAGCGCCGGGCAATAGGTTGATTTCAGCCGAGTCAACGAATAATTTTCTTGTTCGCAGCTTCCCCCAGTTGCACCAGAGCGGGATTTCACCGGCGTTCATGGAGCTAAGCGGAACGTCGGTGGCCGCGCCCGTGGTTGCTGGAACCGTCGCCTTGATGTTGCAGCGCAATCCCGGTCTCACGCCGCCCTTGATCAAAGCGATCTTACAATACACGGCTCAGCAGGCGCCCGGAGCGAATCTCGCGCGTCAGGGGGCCGGACTGCTAAACATCGACGGAGCGATTCGTTTGGCCGGAGTGCTGTCAACCGACATCAGTTCCAAGATCGAGCACAACCAACTGCACGTCGGCGATTCAATCCTCGCCTCCGGAGCCGCGATCCCAGATGCCTCTTCGACCCTGGGCGGAGTGACTTTTTCATGGGGCGGGTATATCTTTGCCGGCGGCTCGCATATTCTCGCCGGCACGAGCTTATTTTCTAAGTACCAGGCGATCTATGATCCTCGGCTCGTCTGGGTCGCTTCCACGGTGACGCTGAATGAGGCTTCGATTACTAGCAGCGGCCTGATAAGCTCCGGCGTCATTGATGCGGCGGTGATCGTAGGAATCAACGGCGTTTTCATAGCAGGCTCCTCGTTGAGCGCCGGCATCGCGTTAGGACAGGGCATGACCCTGGCGGAAGGAATGACGTTGGCTGAAGGCGTTATTACGGCCGACGGCATGACTCTTGCCGAAGGGATGACACTTGCCGAAGGAATGACTCTGGCCGAGGGTATGACTCTCGCGGAAGGAATGACCCTTGCAGAGGGCATGACCCTTGCAGAAGGCTTAACTGAAACAGCTACTTTCGGAGAACCTTAGTGGAACAAGCGCGGCCTCTGATTGATATGTCGGATTATAACCGCGGCGTCCGCGTTTATTGGTGGACGACCGTAAGTGCGGGGCTTCTGGTCACAGCGTGGGCGATTGATCAGGTCCTGCACATGTCCAAAGAGTCCGACAAGCTCGCCGTGGCCGCGCTTATGGTTCTCGCGCTGCTCGCAAGCCTGAAGCCGACAAGAGTGCCCGGAACGCAGGCGGTGATCACGCCCGCCGATGTCTTCGTGTTCCTGGCCGCCGTCGTCTTCGGGCCCGCGGGCGCGACGCTGGTAGCGGTGACGGAAGCGTCTTTTGTTTCATATCGGACTTCGGATCGGTGGACCAGCAGGCTCGGCGGTCCGGCGCTGATGGCAATCGCCGTTTCGGTTTCCACGGAGATCTTCTGGCTCACAGCCGGCGGGCTCAAAGGCGCTGTATTCCTCGCCGCCTTGCTTGGGCTTTCGATCATTTACTTCTTCCTGAACTCGCTGCTGCTTGCGACGCATCAATCACTCAAGCGCCGTGTTCCGTTGTTCACGCTTTGGAAGGTGAACTACTCATGGGCGAGCCTGACTTATATAGCGAGCGCGGCAACCGCGGGACTGGTCCACATGGCCATCGGCCAACCTTCTATAGCGGCGGGTGAACCCGCCGTGGCGGTCGGCCAGGAAGGTATAGCGGCGCTTGTTGCTCCTCTTCCCCTCATTGCCATTATCTATGCCACATGTCGTCTGTACTTTGTTCGAGCTGAAGAGCGCCTGGTAGCTGCCGAAAGAATCAGTCTCATACTCAACAACACCTCGGACGTCATCTTTTCGTTCAACCTGGAAGGCCGAGTCACCTACGTAAATCCGGCCGTGCAGGTTCTCACCGGTTACACCGCGCAAGAGGCCTCCGATCACCAGTTTCTCTCGCTCGTGCATCCCGACGACCTGACGAAGCTTTCGACATTATGGCTCAATCTCGTGGATGGCCGGCAGTGCAGCGACGAGGAATTCAAGCTCGTAACCAGAGACGGAAAATCAAAGTGGTGCTCGGGCTCCTGGGGTCCGATTTTCAACGACCGAAGCGAACAAATCGGCGTCCAGGGACACATTCGCGATATCTCCGACCGGAAGATGCTGCAGGCGCAGCTTCTTCACTCGCAAAAAATGGAAGCAATAGGCCGCCTGGCCGGCGGAGTAGCTCACGACTTCAATAATCTTCTCACCGCGATTATAGGCTATTGCGAAATGGCGCTCGATGGATTGCCACGAAGCAACCCCGCGCATGACCGCGTCAAACAAGTGCTGAAAGCAGGAGAGCGCGCGGAGTCTCTCACGAGACAACTGCTTGCGTTCAGCCGGAGGCAGATGCTTGTCCCCGTCGTCATCGATCTGAGCGCGCTGGTTGACGATGTGAACAAGCTCCTGCGGCGGCTCATCGGCGAGGATACTGAGCTCATAGCAGTCTCGTCTCCAGGACTTGGCAGGGTTAAAGCTGATCCCGGTCAAATAGAGCAGGTCATCGTCAACCTTGCGGTCAACGCTCGTGACGCAATGCCCAATGGAGGGAGGCTCTTCATCAGAACCGGGAATGTCTATGTTTCGGAGGGGGACAATTCCGCCCACGAAAACCTCGCGCCCGGCGAATACGTCGCGCTTTCCGTTACCGATACCGGCTGCGGCATGGATGCGGAAACGGCCTCGCAGATCTTCGAACCTTTCTTCACTACAAAGGAACTCGGTAAGGGAACAGGACTGGGTCTCTCTACGGTATACGGCATCATCAAGCAGAGCGGCGGTGAGATAGCCGTTGAAACAGAAATCGGTATCGGGACGACTTTCAGGATCTACCTGCCCCGCGTCGACAGTGAATCTCAGCAATCGACGCTCGACGAGGCGGGTGCGGCGACTCGCGCCGGAAGCGAAACGATACTTGTAGTCGAGGATGACGAGACGCTTCTCAGCCTGTGCACGGAGATACTGACGAGCTCGGGTTACCAGGCGCTTCAGGCGTCAAACGGGCGTGAAGCGCTCCTGATCTGTGAGCAGTACGGCGGGCCGATTCACCTTATGCTGACGGATCTGGTTATGCCGAAGATGAACGGATGCGAGCTCGCGGACCGCGTAGCTTCGATTCGGAGCGAGATGAAAGTGCTGTTCATGTCCGGCTACACGGATGAAGTAGTCGGATCGAATGGGTTCTCGATAGCCGGCAGACCATTTCTTCCAAAGCCATTCACACCCGACTCACTCGCAAGGAAAGTGCGGGAAGTTCTGGATCAGGCCGGTCACGCGCGAACCGCCGGACAAAACTGAAGCTTTGGGTTTGTATGAGATAGACGAAGGAGTGGAATCTGGACGGCGTGCCGCTCTGAATGTTCTTTGAAGGTTCTTAGCAAAGCTGAGGTGAAACAAGGGGGACGTGACCATTCCGGCCGCTGCTCAATTGTGGAGGGATACTGGGATAGGATTGCGGACGGGGTTCCGCAATTAAGCATGCAGGCGAGATACGGAAGGGAGCCCGGCCCTTATTGGTCGCAGTTCGCGTGCAGGCGCTGTTCGCCCTCGGCCCCCTCAAGGCCAACCTCGCTAAGAACCTCCAAGGAGTGCGCGACCAGCTTTCAACGGGAAGCTGACTCGCTTTGGGTGTAAACAATGATTTAACCTCGATGGGCCACATTTCCCCCCGGCGACCCATCGAGGTTCCCTACGACATTCGTGCAACCGGCATTAACAATAACAAGCGGCGTGCCAGCCGTGCCGGCTACAATAAAGCTCAAATTTGCTCGATTTTTCTTATATCAGAGGAGGAACGCCGCTCCAGATATGGAGCGATGGGCGTGGAATGTTGACGCGGCGTGGAGAATCTCCACGCCGCGAATGTCCTTCTGGAAGCTGCGGCTTCGCTTTGGAAGCTGCGGCTTCGCTCGCATCAGGCCCTACCACTGCCGGCCGAGCGGAGCGTAATTTATTTCCATATAACACCTATTTCGCTCCAGGCGCATATACATAGAGCCATAACCAAAAGTCATCAAGAAAAGGTTCAAAATCATAATGTACCTCTACCATTGTCCCTGCTGCTCCCTCTCTTAACTTAAAAGACCTGCCAGGATGCTGAAGTACTTCCTTCTTCCTGACGAACTCTTCGTGACTCCACTTTGGTAAACAGATCGTTAGCTTGTAAATGAGATTGTAGTATTCACTCTCGACTATATTCTTCTTATTTGATCTGGACATAACATATGCCACCTTGGTTCGAGGCATCACGTCACTGTAGGATGAGCCCGGTAAATCTATTCTCGATTGGAAGTTCCAATCAAACATTCCAGGCTTTACAATTGATATAAAACCTACTCGACTTGATTCAACAAGCTTGTTGAGCGAGATACAGAACTCCTCGAGCGTGTCAGATACGGTATTGGAAAGATCAGGAAGGCTATTATCAAAAACAAAAAGAGACTCAACTTGAAGGTGTCGTAAAGAAATAAAAGCTCGATTTGAGCTCGCTGGTTCCCATTCGACATCCTCGAATGGAATAGCCCAACAGATACCTGCCTGTCCTTTCTGTAAACCACCATTTGCCACAGCTATTACGCGACCTTGAGAATCCACAATTGGTGCGCCAGAATGACCAGGAAGAATGTTGCCTTGCAAACTCAATACATTGATTAATGGATTTGGGCTGTTGCGTGACCTAAGATCGGGAAGCGCGCCTGGAGGAATAAGGTCTTTAAGAGGTCTAACTGCCGGCTTACGTATATCCAGGCTAGTATCCAATCTAGCTATTCCATAGGGGTGTCCATAAACTCTGAGTTTTTCCAAAGAACTCCATGTGGTGTTCTTAGCCACCTCCAAACCACCTTGATCTTTTGAATCTAGTTCTGTAGAAGAGAGTAAAGCCATATCGCGCTCGATATCGATCTTGCTTATTATTAAGGGCTCAAACAGGATCAGTGCTTTATCACCTTTTACAACGATTCGCTGACAATCAGCTACCCCATGTAGAGCAGTAATAATCCCTCTTATTCCTTGGGCTCGAAACCCTGTTTGTGATCTTTGGGAAGGTTTACTTGCGCAATCGAACGCCTTAACCAGAAATATATGTTCGTCCTGGGCATAGGCGCGTAATTGAACTAGAGATAGCGCCATAAGAACGAGGGCTATTTTCTTGGACATATTATCTCCTCAATTAAGGCTTTAAGACAGGCTGTATTCTCACATCTCTTGGCTAGCCTAGAAATCCTCGGATCACCTGAAGACGCCATTTCCTGTCTAAGTTCATCGGGGCTGGAAGAATAGAGTCTCTGGCATTCTTCTAAAGTAGTTGAGAAAAGGAGGCCAGAATGACTGTTAAATGGACCTTGTTGCACATTGGCTTCGATGCCCTTACTAGATTTTTGAATGGGCTTGCCTGTATCGAGAGGTCTTTTTTCAGTTCTTGTATCATCTAGAGAATCGGAGACATTTCCAGATTTGAGCAATATATTTGAACCATTGGCTTCAGACGACGCAATCGCGGGGAAGGCATACAAATTATTGAATAGTCGTTGGGTAATCTCAGCCTCAGTTAGACCCGTGGCCTTCCATTTCCGGACAAAACTCTGCACATTGGGGCCGAACCATTCATTGGTTCTAGCATAAACTCCAAGTGAAGCTCCAATTACCAAACCTATGATTAGTACAGCTACAGGGACAGGGGTTACTTTTATCTGCGAGCCTAACTTTCCTTCCATTCTGTCGGTCGATGTATCAGATTCATGGCTCGACAAGTTTGCCAAGGTGCTGGTTATGCCAACCACCAGAGTTAAGATACTAGTAACGATAATGTATAGTACTTGGGAAACGGACAGACCCATGAGCCATCCGATTCCCAATCCACTAAGGAATAAACAACATGATTGTAATAGCTTACTAAGAGTTCTTCTCACCCAATTTTGATCCTCTCGAGTGTCTTGAATCCGAGCCCAAGGCTAGATTACCTTTCGCTTGCCAGTGTAACTATAAGAGTAGGTTTCCAGTCGGGTAGCTGAGCGGGATTGCTTCCCGGCCTAAGAACCGCCTAAGAGTTTTTCCCTCGGGCTCAAGCATCGCAAAGGCCCTCGCGGAGCCCGGAGATCTTCAGAGCGTCACCTTCACGATACACCTCCGCCGGCGCAGCCATTCGCCTTTTCGCGAGAGAGCGCACCAGCCTAAATTGGGGCTGTCGCTTGGGCTCGATTACGGAGTCATCGTCAACGACCTCACACCTTCTCTACGCGCCGCAGCACTTCTTGTATTTCTTGCCGGACCCGCAGGGGCACGGATCATTGCGGCCGACCCTCGGTCCCTGGTGACGCACCGGCTTGGCGATTTCCTCTTCGCCTCCCGCGAAAGCAGTCTCGTTTGCCTTCGTAAACGCTACGCGTCCGCGCCGCTGGCGTCGACGGCGCTCGAGCAGTTGATGCTCGACCGTGTCGCTGACCTGAACCTGGAAATTGAAAAGGTAGCGAACCGTGTCGGTATCGATCCGATCGAGCATCGCATTGAAGAGGTAGAAGGATTCGCGTTTGTATTCAACGAGCGGGTCCTTCTGGCCATAACCCCGCAGGCCGATGCCCTCTTTCAGGTGATCGAGCGCAAGCAGATGGTCCTTCCATTGCGAGTCGACGATATTGAGCATTATGTAGCGCTCGAGATTCCGAATCGACTCCAGGCCGACCTGGACTTCTTTCGTGGAGTACTTTTCCTCGATGCGGGGCCAAATCGCATCCCGAGCTTCGATCGGTCCAAGCGACCCCAGGTCTATATCTTCCTCGTCAGGATCAAAGGCAAAGACGGTTCGCAATTGCTCCTTAAGTCCCACAAGATCCCATTCATCGGGTCTCTTATCCTTTGGCATATACTGCTCGAGCAGGTTCTCGAAAATGCCTTCGCCGATTCCGAGTATGTAGTCTCTCTGATTCTTATTCTGTTCCTCGGGTGTATCTCCATCAAAACCCATCAACAACTGGCGGCGCTGGCTATAGACAGCCTCGCGCTGCTTGTTCATCACGTCGTCGTATTCGAGGAGGTGCTTCCTTATCGTAAAGTTATGCCCTTCGACCGACTTCTGAGCGGCCTCGATTCGTTTCGATACCAGGCGCGATTCGATTGGAACACCTTCTTCCATTCCGAGCCGAAGCATCAGTCCCTTGATGCGCTCGCCGCCAAAAATGCGCATCAGGTCGTCTTCGAGCGAGAGATAGAAGCGGGAGGAACCCGGGTCGCCCTGCCGGCCTGATCGGCCTCGAAGCTGATTATCAATTCGGCGAGATTCGTGACGCTCGGTTCCGAGGATGTGAAGGCCGCCGGCCTGAACGACTTCTTGGTGCTCCGCGTCGGTTACCTTGCGCGCGCGTTCGATCGCCTCTTTCCACTGGTTCTCAGTTGCATCGTCCGGATTTATCTCTTTTTCCTTCAGGTATTGTTTTGCAAGAAACTCGGGATTTCCGCCGAGCAGGATGTCCGTTCCGCGTCCCGCCATATTCGTGGCGATAGTTACCTGACCCTTGCGCCCCGCTTGCGCGACTATGTCGGCTTCGCGCGCGGCGTGCTCGGGTTTCGCGTTGAGAACGTTATGGGGAACATGGGCCTTTTTGAGCCGGGCCGCGAGCAGCTCGGAGTTTTCTACGGAGACGGTGCCGACCAGGGACGGCTGCCCCTTCTCGTGCATATCTTTTATCTCGTTGACAACCGCGTCCCATTTTTCGCGCTCGGTCCGGTAGATCATGTCTGAAAAATCTTTTCTTACCATTGCCGCGTTGGTCGGTATGACCGCGACATCAAGCTTGTAGATATTCGCGAATTCCTGTGCTTCCGTCTCGGCGGTTCCGGTCATGCCCGAGAGCTTGGCGTACATTCTGAAGTAGTTCTGAAGGGTGATGGTTGCGAGCGTCTGGTTCTCCGCCTCGATCTTCACGCCTTCTTTTGACTCGACCGCCTGATGGAGACCGTCGCTCCATCGGCGCCCGGGCATCACACGGCCGGTGAATTCGTCGACGATTATGACCTCGCCGTCTTTGACAATGTACTGTTTGTCGAGATGGTAGAGGCTCTGCGCCCGCAGCGATTGCTCGACGCAGTGGAGCAATTCCATATTCGTAGGATCATATAAATTTCCTACGCCGAGAATGCGCTCCGCGGCCTCGACCCCTTCTTCTGTCATCGTGGCGCTATGCTGTTTTTCGTCGACGTGATACAGGAGGCGCGGGTCTTTCTTCAAGTCGACGTCGCCTTCGTCGCTCTTTAACTGGCTTATTAGCTTTTGCTGCTCCGCCTTTAAGCGGACGACGGCTTCGTTGGCGACGTAATACTTTTCAGTCGATTCTTCCGAGGCTCCCGAGATGATCAATGGCGTTCGCGCCTCGTCTATTAGGATCGAGTCGACTTCGTCGACGATGGCGTAGTAATGACCGCGCTGAACCATCGCCGAGGGCTCGAACTTCATGTTGTCGCGGAGATAGTCGAAGCCGAACTCGTTGTTGGTGCCGTAGGTGATGTCGGCGTTGTAGGCTTCCTTGCGGTCCATGTCGTCCATGTCGTGCTGGATGCATCCGACGGTCAGACCCAGGAAGCGATAGATCTTACCCATCCACTCGGTATCGCGCTTAGCGAGATAGTCGTTGACGGTGATCACGTGGACGCCTCGTCCCGCGATGGCGTTGAGGTAAGCAGGAAGCGTCGCGACAAGAGTCTTGCCTTCGCCGGTCTTCATCTCCGCTATCATTCCTCGATTGAGAACCATTCCGCCTATGAGCTGAACGTCGAAGTGCCTGAGGCCTATGGCTCGACGAGAAGCCTCGCGGACGACCGCAAACGCTTCGACGAGAACTTCGTCCAGCGCCGCATCGACCGCCGTTCGCAGCGATGCTTTCATATCGGCCTGGGTGTCTCCGGTGATCTCTGTCTCGGCGACCCGTTTTTCAACCAGTTCACGGAACTTTGCGGTGCGTTCACGCAACTGGTCGTCGGTCAGTTTTTCGACTTCGGCTTCCAGGTAATTGATTTCTGAAACAGTCGGCCAAAGCCGCTTCAGCAATCTTTCGTTAGCGCTGCCGAATATCTTCGTCGCGATCTTGTTGACTATTGCGGTCATAAATCACTCTTTCGCACGAGCCTTGCTGGTTGTTGAGTTTTAATAAAATCGGATTGGCTGGTCGGGTCCTCTCGCATGCAAAGGCACTGCCGATGACACCAACAACGAATTCTATGGTATGCAATATGGTGAGTCAAACGGGGTGTTTAACCGTTTTGGGGAGAGATAGAGTGAAGTAAGTAAGGGTTCGGAAGTAACAGGGAGGAGTTGTGTGTGGGAAATGTATTGGTAGAATGAAGTTAGTCCCGAAGAAAGGGCTGCTGGGAAGCGGCTCGAACCCGCAGGAAGCAATCCAGTCACAGAGGAATAGCGCTTGGGGCAACAACGTCAGCCTCGTACAGCACCGGTACACGTAGGGGCGCCTGCGGCAGCACGGCCTAGGTTATTTGAGGAATCGAAGTTCATGGCGCTGGAGCGAGAAGTGGAGCAAGAGTATAGGCCACGAATGCTGGAGGCGCTCGAACAGAGGGTAAATGCGGTAGCAGAGGAGTTGCTACAGTCACAGCCGAGTTGTAGAGACTGCGGGGGTTCAATGAAGCAGCACGACCGGCGGACGGTGAGTTGGAGGGCGCGGTTCGGAAAGCTGAAGATATGCGTGTGGCGATATCGATGCAGGGTGTGCCGGAATGAATGTCGGCCGTTGCTGGATGTGCTTGGGGTAGAGCCTGGACGGATCAGCGGATCGATGGCGCAGCTTTTAGGGTTGCTGGCGGTAGTAGCGCCCTATCAATTGGCGGCAGAGTTGGCATGGCTATTGTTGGGAGTGAAGATTAGCGCGATGGGGGTGTGGCGAGTATCGCAGCGATTAGGAGAAGCAGCGGCACAACATAGTGAACAGATGAGCCGGTATCACAGTGACAGCCGAGCGAGGTGTCTGCCGATGAGGCAGCACCGGCAGTAGTGTTGACAGGGTTTGATGGGTGCGCGCTGGGGATGCAGGTGCGGACAAAACGGCGACGAACAAGAGCGGATGGCCAACCGCTGCCGCCCTTGCCTCCGGTTGAAGAAGGCCACTTCCGTGAAGTAAAAACCGGAGTAGTTCTACTGCCCAATGAACGAGTGGAGACCTCTCCCGGACGCCGTT
>Ga0209687_1000070_pt1 | contig 41677 bp, 36 predicted proteins | sample GraSoiAngelo_136_FD_185893 | JGI IMG/M metagenome (GOLD analysis project Ga0209687, IMG submission 185893) | Grasslands soil microbial communities from the Angelo Coastal Reserve, California, USA - 14_0929_09_20cm (SPAdes) (version 2) | ecosystem: Environmental > Terrestrial > Soil > Grasslands ...
AACGGCACGGCTACCATCAATCTTGGGGCCGGTGGCATATACAAATGCTTGTTTGCGAATTACACCGGCTGCGGTGCCGAAGTCTGGTTCGTTGGCAATTTTTGACTGGAGTCGTAAATAGAGTCGGAGCCAAACTGCCGGTTCGGTTCAAACGGCAAAGCTGGTTAGCTTGTTTGGCGATCCGGCGATATCATCACTAGCGCAAATCGAAGCGTCGGAAATCCTGACACGCGGAAATATTCGTTACAAAGTCCTTATTTCTTGCGTGTTATGTTGCGACATATTGATCAGACAAGTCATCGTCGGAATACTTAACGACTTTCGATACCAGCGTGTGCGACCCAACGGAATTTCTCGTAATCGTAAATATCAGTGACATCAGGACTTATGACAATCGTTGAGTCCGTTTTTGCTTTGGCACAGCGGTTGCTTTGTTCTACTGCGACATGAAAATAAACAAAAGTTCGACAATGAAATTCGCACTGCTTTGCACGGTCGTCCTCGGTGCAATGCTTGCATTCAGCAATAACGCCAAAGCCCTTACGATTGGCGATGCCCATGAGCTGGGCTTCGTAAATTTCGGTATCCCTTCGGGCGATGCTGACCGCCTGATTTATGTCAATCATTTGATTGGCATGGCTCTCGGCACGAGCGACAAAGCCGATGGACAGACCTACTTTCGCTCAAACCATAGCTTCGGCCAATTGCCTCAAGCTGTGTTGGCTGGCCATGTAAACGGAACGAGTACAACCATAAATCTTGGCACTGGGTTGTATACCTATCTGTTTGCGAAATACGATGGCCCAAACTACGGATCTGAGGTTTGGTACGTTGGAGATCTCAGCGGCATCATCACGATTCCGGCGACAGCTGGCGGATATGGTCTTTCCGGCTGGACGCTCTTCGGCCCAGGTGTTCCTGGAGTTCCCGATGGTGGCACTACTGCGATGTTACTCGGCGCTGCCCTTAGTGTGCTGGGCGTGGCCAGACGTTACATAATGAGTTAACAAGGCAAGCGACCGACCTCGCTAAAAAAGCTTGTATCGAAAGTGGCCGTTCCTCTGGACGGCCACTTTGCTTGTACTTTTGAGACGCCGACATAGGCCTGCAGACAATCGGACTCAAGCCGGCTTCCATGTTTGACTGTACGAATTCGTACCTCCCCGCTTCGGCAGCATTTATGGAAAGCTAGCAAACATCGGAATGCCTCTGTTCTCGTCGGAAAATTTACTGCCGAAACCGAGGCCCAGGAATTTGCGCACCGATTTCCCTATCTGGGTCGTAACCTACTTTGATTTGAGATTGTAGGCCCAGATAAGGTGCGGATCAGGCTTACGCTGCGAGCACTTTTGCCGTTGAAACTTCCATTTCCACGGACCGCCCAAGGAAATCGAAAAGGACGCGGACCCGTTCTTTCGCGGGAAGTAAATGAGTAACCACGACATCAAGTCCTTGAAACGGTCCATCGATGATTTGAACCGATTGGCCGACTTTGATGGAGCAATCAAGAGTCACGACTTCTTCCGAACCCACTCTCGATTGGAGTGCAGTTACAACGTTTTCAGGCAAGGTTGCCAGCCGATCGCCAAAATGGACAATCCCTCGGATGCCGTGAGAATTTTCAACGGCGCGGTGCTGGGTCGAGTAGACAAATTTTGCGAACAGATAGCCAGGAAACATGGCCTCTACAAACCAGACCGGGCCCCTTTGGGTCATCCTTCGGAAACGCAATCGAGGCGAGAAACACTCGACGGCAAACTGACGCCGGAGCGCGGTCGCGGCCAAATGCTCGCGCTTTGGCTGCGTCTTTAGACAAAACCATACTGGTTCAGGAACCAGCGCGAGAGAGGCGGATGACTGGGTCACACTCCGAACTACGGAATTGGCGATTCCAAGTTTCGAAAAATCGTAAAGTTTTCCGTCGAATTCATGGGTCATCGCTTCAGGCGAAAGGTAATCCGCCAATCGAAATTCGCTGAAAAGCCCCACAGCTATAGCATATTGTGACACATTCTCGATAAAGGAGCGGGCCTAACGTCGGCCTGGATCGTTTGGTTAGGAATCTGTCAACCGTAATCGTTTCAGCCGGGAAGCCAGAAGCTCGCCGTTCAGATCACCAGGGAGATTATTGGATACGCGGTTGATTCGTAACGTAATTTCCTGCCGCGCACACACACACATTTCTGCACAACTCGGCGAGTCCTTTTTTGGATGGTGCGCGATACAGGGTTCGAACCTGTGACCCCTACCGTGTCAAGGTAGTGCTCTACCACTGAGCTAACCGCGCTCAAATCAGCAGTGATAACTGATCGGGGACTAGAGACGAGTCAAGCGAGATATCGGCAGCAGGGTGGGCAATTTGCCATGCTGCAAGAAAGTTTCAGCCGCAGTAGAAATCCTACCGTTTATGCGACCACTTCGTGACTGGACAACTTCGATGTGCAGGACGACTGTTCGCGTCTCGTGAGTGCCCTGTTTTTCAAACAATTTTTGAAACGTCCGTTTCAGATTGCATCAATCATTCCCAGTTCCAAAGCTCTGGTGGAACGTGTCGCCAGCAAGATGGATTTTAGTCAGCCACGTGTGATCGCCGAGTACGGGCCGGGAGAAGGAGTACATTCGCGCGAGATTGCACGGCGGATGTGTCCGGATTCACATCTGCTCTTGTTCGAGTTGGACCGAGCATTCGCGCGCGATTTGGAACGACAGTTTGCCGGCGACCGGCGTGTACGTGTCATTCATGGCGACGCAGCTTCGTTGCCACACGAATTGAAACGTCACCGCATCGATCGCTGCGATTATATTCTTTCGGGTATTCCGTTCAGCATCCTTAAGATTGAGAAGAAACGCGCACTCTTGGAAAAAACATATGATGCGCTGGCGCTTGGTGGCAGTTTCATCATCTATCAAGTCACGAACGAACTGAAGCAACACGCGACCCTGTTCGAACACGCCCAGTCAGAGTACTTCCTGCAAAACATACCTCCGATGTTCATCACTGTTTTTCAGAAGACGCATCTGCTTGATGGTCACAAACGCAGGACTCTGCAGACGGCGAGCCTTAGCGTTAGCGCACATCGTTCGGCATGACGGAGAAGCCGACCCGAAGGGAAAAAGATTCGATGGGCGAGATGACGCTTCCAGCGTCTGCTCTCCACGGCGCATCGACTCACCGCGCAGTGCTAAATTTTCCGGTGAGCGGCTATCGGTTTTCACGGCCATTCGTTCGCGCTCTTGGCTTGATCAAATGGGCTGCCGCACAAGCAAATCACGACCTTGGCTTGCTCGATGCGGAGCGTTCCGCGCTGATCGTGCAAGCCGCTGAAGAAGTTGTTGAAGGAAAACTCGACGACCATTTTCCGCTCGATATTTTCCAGACCGGTTCGGGTACCAGCACAAACACCAATGCCAATGAAGTCATCGCGAATCGCTGCGCTCAACTAGCAGGCAAGGCAATCGGGTCGCGTGAATTGGTGCATCCCAACGATCACGTCAACATGGGCCAGTCCAGCAACGACGTGATACCGTCCGCCATTCATATCAGCGCAGCGGAACAATTAAAGAATTGCCTCATTCCGGCTCTTGAAAAATTACACGCCGCACTGGAAGCCAAAGCGAAAGAATTCTGGAACGTCATGAAAATCGGCCGAACGCATTTAATGGATGCGACGCCAGTTCGCCTCGGGCAGGAATTCTCCGGTTACGCGCAACAGGTTGCTTATGCCAAAGAACGCGCGCAGAAATCGATCGAAGCTTTGCGTGAGCTGGCACTTGGCGGAACTGCGGTAGGCACCGGTCTCAACCGTCATGCTAATCTTCCGGAAAAAATGCTGCGGCATTTGGAGCAACGCACCGGCATCGCTTTTTGCGAGGCAAAAAACCACTTTGAGGCGCAGGGTGGAAAGGACGCAGTCGTTGAAGTCAGCGGTCACCTGAAGACGATTGCGGTGAGTTTGTTTAAGATTGCAAACGACATCCGCTGGCTCGGGAGCGGTCCGCGATGCGGAATCGGGGAAATCCAACTGCCGGCGACGCAACCTGGCAGTTCGATCATGCCGGGCAAGGTGAACCCGGTAATGTGCGAAGCGATGATGATGGTCTGCGCACAAGTGATCGGTAACGACACGACCATTACCTGGGCCGGCGCGAATGGAAACTTCGAGCTCAATGTGATGATGCCGGTGATGGCGCACAATCTTCTCGAATCGATCCGGCTGCTGGCAAATGTGGTCGATGTTTTCTGTGACAAGTGTGTTCGTGGCATCGTCGCGAACGAAGAGCGGTGCCGCGAATTGATCGAGCTATCCATGGCAATGGTGACAAGCCTCGCGCCCAAGATCGGCTACGATCGTGCGGCTGAAATCGCGAAGGAGAGTGCCAAAACCGGCCGCACCGTGCGCGAAATCGCGCGCGAGAAAAAAGTATTGCCCGAAAAAGAACTGGAGCGCGCACTCGATCCGGTCAAAATGACCGAGCCGGGCGGCAAGGAAGGTTAGGCTTACTCTCCCGACGCGATGGTTGCAAAGCTCGAAGGCCCGCAATTCTCTGGCGGAGCAAACATCGCCATCAAATGCCCCAGTCACACATATGACCAGACAGTGTCGTTTTATCGTGACACGCTTGGACTGCCTTTAATTGAAGAGGAAAAGGATGGCTGCATTTTCCAGTTCGGTCCGAACCGCCTCTGGATCGACAAGGTCCCGAACCTGAGTCATCCGGATATCTGGCTGGAGCTGGAAACAAACGACACGGAAGCCGCGGCATCCTTTCTGAAAGTGCATGGTGTGACGCGGCGCGATGAGGTTGAGCCATTGAGCGAGGACTTCAACGGCTTCTTTATCTCCGCGCCGAACAGCGTGATTCATCTGGTCATTGGTCCAGAGGCCTAGCCGAATGTGAAGGTCAAGGCCTTCCCACCCGACAACGGACGCGGTCTCCAACGTCTAACGTTTCCAACCAAATTACTTCAGCGTTGAAGGCCTCCCCAGCGTCCGACCCACGTGCTCCAGCCGTAGAAACCTAGTGGTTGCAAATAACCGGCGGCGGTTAGCGCCTCTACATCGGCTCGGCTTGGGGTGATCTTTGCGTTGGTACCAATGCCGTAATAATCGTCAATGACCATCCAGCACCCGTCTGCAAATCTGTCGCAGTAGCACTCGATGTCGCGCCGCTTGGCTGCATCGGCGTCAAGAATCAGGAGACCAACTTTGTCTGCACCCAGCGTCTCATTGACTGCGGAGATTGTTGCCGGGTCAAAGGAACGGCCCTTGATAGTAGTCACCAACTCCGATACACGCTGCCTGGCAAGGTTTCGTTCCAAGTCGCGGAAAATATTGCGCGTACCAAGCCGCTTGTGTTTGACGCTGCCGCCCGGTTCGATAGCAATCAGCTTTTTCGGCGTTCCTGAATCGCGCACGCCGAACGCCGCGGCAATCGTGGCCCCACCGACAAAGGCGCCGATTTCGAGAATATTGTCAGAGCAAATTTTTGCGAAATGGTAAATGAGAATCAGCACGTCCAAATGCAACATGGAATATTTGTCTCGGATTTTCAGCAGCTTCGAATGAATCGGCTCGTGCCGGTATTGCATCAGCAAATACATTAGGCTCTGACTGTCGTTGAACTGATTATTGATTCGTGATTGAACCAGTGATCTCGCGATCGCGGTGGCTCGCGGTGGACAATGTTGGCCCATCACCACGAGATCGCGCTCGACGCCATCGAGTTGCGCGACTCCAGGAAAAAATCCCCAGCGTTCGAAGCCGAGAGATTGAAATAATTTCAAGCTCGGCTCGTTATGCCCGAAAATGAGACCGACCAGGGCAGTGATGCCCAGCGATGGTGCGCGTGCGATCGCCTGTTCCAATAATCGCTGTCCCACACCGCGACGCCGAAATTCTTCATCGACGTAAACACTGATCTCGACTGTGCCACGATACGCAGAGCGCGGTAGGAACCTTTTGAAATCGAGCCAGGCAATCACGCGACCTTCCGACTCCGCAACCCAGAAAGGATAATGCTCTGACGAATGTTCGCGGAACCACGGCAGCCGAGCTTCGACGGTCGTTGGCTCGAGTTCGGCTGTCACCATGCGTGTCGGCACAGTGGCGTTGTAAATCTCAACTATGGTCGGCAGATCAGCCTCAACAGCATCACGGATGATCATTTCGTACAAGGTACCGTTGACACCGCGAGCAAGCTAGACAGCGCACCCCCGTATTCGACGTTCACGGCTTACGTTTCTTGATCGGGCTCCGCGTTACGGCGGGGGACCTCGTTGGCGTATGCGTCGAATCGGTCGGGGTAGTCCCCGCTGGGCTCGGAACGGGAAACGCAAATGTCGGCGATGGCGACGCAGAAGTTGTCGCCGATACACCTGCTGGAGGAGACGCTGTTGTACTCGCCGACGGCAGCGGACTCTGTACTGGACTGGGCGAAGGCGAAGGCGGAATGATATTTTCCCAGTGATGCAGCGGTACGCTCGCGCCGCCGATTTCTTTGACGAGCGTCTCGCAGCGCGCTTGAAGCTTCTCCAAATCCGGAGGACCAAATGGTTTGTCAGCGGTTTCGGGAAAGATCATGTAAGTCACCTTGAGATCGCTAACCGGACGATTGTACGGCGTCGAAAGCGTGTTGATCTCTTTCGCAATACGCAATGATGCCTCCCCGACTTTGTCGTTAGGCCCTATATCACCGACGAGGGCCGGGTAAATCGAGTTGCCGAAAATGACAAGCGCGTAGTCCCCGGGTTTAACCGGATCACTGCCATGCATGAATGCACCGGGCACCACAATAAAGGGGTCGGTCGCCCCGATCAGGAAACTGTATTTTTTTAACGTGCTGATTTCCGCGCGCAATTGCGCGATCACGTTGCGCAGATCACGTTTGCGGGCGGGACTCGTAGTGGAAAGGGCAAACTCAGCTTCCGCACGCTTCAATCCGTCTTCAGTAGCTGCGAGGTATGGATTAGGCTCGGGCGTCTTCTTGGGCCAGCGATAACTGGTGGACGGCTTGAAATTTGTGGGTGTGCCCGTGCTAATGGGCATCCGATCTGCATCGGAGCCGTCAGCATCTACATCCATATCTCCCTGGAGCAGGAGCGCTTTTCGGTGCGTTTGCGGATGCTGAAACTGCAAGACGGTTTGGCAATCGAAAAAATTATGCCGCGAGAGAAGTACATCAAGGCGAGCGAGGTTTTCGCGTAGCATTCTGACTTTCGTATCGTAGAGCTGAGCGTAGAGCGGCGAAACCGGATTTGGCTGTAGCATCGTCGTCAATCCGGGCAATAGCGTGGGTAATTGAGGGCTGACCTTGGCCAGATCTTCAATGGTCTTATTTGGCGAAGGCACCCGTGCCTGCAATTTAAGGTCGAGCACATAGCTGTCTGGCTCGGCGCGCTCGGTGGTTGCATCCGCGCCGGGTATCGTCTCCACCGTTGAATGAAGTGTGATCCCGTTGAATAATTTTGCGGTGTCCAGTTTCCCACTGATGAGAGGTGGCCGCGTCGGGCTGGGCGTCGGCGTCGCGATGACTTCCAGTGGCGCAGCATGCTGCAGGCGTTCCAGTGAGATCCAGCGATAAACGATCGCGGCGAAAAGCGCGCTGAATATCACCAGCACCAGGCTTCGCCAGGTCCGCAGACGAATTCTTCCCACGCGATTACTTTTTCACCCAGGCGACAATCGCCGCGATGACCCCAATCACACTTAGGATCGACATCATCCCTGCAGGCATCACTCTTCCGGTGCGTAGGAATTTGGGAGCGAACTGCGCAGCGAGCAAAAGCGAGATAATGAATGCAGTTGCTAAACCGATTGCGCGATGTTCGGGAAGAAGAAACGCGGCTACAAGTAGCAGTATCCCAGTGATTGACCCGGCAATGATCGACGCCACACTGTCTGCCTTGACGTAACCGACAACGCCGCCGGCAATCGTTAGAACGCCGAAAACAATAAAATAAATTTTCGCTGCTTCCATTTAATTACGGCTGGCGCATTGGTAAGCTAACAGCTTTGCGCTGTCCAGTGGCGGTTGTAACGGAATCGATCGATTTCAGTCTAATCGCGATTAGCTCATTCGACCCCCGGCTACAGCGGGCGCAGGCTTGCATCGTTGTAAAATTCGATCTGCCGCCCCCCGAGGCGGGATATCACACGCCAGCCGTGATTTCTTGCAAACTCTCTGACCTCCGCCTCGGACATTTCTCGGAGAATTCGAAGCTCCGCAGGCTGTGTTACCAGGTACTCGGGCTTGATCGACAGCATCTTTGCGATCTTCGTGGCTAGAGCTGGCAGATACTGCTGCATGGCCATTCCGTTTTAACCGCGCGCAGCGCGGTCTACGACTCTGGCAATTTTTTTCGCAGGCAGCGGTGGCGGTCGTTTCGGTTTCCGATTCAGAACCTGGGCCAGCGCACGATGCGCCTTACGACTGGGGGATGGACCGCGCGCGCTGGGTTTTTCCATATCGGAAGAGAAATTGAACCATGAGATCGGAAATTGCGAATACGCTTTCTTACGCAACTGGCGCCGTCACTCTGATCGGCTAAGTTTTACAAATGGTTTCAGAAACGATCGAGTTACGCGGGCACATCATTGATTCTCTCATTTTGCCTAAGGTTCTGGATCAGATTCTGACTCACGGCGCGAATTTCAAGATCGGGGAGATCAAGATTGGCGAAAGACGTGCGGACCAGAGCTTCGCACGGATTGAAGTGTCCGCTGAGACAAGCGAAGCGCTTGACGAACTGGTGCTGCGTCTTCGCCAGCACGGAGCCGAAGTGATTGAGCGTGCAAATGTGCAACTCGCTAGCGCGCCTGCGGACGGAGTCTTTCCCAGCGATTTCTACGTGACAACCAATCAACAGACGTTTATCCGCTTCGACGGTAAGGAAATCGAGGTGCGGCCTGCAATGATCAACAGCGCGATTGCGCTTGATCGAAAAAAAGAATCCGCCCGTGCGGTCAAGTTTTTCGATGTTAACAAGGGAAACGAAATTGTGGTCGGTCATCAAGGGGTCCGCGTCGTACCGGTGCAGCGTTCGACCACCCACACCGAAATCTTTCAATTCATCAATACGGTTGTTGATGCCGACGAACCGAAATCGGCCATCATTCGTGAACTGGGTGAGGAGTTGCGGCGTGCACAAACAGCGAAAAGGAAAATCGCGATCGTCGCTGGCCCGGCAATCGTACGAACCGGCGCCGCCGATCATTTGGTGCGCCTCATTGAAGCGGGTTATGTCGATCGCCTTTTCGCCGGAAATTCATTTGTCGCGTACGATGTGGAACACACTCTGTTCGGAACCTCATTGGGAATGAATCCCGATCTTGCCTTCACGCGAGGGGGGCACGAGAACCATCTGCGCGCCATCAATACAATTCGCGAGGCTGGCGGAATTTTTGCTGCCGTGCGAAAAAAAATCCTCACCCGCGGGGTCATGTACGCCTGCGTCCTCCACGATGTTGACATCGTGCTGACAGGCGCGATTCGCGACGAGGGACCAATTCCTGGCGTGACGACAGACATTATCGAAGCTCAAAAAGTCATGCGACAAAAGCTCGCCGATGTAACTCATGTGATGATGCTGGCGACAGTCCAACATTCGCTTGCCGTAGCTAGCATGCTCGCGCCTGCGGCAAAAACCGTATGCGTCGACATTGATCCGGCTGCCGTGGAGCGCGTGGTCGAGCACCAGCCCTTGCAATCAATCGGTCTGGTCACAGACGTGGAACCGTTTCTGCGAGAGCTCGCCGACTGTCTTAGTGAGTCTCGCGTTCGCGAGTAAATTGACAGTCCTTATGCGCGAACTGCTCCTCTGTCCGCCCGATTACTACGGGATCGAGTACGAGATCAATCCCTGGATGAGCCGCGCGCACGGCGCCGACGCAGCCCTGGTGCAAAAGCAGTGGAAAGAATTGCATGCGCGACTTTCAAATCTCGATTGCGACGTTCATTTGATTTCGCCCCAGCCCGGACTTCCCGATATGGTTTTCACGGCAAACGCCGGATTGACGATTGGTCGCAAATTCATCCCCAGTAATTTTCGCCATAAAGAGCGCGCGGGTGAGCAGCCGTTCTTCGCGAAATGGATGGAACAACGCGGTTATGAAGTGAATTGGTTGCCGGAAAATCTTTATTTCGAGGGCGAAGGCGACGCGCTTTTTGGCGGCGATGCGCTCTTCTGCGGTTACAAATTTCGTTCCGACATTCAATCTCACCGCGCCCTGGCGGATATCCTTGGCTGTCTCGTAATCTCAGTCGAATTGGTCGATCCGCGCTTTTATCATCTCGACACCTGCTTTTGCCCCTTGCCGGACGGCTCCGCGTTTTGGTTTCCGTCCGCGTTCGATGAATACGGCCAGCGCGCAATTCGCGAACAGGTCACTGGCTTGATCGACGTTTTGCCAGAGGAAGCAATGCACTTTTCATGCAATGCGGTCGTCATCGAGCGAGATATCGTCCTACCCGAAGGCGCGCCGCGGCTCGTCGCGACGCTGCAAGACCGCGGCTACTGCTGCTACGAACTGCCGATGAGCGAATTCATCAAAGCCGGCGGGGCCTGCAAATGCCTCACCATGTTTATGCCGCAACGAGAAAAGTGCTAAGTGGTCGGGACGAACCGCCGCGGCATCCGTAAAGTTCCGGTGCGCTCAGCGATCGCCCCCTACCGACTCCCGCTTTGCGCGGAGCGCGCCCTCGATCTTAACAAGCGGTAAGCAATTCATCACGTCCGCTTTGGTCAGCCAGCCTTTGCGCGCGATCCCGATTCCGAACCACAAATCTTGCAATCGCTCAGTGCGATGCGCGTCCGGGTTAATCACACATTTAACACCTTTTTGTTTCGCAAGTGGCCACCACCTCCAGTCGAGATCGAGGCGCTTCGGCGCAGCGTTGAGCTCAATCCATGTCCCCGTGCGCGCCGCCGCATCGAGGATTTTCGGAATATCAATTGGATAGGGATCTCGTTTGAGGAGCAATCGGCCAGTTGGATGCGCCAGCATCGTAACGAATGGATTCTCCATGGCGCGGATCACGCGGCGGGTCATCTCAACTTCACTTAAGTTGAATACGGAATGAACGGACGCAACGACGTAATCGAGGTCTGCCAGGACTTCGTCTGGAAAATCAAGTGTACCGTCGCGCAGAATGTCGCATTCCACACCCGCAAAAAGGCGAAAGCCGCGTAGCTTGTTATTCAATGCCCGAATGCGGGCGATTTGGAAGCGCAACTTCGCTTCGTCCAGTCCATGTGCCTGGATCGAGCTGCGGCTATGGTCCGCGATCCCGAGGTACTCGAGTCCCAGCTCCTGTGCAGCTTCCGCCATCTCCTCGACGGAGTTGTGCCCATCGCTTGCCGTTGTGTGACAATGAAATGTGCCGCGCAGGTTTTCCTTCTCAATGAGTTTTGGCAGCGAATGGTTCTCAGCGGCTTCGAATTCACCCCAATTCTCCCGTAATTCCGGCGGAATAAAATCGAGATCGACTGCACGATAAAGGCCTGCTTCATCGTGCACGTTTGGAATTTTCTTTATCGGCCTTTTCTTCTTCGCTTTCGGATCCACCGGAAGCGGAGCGAGCCGGTATTCGTTGAGCGTCCAGCCCCGCTGGAGCGCACGGCTGCGTAATTCGATGTTGTGTTCCTTGTTTCCGGTGAAATAAGCGAGCGCGAAAGGATATTCCGTCGTGCTCACCACTCGCAGATCGCACTGCACTCCCGATCGCAGTCGTACGCTCGATTTGGTGGGCCCCTGCGCGATAATCGATTCCACCAGCGGATGGGAAACGAAAAATTTCGTGATGTCCGCGGGGTTCTTCGTCGCCACCAAAAGATCCAAATCATGTACGATCTCTTTTCTCCGCCGATAACTTCCAGCCAGATCGACCTGCACAGCGCTGCCCTGTGCCGCCAGATCGGACCGCAATGTTTCCGCTTCTGCTGCGATCTGCCCGACTTGAAATGAACCGGCGTGCGCGGCGCGTTTTGCAATGATGTCACAGAGTTTTTGCTGGGTTGTTTCGCCGAAACCGGGCAATTCAGCGACACGCCCGATTTCGCATGCTTTTTGCAGCTGCTCGATGGAACTGATCTGAAGCTTGTCGTGAAGAGCCTTAATCTTCTTGGCGCCAAGCCCGGGCAGTGAGAACAATTCGAGAATTCCGGATGGAAATTCCGCGCTCAATTCCGCCAGATATTTCAGCGATCCAGTCGTCGCGAGTTCCTTGATCTTGAGAGCGATGCTCTTCCCGATTCCGGGAATTTTCGAAAGCGCTTCTTCATCCTGAAAATTGCTGATATTTCCGCCAAATGTTTCGACCGCACGCGCGGCATTCGTGTAAGCCCGGATTTTGAAAGGGTTTTCGTTCTTCAATTCGAGCAGTGTCGCGATTTGCTCCAGCACGCCAGCGATTTCCTCTTTCGTCATTAACAAAACCGTTACCCCAGATTGCCCAGTCGTCGATAGTTAAGCGCTGAACCGGTCGCGCTAAGACTGCCGAGTAGTGGTCTGCTTCCCCAAAACGTGAACAGTTAACGCCTAAAACGCGGCGCCAAGGCCGTCACTCATGGTGCGACCAAGCTCTAGCCAATAGGAAGAGTCGGGCCGTACGCGCCACCGATGTAAATATTATTGTTCAGATACCAGATCGCGGTTTGCCCGGTGCTCGTGTTGTAGAGCGAGTAATCCGGTTTGGCGTCACCGTTAAAGTCGGCTGTAACTACCAATGCCCAGCCGCTGGGAAGGAGCGGCCCCTTTTGCGGCACCAATAACCGCTAGTCCCAATAAATAGCCGATAGCGGTGTGGCCTGTATTGCGATGGGATAGATCCGCTCGCCCGGTCTGCAGACGGCTGTTATGTTGTCGCTGCCCAAGGCGCAGCTCGGTTTGTACGATACGAGCGTCTTCTTCGAGATGCGCGCTTATGTTTGCTCACTGCCCGACCAAGCTCCAAGCAGCTGGAAGGGTCGGGCCAAATGCGGAACTGACGTAAACGTTGTTGTTGAGATACCAGATCGCTGTCTGGCGAGTGGCTGGATTGTAAAGCAGATAATCCGGACGCCCGTCACTGTTAAAGTCAGCCGTAGCCACTAACGCCCACCCACTGGGAATGATCGGCCCATAAGCGCCTCCGACCAACGTTCGCCCTGATAAATACCAAATCGCTGTTTGGTGATTACTGGAATTGAACAACAAATAATCTCTATGGCCGTCGCGATTAAAATCTGCTACCCCCACCACGTTCCAGTTGACCGGAAGGGTTGGGCCGAACCCGCCGCTAACGAAAACGTTGTTGTTCAGATACCAGATCGCTGTCTGGCGCGAGCTTGCATTGTAAAGCACATAGTCCGGGTAGCCATTACCGTTAAAATCGGCCGTAGCCACCAAATCCCAGCCACCGGGAAGCGTTGGCCCATATGCGCTTGCGATGCGCGTTGGCCCTGACATATACCAAATCGCTGTTCGATCGGTAGTAGGATTGAACAGTGCGTAATCTGGGTGCACGTCACGATTGAAATCCGCCACACCGTCAAGGGCCCAGCCAACTGTGATGCTTGGACCTAAAGCGCCACCCTGATAAATGTTGTTGTTTAGATACCAGATCGCCGTTTGATGCGTGCTTGGCTTACGGAGCACATAATCCGGGTGGCCGTCGCCGTTAAAGTCAGCCACTGCTGCCCTGGCGCCAGTCACCAGGTCATAACCGATAACGTCGAGGTTGATGCCTTCCGGTGATGTAGCTGTGACGTCCGATGATTGACCTCGGCAACCAGAGGCATTCTGCACGTATGGATGCGCTTGCGGGCACGCGGTGCTCAACCAATCACCCAAATCCAAGCTCCGGTTCTGATTGAAATTGACTATGTTTGTAGAGCCGCCGTTGATGGAGAAATAGCGTGTGCCATTCGAGCTGATGTTTCTAACGCCGGCTGATGACCAACTGAAAAGGTCTTGCGCGCGGAGGTTAGAGACGTCTGCATGGGATCCAAAAGCGATGACCTCGTCTGTTTCATGCTCGGTGCCGTTTTGCGCGTCGAAGTTATTCGCACTGACAGGTCGGGTGAACTGAAATGGGAAGGAGGAATTAAGCGTGACGATCCCATCATATGGTCCGCCGTTCCCAACTGTACCGTTTGCGAACATTGCCGGTGGTGTGTCTAACCCGACCGCTCGGCCGTTTGCGCCCTTTGGCTTGATATTTGCGGACAGTGCGTTGCCCGGCAGACTCGAGTTCGCGAGAATATCGTTGTCGGTCGTTGCATCAGCCCTCAAGGCGTTAATGTAGATATCCCATGGGATGACATAAATTACGGAGTCACTTCGCGAGAGAGTTCCCTGGGGCAGTGGAGTGCCGTCTGGAGCAGTCGTTGAGTAGCGGTAACGAATCTCAATCGTGATCGGATCGCTAAAGAGCGATTCGTAAATCGAGATGGAACGGTTGATCATCGCCTCAATCGCCGCGGCGTTTTGGTTGTTAGTGATAGAACTGTCGAACGTTGCGTGAATGATCAGCCCGGCGGTAGCTGCCGTTGTAACACTCATTGCATCCGAGTAACGGCCCGGGCCGGTCGCATTGTAAGCGCGCACCCGATAGTAGTAAGTAGTACCGGGATTCAGACCAATCACGACTCGCCCCGTCACATTGCCCACGTCCACGTCGTGATAACCCTTCACGTAACTGCTAAACGAGTTATCTGTTGAAACATCCAACAGGTAGCCGATCGCGTCGCTCGCACTGTCCCAGGTCGCCATAAAGCTGGCGCGCGTCGGTGCCGGTATTTCAATTCCACCTTGTGCCGGAATTTCGGTGGCGCTTGGAAGCTCGGGCGCTGTTTGTGACTCGATCCGCGTTTCGTGCGTCGCGACGCCTGCCTGAAATGCAGGTGATCTGGCGGCGATGTTGGTTTGCCTGGGTGAACTGGTATTCCCGAACGCCGCGGCCAGCCCCCACCCTGCGCCACACGCAACAAGAACTAGTGCCCTAATTAGAAAACGCCGCCGCATTGCCGTCGCTATGGACGGCGCGAGTTTAGATTGATAATTCTTATCCTACAAGGCGAAACATCGTGTATCGCCGCAAGCTTTTCGAATCGAGCCGTGATTGCGTGCTGAGACTCGTCACATTTGTCCTCGCTGCTGGTAAAATTGGTAGCGCTGGATAATTGAGTCGACATACTTCCGCGTTCCGGGAAAGTCGATGTTCTGCAGGAACTGCTTTACCGGAATGCTACTGCCGCCGCTTCCGCCGCTCCATCGCTCGACACGACTGGCTCCCGCGTTGTATTCGGCGAGGGCAAAGGGGGTGGGATCCGACTGCGCCTCCCAGCGTTCAAAGGCGCGATGCAAATACCATGTGCCAGCCTCAAGATTCGTTTTGGGATCAAAAAGTCGCTCCACTTGAAAACTGTCGATTTTACTTTCATGAGCCCACTCGTTGGCGGCTTTTTCGCTCACCTGCATGAGTCCGCGCTCTCCGTGGCTGCCATGTTTTCCTGGATCGAAGCGGCTCTCACGCCACACGACTGCTTTCACGAGCATCGGATCAAGATGATGTTCGGCTGCGACGGCACGAATCAGGCGATCGTACTGATGAAACCGTGCCGGGCTCATCCATTCGTAAAATGTGTAGACTGGATCGCCTGATCGCACGGCGAGGTAAGCGAAGCCCGCGGCCAGCGCGAGCATTACGCACAGAACCAGTTTGAGAAGGAATCGTATCACGTCGGCATCAAATCTCGTGCTCCTGCTCTCCCGAGCAATTAAATTAACGCGGTCTCCATGACGAAACCCAGTTACGTTCGCGTCATCATTGATCGGGCAATTCGCCGTGAGCTGGACTATGCCGTGCCCGAAGGCTTGCTGAACCGAGTCGGAGTCGGCTCCCGCGTGCGCGTGCCGTTTCGAGAGAAATCCGCTCTTGCGACGGTGGTCGCTGTCACGGAGCAGAGCGAAGCGAAAGGCATCCGGCTAATCGAAGCGGTCGTGGGCGAAGCGCCGATCTTGAGCGAACAATTGCTCGAGCTAGGCAGATGGATCGGTGCCTACTATTGCTGCCCGATCGAAACAGTGATGCGCAGCTTGTTGCCGCAAGTCATCCGGCGCGCGGAAATCGGATGGAAAAAGCAATTGTTCGTCCAGCCCGGGCGCAAGATCGACAATGAAGCACTCGAGAAGTTGCGAAAACGCGCGCCCCGTCAGGCAGAACTTCTGGAGGCGATCCTGCGCTTGGAAGCGCCGATCCGCGCATCGCAACTTCTGCGGCAAACTTCTCTCGATAACCAGACGCTTCGGGCGCTGGTGAAACGCGGTCTGGTGGAGTTGCGCGAAGAGGCAATCGTGCGGGATCCACATGCTGACGAACAATTCATCGCGACGTCGAACCTGATTCTCAACCAGGAACAAACGCATGCCCTTAAAGAAATCGCATTAGCGCTCGATTCATCGGAAAAGTCGCGCCCGTTTTTGCTCCACGGCGTGACCGGTTCCGGCAAAACCGAAATTTATCTCCAGGCGATTCGTGCCGCGCTTGAGCGCGGACACACAGCGATTGTTCTCGTCCCTGAAATTTCGCTAACGCCGCAAACGGTTGAGCGTTTTAAAGGCCGCTTCGCCGACATGCAGGACGCGGTCGCCGTGTTGCACAGCCATTTATCCGAGGGCGAACGTCACGATGAATGGCACAAAATCCATTCTGGCCGCGCACGTATCGTAATCGGCGCGCGCAGCGCGGTCTTCGCACCGTTGAAAGACCTGGGACTCATCGTTGTCGATGAAGAACACGAGACGACATATAAACAGGAAGAAGCTCCCCGATATCACGCGCGTGACGTGGCGATCGTGCGCGCCAAGATTGAGAAATGCGTCGCGGTCCTGGGAAGCGCCACGCCATCACTCGAGAGCTATCACAATGCTGTAATTGGAAAATACCGGCTGGTTACACTTACACAGCGGATCGACGAAAAACAGATGCCACTTATGCGCATTGTCGATCTTCGCCAGGAGCGGCGGAAAGAGAAGGCGGCAACGATCTTGTCTGAAAAATTGCGCGCCGCGATTGGCGATCGCATGGAGAAGCGAGAGCAGACAATCTTGTTTTTGAATCGGCGCGGTTTCTCCACTTCACTCCTATGCAGTAACTGTGGCGAAGCTCGTAACTGCCCGAATTGCAGTGTCGCGCTCACATTTCATCGGCATCCCGCAGTCCCTGGACGGTTGAGCTGTCACCTGTGTGGGCACACCGCCGCGGTGCCAAAGAAATGTCCAGCCTGCGGCAAAGACGCACTGATTTACGCAGGCTTCGGCACGGAGAAGGTCGAGGCAACCGTGTCACAAATTTTTCCGAAAGCTGCCGTGAGCCGAATGGATGCAGACTCAATGACGCGCAAGGAAGCGTATCGTGAAACTCTGAGGAATTTCCGCACAGGCAACATCGACATCCTCGTCGGCACACAAATGATTGCGAAGGGTCTCCATTTTCCGAATGTGACACTGGTCGGAATTATCAATGCAGATCTTGCACTGCATCTGCCGGATTTTCGCGCGGGGGAACGCACGTTTCAGCTTCTCACGCAGGTGGCCGGACGCGCCGGACGTGGAGAAACTTCCGGTGAAGTTTTTGTACAAACCTACACGCCGTTTAGTCCGTCGATCCAGTTTGCACGCCACCATGATTTCGCCGGCTATTTTCAACAGGAACTCGAATTTCGTGAGCGCTGCAATTTTCCGCCATTCAAACACGCGATCTTGATCACGGCACGTTCTGCGCACGAGGGGCGCGCGAAACTTTCCGCTGAAACGTTAAGACGCCGTTTGAAAGAAGCTCTCCCAGAAGAATTCATCTTGGGAGATGCAACGCCTGCGCCGCTGGAAAAATTACAGGGCCAATTCCGTTTTCATATTTTGATCCGTGGCGAAGCCATCATGCGTTTGAGCCGACTTGTCCGCGAAACGCTCGACAAGCTGCCATTCCCAGAAGACGTCACCGTGACTGTCGATGTGGATCCTTATCAGCTGCTATAATCCTCTGGAGACGCACGCGCCTCGCGTGCTGGCGATCGTGCTCCCGCGATCGTAAACCTTTGTGTTCTGCGGCTCGGAGAACACCTCTTCTCCGGTGCACGGAATCAAGACATGCTTGCGGAAAACAGCTCGCCAACTTCCACCCGTGCCCATTTGGCGAAACCCTGAGCGAAGAGTTTCGGATTGGCGGAATGCAATTTGAAACCTGGGATTAGGCACCGGTGCGCGCGGTTCGTCTTACCCAGCATTCGACGTTTGCGGCGACGACGCGCAATCTCAGCAAAACGGCGGTTATAGGTTCGCATAAAACGAAAAATCGGGCCGACGCCTGTAGCCGAAAACGGCGGAACCAGCAGAGCGTTCTCTCCATACTTGAATATTCGGGATACTACGCCCAGATAGTAAAGGCAAAGATCGAAGATTAGGGCAGTGCTCATCAGGTCAAATTCGCCCATGTATTCGTACTTATCCTTGTAAACGGCCTCGAACCAGCAACGATGAGATCTTGCCAAATCGCGATTGTGCCTCTCGACTAACGCACTCATCGCTTCGCCTCTTCGCTGCGCACCGATCAGCGCTGCTGCGCGCGATGTCGTAAATGAGATCCAATCCATGCCTGGACTGTAAAATGGATCCATGAACGCCGCTGCATCCCCGACCAGAACAAAGCCGTCCCCGGCAAAGGTGGTGCTGTAATAAGCGAGATTCTTCCGCCAGTGGACGTCTTCCTCGTCAAATTGCGCGTCAACCAGAATCTCTCGCGCGACCGGGTGCTTCATCAGGAAGGCCTTGAGCCGTTCGCCCAGTTTTCCGCCCTCCTGGGGCCAATCCACGAGCCTCTGGTCAAAAACCACCCCGACGCTCACGTCACCGCCTTTTAGCGGAATCCACCAACTCCACCAGCCGTCGCCGATCACATGGTTGGTGGCAGTGTTCCGTGTCGCGTAAACAGCGCGCGACCACGAGGGATACTTGTCTGCCAGCTCGCGACTGTCCCAATCCTTGACGCCTTTCCACCTCGACCACGCGGCTGCGGTTGGATGTTCGATGTTGGATTTCCACCAACCTTGCTTGCGGGCGAGAATTGCAGCCACTCCCGATGCGTCAACAATCCAACGCGAACGAACTGTTCTCGTGCCGTCGCCATTGCGAAATGTTACCGTTTGTTCTTTTCCAGGCTGCAACTGTACATCGATTACCGTTGCGGGACGCAAAATCTCCGCGCCAGCAATACCGGCTCGGCGCAGCACTTCTTCATCAAACGCGGCACGATCCAGCTGATACGATGGCACCCGTACCTGATAAAGCGGCCCGAGCTCGCTCGCTTCCGCCAGCGTCTTTACTTCGCCGTTTGTAAACCAAAACCGCAATCCTTGCTTCGCGAGATGCGATTCGTTGAGATATTGCGTCAACCCTAGTACTCGGCCCATGAAATAGGCGCTGACCTCGACCGTTGCTTCCCCGACGCGTCGCGAAAGTTTTGCCGATTTCTCCAAAATCAATATGCGAATTCCGGGATTTTGCCGCAATAGGAGCGTGGCGGTGGCTGCCCCAGAAAGCGCGCCTCCCATGACCACTACGTCATACTCGAAGCTGCCATCGGTTGGCGGTGAATCCATTCGAGCTTCCATTGTAACAACGAATAATTTTCCCGTTCCGTCCTTGCAAGGTCAAGCGCCCTTTCGGTTCCCGCTTGAATGTTTGGCCCTTCTCTATTGTGCGATTCGCTTCTATTCCGGTAAAGTCGACGCGTTGTAAGTAAGTCCAATGAACAACGTACATCTTGCGATCCAGTTTTTTATTCAGCTTGCTGTTATCCTTTTGTTCTGCCGTTTGGTCGGTGCGATTGCTTTGCGCCTCGGCCAGCCTCAAGTCGTGGCGGAAATGCTCGCCGGTGTACTTCTCGGACCATCGCTTTTTGGTTTGGTCTGGCCCGAAGCGCAGCATTGGCTTTTCCCGTGGGACAGCAGTCAGAAAATGCGCGACACCCAAAGTTATTTGTTTCCAGCGTCCCAACTAGGGCTCGCGCTCTACATGTTTGTGGTTGGAATGGAATTCCGCGTCGACATTGTGCGCCGCAAATTGACAAGCTCAATCGCCGTGTCGGTAGCGGGGATGCTGACACCTTTTGTATTGGGCGCCGGCCTGGCTTGGATTCTATTTGACCGTACGACGCTATTTCCAAGGACGACGTCACTCTCAGAAGCAATGCTCTTCCTTGGCGCGTCGATGTGTATCACCGCCTTTCCCATGCTCGCGCGGATCATTCATTTTAAAAAACTTACCGGCACAACCATGGGAACTGTAGCGCTGGGTGCAGGCGCAATTGATGATGCAACGGCGTGGTGCCTCCTCGCAGTGGTACTCGCCAGTTTCGAGAAAAATTGGAGCCACGCTCTGGTCAACATCACCGGCGGCATCGCTTACGTGGCTTTAACGCTGCTGATTGTGCGCCCGTTACTGCTTCGTGCCAAAGTTTGGTTGACAAAAAACGGCACCGTCACCGACGCCGGATTGGTTGTCGGACTCGCGCTCATGGCCTTGGGCGCGTGGTTCACCGACCTCATCGGTTTGCACGCAGTATTCGGCGCGTTCGTCATGGGCGCCGCGATGCCGCGCGGGGTCGTCGTGCGTGATCTTGTTGGCCGCATTCAGCCGCTTACGGTCGCGCTGTTGCTCCCGCTCTTTTTCACGTACTCGGGCTTGAATACAAAGATTGGTTTGCTCAACACGAGCTTCCTTTGGGCCATGTGTGGCGCGGTGTTGATCGCGGCAATTCTGGGCAAAGGCGTCGCCTGCTGGGTAGCCGCACGCGCCACTGGCATTCCAAATCGCGAAGCGCTCGGCATCGGCACACTAATGAATGCACGTGGATTAATGGAGCTGATCATTATCAATATCGGGCTCCAGCGCGGCATCATATCAGAGGGACTTTTCGCCACGCTCGTGATCATGGCAGTGCTTACCACGCTCATGGCCTCGCCGCTTTTCGAACGCCTTGTGGGAAGCGGCACGCATCAACCAATCCCCGAGCCCCAGGCTGAAGAAGCAAGCGAACCTAAGTTTGTCCGTTAACGTGTCCCACCTCCAAGTGCCCGTGGAGAAACTTTAAGACAAACATCTTACGACTTGGAGATACAACGCGACTGGCAGCAGTGTTGTTATCGTTGGCCTACGGGAGGCGTCAAAGGTCGAACCCCATTCGCAATGGGATCTTCGGAGCGCGTTCGGGTCGGGTAACCGGCATCTCGATCGCGCCGAAAAACAGGGGGCGTTATGTTGAGCCGTTTCTGGATCGATATCATGGCGAAGAACAGCTGGTTCAGAAAGCGGGTCCACAAGCCGGCGTTCCACCTGCCCGCAAGGATCGTGACGACTGACCGAAAGATGAGCTTCGGCGGCTCCGGACTGAAAAAGACATCGCGAAACTGTGGTGTGTAGAATCCCACCACAAACCGGCGAAACGTCTGGAATCTTTTTCGCTGACGACGAGAGAACGCCGCGAAGCTGGACGCTGAGAAGTCATTTCTCACCAGCGCCCGATGGAGCTCGGCAGCGGCTTCTATTCCAGATTCCATAGCGATTGAGACTCCGGTCGAGAATACGGGATCAAGAAACGATCCTGCGTCCCCGGCCAGGATCCAGCGATTGCCAGCATATGCCGAAGCGCTGTACGAGAAATCCTTCTCAACGCGTACTGGCCACTCGCGCTGGGCATTGCGCATAAGCTCAGCGACAACCGGCGTATCGGAGATCGTGCGATTGAGCGTCTCCTCAGATGAACTGCCGTTCGCCAATCTACGGTAAAGGGTCTTTGGTAGAACGACGCCGACGCTCGTTAACTCTTTTGAAATCGGAATAAGCCAGAACCAGCCAGCGTCGTTGCACGCGATAAGTCGAATGTCATCGGGTCGCGGCCCTTCCAGTCGCGGCACGTTCGTGTAGTGGGAGTATATTGCTATGTTGGCGAGCCGGGGCTCCTCCGTGCGCAGATTGAATTTTCGAGCGATCAATCCTCCGCGACCTGTGGCATCAATCAGAGCCCGCACACGCACCCGCGCGGCGGCCGTATTGCCGCGTGAAGCGACGTCGAGAATTGCCGCATCCGGAGTAAACTCGCATGCGGTTACGTTGCATGCTTCTCGAACATCGACGCCCACTTCGCGAGCCCGTTCCAGCAAAATGCGATCAAATTCCTGGCGGCATACTTGATACGTCTGAGGCCTCGTGATGTCACGGGCGTTTGCGAAGTCAACGTATCGTCCAGTCTGACCATCGTGCGTGATGAGGCGCGCACCCCACTTCTCGGGAAAACCTGCAGCCTCGATTCTCTTGGTCACACCCAAAGCAGCGAACGCGTCGTTGGCAGTCGACAACAACGACTCCCCGATATGGAATCGCGGGAACGTTTCGCGCTCAAAGAGAACGACCGAATGACCAAGCTGACCGAGCGAGATGGCCGCCGACGAACCAGCTGGACCGCCACCGGCCACAGCGAAATCAAAGTCATATCGAGGGTTGGCCGGGTTCATCACATCACTAAAGTATCATTTGGAGAAACGGGAAGCAGGCAATTTCTTTAAGCCTGTTGCGAAATCGGCCCGCGGCGATTCAGGAAATAACGACCGCACTCGAATCGCCCGTGTGCCAGGCATCATGCTGATTGTATGGCCAATCGTCCGCTACGACCAATCGCGCAAACAGAATCATCGCCGGTATCACACTCAGTCACATTATTAACCATTCTGGAACAAGATTGACCAATGATCCGCGGCTTGATAAACGCTGGTGCGCAGACCGCCGCGTTTGCGCGCCATGGCGAAACAGACTTCATCGAGTGATTCGTCGCTGCCATTGCACGAGGTGTTGGAAGCTGAGTTTGTCGCTCTCCATGGTGAACTCCCGCCAGGTTATCCGAGTTCTAGTGAACCCAAAGCGCGTCTAAAAGCATTATGGGATGCTATTCACGGACTGAAGGAGAAACGCGCGGCGCTTTGCATCTCGGGCGGCGGTATCCGGAGCGCAACCTTTGGATTGGGAATTTTGCAGGGTTTGGCGCGCTGCGGACTGCTGGAGAAGTTTCATTATCTCTCCACCGTATCGGGTGGAGGATACATTGGCAGCTGGCTAAGCGCTTGGATCAAGAATGATCCAAACGGCATTCGCGGCGTGGTCGACGAACTGAAACGACGGCCCGATTCCACTCTGAATCCCGAGCCGCGTCCGATCCGCCATCTCCGGGACTTTAGCAATTATCTGGCGCCAAAAAGCGGGCTCACGTCCGTTGATTTTTGGACGCTGATCACCACCTTCATTCGCAACATGTTCCTGAATTGGCTGGTGCTGATCTCGTGGCTGGCAGCGGCGATGATGGTTCCGCGGCTGTATCTGGCAGCCATCAACTTGCAGCCCGACTGGTCAGGCCTGGCGACGAGGCATTCGTGGTATTTGTTGGTCAGCAACTTACCCCCTGACTGGAATGCCTGGGAGAATTCCGTTAAGCAGCCGTGGAACATCGCCCTGGCGATCATACTGGCGGTAGGATTCGCATTGATCGCCGTCGCGATGGCCTACGCAATCATCGATGTGCCATCCACCGGCAATGCGCGATTCACGCAACGTCTGTTCTTGAAGTTTCGCCAGCTTCCGTTGTTTCTGGCATCGCTTGTCCTCGCGGCGTGGTGGGCTGTGTTTTGCAACGTGCATGGTAAGAGCGGCGCATTTCAAAACCTGCAGGGGTTGCTCAAATTTGTCCTCTTCTTCGTGTTCACCTACGTGTGCGGCGGCGCGCTGGCATGGTTGATTCCTTCCTTTCGCAAACGCGACCACAAGGCCCGGCCGGGCAGCGTCTGGCGATTTTTTGTGATCTTCGTCACGGCTGTTTTCGCCGGGTTTTGCCTCTGGGCAATGGCAACCCGAATGTTTTTGGATCACAAAAACATTGAATTCACGTTAACACGCCCTTGCGACGCGATTCAGATTCCGAATGGAGAAAAAATGGCGCTCCCGCAGGGGAGCAACGGTGTAATTACGCGACTGGACGAGGGCACTTACACCGTGGGTATCCTTGGCGCCGACCAGGCGGTGGTACGTATTGCGGAAAAAGATCTTGATCCCTTGATGATCAACCCGAGTTCCGACCTCCAGACTAACCTGAAAAGATTCACGTTCGGACGCGAGTGCCGGGCAATCCAAATTCCCAGCGGGAAGGAAACACTGATTCGAAAAGGAACCGAGGGCGAGATCGTGGAAAACGTCGAGAGGAGTTACACCGTTGAAACCGATCAGGTCTCGGCGCGTGTTGAGAAGAAAGACCTAGATGCCTTCGAACTGAATCCTGGCCCCGGTCCTCAACCTGATTGGACCAGGTTCAGATTAAAACGCGCTTGCGAAGCGATCGACGTTTCGAGCAATAAGAAACTGACGATCCCAGGTGGCATTACCGGAGCAATTAAGCAAATCGGCGCGGATACTTACACGATTGAGACCGACCACGTCAGGGCAACGATTGCGAAAAAAGATTTCGATGCTGTGGAACTGCGCCGGCCGCTACCGGCGCCGGCGAACCATGCTGTCGCTTACGTCTGCTTCGCACCGGCACTGATCATGGCGGTAGTGATGCTGGTAAATTTCCTCTTTACTGGCCTGGCCAGCTGGGTGTCAGAGGATGAGGACCGCGAGTGGTGGGCGCGATCGGCCGCGTGGATAACCATTACGATTGTCGGCTGGATCATCATCAACGCCATTGTTCTTTGGGGCGGCCAGGCGATCACAGCCTCGGGAAATCAGATTGACGTTTTTCTCGGACAACTAAAAGCGAATCCAGTTGCAAAAGCGATACTCGGAGCATTCGGAGGAGTCAGCGGCATTGCCGGCGTTTTGGTTGCTCTGCGATCCAAACTGGGCCCAAAGCTTGGTATGAAAGCAGGCTTGCAGTGGCCTCTGGTTTTTGTCGCCGTTGTTTTCTTTCTTCTACTGGCGGTCGTAATTTCGTGGGTTTTGTTGGTGGTCGGCGCGCAGCCTTGGGTGCATCAAGTGGTCGCTTTTCTGGGACACATGATGGCGGATCCAAAGGGGAACGCCATCCTCATAGGCGCCTTTGTGAGCGCCACAGCCGTTGCCGGTGTTTTGTTGGTCATTCGATCGAACCTAAGCAAAAGGCTGATTTTCGTTATTCTCCTGGCTGTTGTGATTTGGTGGATTCTCTTGCTGACCGGCTCGCGGCATTTGGCGCAACAGCCAAATGACTGGCGAGCGCAGCTGTTCATCGTGGTCTTTCTTATGGGGATCATAGTACTTTTCGGAATCGTGATGGGTTTCCTCATCAATGCGAATAAGTTTTCCCTGCACGCGACGTATCGGAACCGATTGATCCGCGCTTATCTTGCCGCTTCACGGCTCAAGCGCAGGCCACATTTATTTACCGGGTTCGACCCTGCTGACAACTTTGCGTTGCGCGAGTTGTCTCCAGAAAAGCCTCTTCATGTGCTCAATGGCGCGCTCAATCTCGTCAAGGGTGAGCAGTTAGCATGGCAGGAGCGAAAGGCCGAATCGTTTACAATGAGCCGTCTCCACTGCGGCTCTTGGAATCAACGAGTAGGTTACCGCCCGTCCGCGGAATATGGCGACGGGATTACACTCGGTACCGCGATGGCCATTTCTGGCGCCGCTGCGAATCCTAATATGGGATATTATTCCTCCCCCATTGTGGGTTTCCTGATGGCACTGTTCAACCTGCGGCTGGGCTGGTGGCTAGGAAATCCGGGAGCTCCCGGCGCCGATACCTGGCGCCGATCTGGCCCTGGATATTCGGTTGGGCCGCTGTTTTCCGAAGCGATTGGAAACACGACCGACCGCTATAAATATGTGAACCTCTCCGATGGCGGCCATTTCGAGGACCTTGGGCTTTATGAGATGCTGCTGCGCCGCTGCCATTACATTGTAATAAGCGACGCCGCCCAGGACCCGGAATGTTCCTTTACCGATCTCGGTGAGGCCGTGCGCAAAATTCGCATCGATTTTGGAATTCCGATCGAATTTGGACCAATGAGCATTTATCCGCGCAGCCAGATCGACGCGGTGAAAGGTCCAGGCCACAACTGCGCTATCGGTCGCATCCGTTATTCGATCGTGGACGGCGACGCTGCACCGGATGGTGTCATCGTCTATATTAGACCCGCTTGTTATGGCGACGAACCGCGTGACATCTACGAATACTTCAAAACAAATCCGGAGTTTCCGCACGAGAGCACGGCCGATCAGTTCTTCTCCGAGTCGCAATTCGAGAGCTATCGGATGCTTGGCGCACACACCATGGCGAAGCTTTGCACGGATTGCGGTGGAGATTTTCGGTGTTTCATTCGCGACATTCTAAAACGCCATCTCCAGATGGAAGCGCCCGTTTGGCTCGCAGGGTTGCTCGAGGAAACGAAAAACAAGATCGCTTAAGCGCTGATCAGCGCATTGCGTGAACATGCTCCTATGCTGGCACGACGAATTCGTGGTAAACTTCAAGAATGACCCGCATTTTTGCGTCGCTGGTCACGGGTTTCGCTCTGGCAATCGCGGCATGGGGTGCCGATCAATCAGCCGGGAACAAATCTGACGAGCCCGATTCATTCGACGTCGAGCCACCAATACTGAAGCAAAACCTCTCGGATGAGCCGTTGCCGAACGGCGATCTGGCACGTTTGGAAAAACAATTGGAACGTGCAAAACAAAATGGCGCAGGCGCAGAACGTCTCTATAAAATTGGTGTGCTTGCGAAAATGGAAGTGGAGCAGCGGTTGTTGAAGGTGATACGGTGTGAATCGGACCTGGCAAATGCGCGCGTCGCTCGCGCAAAAGACGAACTTGCCGAAAAAGAGTCTCAACTCGCAACTGGCGAAATTACCAGAGACGAACTGGAATCAATAAAAACAGCGCTGGCGCAATTAACCGAAGCCGCGCAAGCGGCAACGACGAAGCGTGAGCGCGCCGAGCTCGAGGCTGCAGAAGCAAACTTACGCCGACAGCAAAAGCTTCTTAAGCTCGGGATCGGACAAAAATCCGACGTCACTCGCGCCGAAGAGAAGCTCGCCGATCTTAAAGCGCAGAAGAATTAATTGGGTTTGGCGTCTGACAAAGACGCCCTACATTCCGCTCGAGTTCGACATTGGGTGTTGGAGGTTGAGCGTTGGGCGTTTCCTGAATTTAGAACCCTGCCGCCATTCCGTCCTTGCGTGATTCGCTTGCACCCACATAGACGCGCTGGCCATCGTGCATTTCGACTCTGATCGCTTGGTAACCGCCGTAGCCGCCGACATCGAAACGCACATCGTGTCCTTTCTTGCGCAGCTCGCGCACGGTCTCGTACGGAATACCGCTCTCGACTTCCACGTAGCCGCCTGATTCAGTCATTTTTTCTCCAGTGGGTTCGTTATCGCCTTCGTGCTGCCAGCGCGAAGCGTCGCCGGCTTCCTGCACGTTTAAACCAAAATCAATCTGATTCGTGAGCACCTGTACGTGGCCTTGCGGCTGCATACCCCCGCCCATCACACCAAATGCTTCCAACGGCTTACCATCTTTCATGACAAAGCCAGGAATGATGGTGTGAAACGGACGTTTACCAGGCGCAAAAACGTTCGCATGACCAGGATCCATGGAAAAAAGTTCACCGCGATCCTGAAACATGAATCCGAGACCGGGCACCACGATGCCGCTGCCCATCCCGCGATAATTGCTTTGAATGAGCGAGACCATGTTGCCTTCGTCGTCGGCGGCACACATATAGATCGTGTCGCCTTGATTGAGTGCTGGATTGCCAGCCTGGACTTTTTTTGCCGCGTGATTTGGGTCGATCAACTTCTGCCGGTCCGCTGCGTAGCTTTTTGAAAGCAAACCCCCGAGCGGAATCTTTGCGAATGCCGGATCGGCGTAAAACTTCGCCCGATCGGCCCAGGCGATTTTCTTCGCTTCAATCATGGCGTGCAGCGTCTCTGGTGAATTGCGCCCCATGGCGCGCAGATCGAATCCTTCGAGAATGTTCAACATCTGCAGTGCCGCGATACCTTGGCCGTTTGGCGGAAGCTCAAAGACATCATAGCCGCGATAACTCGTCGAAACCGGCTCGACCCAGGTCGATATATGTTTCTCGAAATCGGCTTTCCGCAAAAAGCCGCCATTCGCCCGCATGAACTCGTCGATCTTGTCCGCGATCTCACCTTTATAAAAGGCGTCGCGACCTTTTTCAGCGATCAGTCGCAAGGTTTTCGCGAGAGCGGGATTCTTGAAAATATCGCCTTTGGCCGGGGTTCGCCCTTTTCCGTCGAGTGTGTACGTCTCGAGAAAGCCGCCGGGTAATCCTTTGTATAGCCGCGGACCAAACCCCCAGTAATAGGCGATGAGCGCCGTAACCGGAAAACCCTCTTCAGCATACCGAATGGCAGGCGCTATGTCATCGCTCAGGTTCAGTTTGCCGAATCTTTTGTGCAGCTCTGCCCAGGCATCCACTGTTCCGGGCACGCTGATCGGCAACATGCCGGTCGGTGGAATCGTTTCACGATGCAGTTTTGCTAGCTCGGCTTTCATCTGGTTATAACTCAAACCGAGCGGTGAACGTCCGCTGCCGTTGATGCCGTAGAGTTTGTTTTCCTTCGCGCTATAAACGATTGCGAACAGATCGCCGCCAATTCCGTTGGAGACGGGCTCCATCAAACCGAGCGTTGCGTTTGCGGCAATCGCCGCATCCACGGCACTTCCACCACGCTTTAAGATATCGATGCCGACCTCCGTGGCCGCGGGCACGCTTGTGCAAACCATTCCATGCCGTGCCAGCACTTCCGATCGCGTGGCGAAATTCTTTCCAGTAATGCGATCGATCTGGGCGTTAAGCCGAACGCCGACAACCAACAAAGTCAATAGCCCAAAGCTGAACTTAATCCATCGCACCCGCCACATTAATGCTTCCAATTTAAAGAGTGCACTTGAATTTTAGTCTGCCGATTATATTTGATTGCTCACCACTAAATGAAGATTTCGTCCGAAGACCAAAAAGCGATCAGTCTGATTCTAATCTGCCTGGGATTTCTGTCCTTTCTGATCGGCACCGCTGCTCACTTCAAATCGGGTTTTCAATCGCGCGCTGAGATTTCGACGACAGGGTTCGTCGCCGCCGCGATCTTCGCGGGATTGGGTGTCCTTGTGTTTCTGCTTTCGTTTACGAAAAAGCAGAGCTGAAGTGCGATTGCCGACTCCGGAGTCACCGCTAAAAAGTGGCGGCGATCCTCCCCAGATCGCCGCCGTGCCCACCGCTCAGAACAACCAAGTTATTGCTGCATCGCGTCGTGAAGCTCCTTGTGAGCGTTCATCATGTCTTGATGCGCTTTTTGGACGGCATCCAGCTTCTTCTGCTGATCAGCCGTTAACAACGGCCGGATCTGCGACAGTGTGCCGTCCATGACCCCTTTCATCTTCTGCATCGCCTCCTGATGAATGGCGGCGATTTGCGGTTTCGCCGCGTCGAGAATCGGTTGAACCTTTGTCTGCTGATCAGAGGTCAGATTCAACTGCTCGGTTAGATGCTGCAGGCCGAGTGCGTGCCCGTGCCCACCCCCAGGGCCACCAAGGCCGGGTTGTGCCTGCACAGCAACAAAGCCGCCAAGCGCAATCGCAAGGGCGGCTACAAACGCTAATATGTTTCTTTTCATAGTTTGTTTCATCTTGTTTTCGCGAAATGTTTTTTCGCTTCTCCAAGTAATGACCGGCAGACACTCTGGCTGGTTACAATTTTCTTGTACCCGCTCCTTGCAACGCCGCTTGCTCGCGACAGGCGCTTGGCACAAGCGCGTCTACAGCCAAGATTGTAACCAAAGCGCACCGGTGGCTGTCATTGCTACTAGTGTGGATGCGCTCTCGATAACATGGATGATACTAACGCAAGTGCGCTTGTTCGTGCTGCGCTCCAGCATGATGATGAGGCGGCTCGCGCGTTGGTGCGAGAGCTTTATCCGCTCGTCGCCAAAATCGTCCGCGCTCATCGCCCGCATCGAACGGATGAAGAGGATCTTTGCCAAATGATTTTCATCAAAGTATTCCAGAAATTATCGCAATTTTCCGGCAAGGTGCCCCTGGAGCACTGGGTCTCACGCGTTGCAGTCAACACTTGCCTGAACCAAATTCAGCGGGAGAAAATACGGCCCGAGCTTCGTCACGCTGATTTAAGCGTGGAAGAGCAAGCGGTGATTGAGAACCTGACAACATCCGCCGATGAGTTGGCGCCGGACCAGCGTTTTGCCTCGCGACAACTGGTTGAACATCTTCTCGCTGCGCTCAAACCGGTCGAGCGGCTGGCTATTGATCTGCTATACTTACAAGGACGTTCGGTTGAAGAGATCCGCAAAATCACCGGATGGAGCGCGGCGCTTGTTAAAGTACGAGCGTTTCGAGCGAGACAAAAAATGAAAGAATACCTCGCCAGGATTTCGGCAAAGGAGGGAGCATGAAAGATCACGAAATCGATCGGTTGTTGCGATCGGCCGCACAAGCGACGGCGGACGAGATCCCGGCTGAGATGCCGTTTGGATTCGATACTCGCGTGGCGGCGCTCTGGAACGCGTTGGCTGCAAAGCCGAACGGTATTGCATCTCTGCTCCGGCGCGTGGTGCTTTTGTCGGCGGTAGTGATTGCTATTTCGACACTCGCAGCTGTTCGCGAGATCAAACAGAGCCGTGAACAGTATAACGATTACACCAATGAGTTCGCCATCGCGGACACGGCCATTCAAGATGAGTTTTCGCAATGAAGAGTGCGTTAAAGTGGAAACTGATTGCTGGATTTCTTCTTGTATTCGTCGCGGGTGGAATCACTGGCATGGCTCTTGGAGGATTATACGCCCGGCATCTTTTCTTTGAGTTTCACCATCCAAGACTCGTAGGCGTCAGAATGAAGGAGCGGCTTCGCACGGAGCTTAGTCTGACACCTGAACAGGTCGCCAAAGTTTCGCCAATTGTCGATAAAACTGCCGCCCAGCTTCAGGAGATAAGGCGCGACACCGGCCGGCGCGTCCATGACATCATGGCGGAAGCGCACAAGGAGATCGCAGCCAATCTTACTGACGAACAACGGCAAAAACTTCAACAAATCGAAGAGCGGCACCGGCGGTGGCATCCCCATCACGGCCCTCACGAGTTCGGTCCCGAATCACCGCCTGCGACACCGTAGGCAAGTCCGCGCGGCGCGCGATTGTAGCCGCCTCGCTGTGTCGAGGCGTTCGCGAGAAACACGGCGACACAGCGCCGTGGCTACACATCACACTTCCGCCCTGTCGGCCTGCGCCGCGCGGGCTAGAAGCGCACTCCGTTCTCGAAGAAAATTCGTTCGCGCTCGACGTCTGCGCCGCGGCTAATGAAAAGATCGCGCAGTTCCGGCGTGTAATAATCGCCGCTGTAGAGAGGATTAAGCCCAAAGAAAATCTTGCCACCCGGGGCGAGGTGTTGCTGTAAATCGGCCAGGAAAAAATCCCATTCCGCTGTACCCCAGCGTTCCTTCGACGGATGATAGAGGTAGAAGTTGGTCGAAAACGCGGTAATCCAGTCGAATTTTTGGCCAAGATTGGGCAATGTTTCGAACGCGCTGATCCTCCAAATTACGCGCGGAACATCGAAAAGTTCGAGCAATTCGGAAAAAAGAGCGACGTGCTCAATATCTAAGCCTGTTACCGAGTGGCCGAGGTTTTTGGCGATGAACAAGAAAAATCCTCCGCCGCAACCGAGATCGAGAACGCGTTTCGGCCCTGAACGATGGAGCTTCAAGTCCTGCACGCGTTCCCGATTTAATCGCAACCACGGCTCGATGTTCGCGTACTTGGCGTATCCAGCAGTGGAATTCTCATACCGCTGCTGAATTTCGCGGGCACGTGCCTCATCGATTTTCGCCAGCATTGGCTGAAGCGGAATGCGAAAAATCGAGCGTTGCGCTCTGCGCCAGCCGCGCTGGTAGGTCAGCGGTTTGGTAAACTTCAAAAGTTTTCGGGAAAGTTTCATCTCGAAGATCGATCCATTGTAGAGCAACCGCTTCGGTTGCCAACCGTAGCGAAAGCAGGCGATGCGCCCGCCCTACAATTTCGCCATCATTTCGCGAAGAAGTTGCGGCCCGCGATAAACGAATCCTGTGTAAAGCTGAACAAGCTGCGCGCCCGCCTCAAATTTTTCCCGAGCGGATTTTGCATCGAAGATTCCACCAGAAGCGATCACGGGAATTTTGGAGCTTGCGACAATGCTGCGCACAAGTGCAGTCGATTTTTCCCGTAGCGGTGCCCCGCTCAAACCACCTTCCTCATCGAGCTCCGACGGAATCGAGGAATGATCCAGCGTGGTATTTGTAGCGATGATCCCGGCGACTCCGTTTTCTTCACAGGCCGCAAGGACTGCTTCTAGTGCGATCGGCGACAGATCAGGTGAAATCTTTACAACGAGCGGTTTCGCGACCGGCCCAGGCTCACTCCCAATCGCGTGCAGCAATTGCGACAACGCGGCGGGTTCCTGCAGTTCCCTTAGGCCGGGCGTGTTCGGTGAGCTCACATTCAACGTGATGTAGTCGGCAAAATCGCGAAGTAATCGAAACGAATAGAGGTAATCGTCTGCTGCGCGTTCGAGAGGCGTTGTCCTCGATTTGCCAATATTGATTCCAACTGGAACTGCAGGCCATCGCTGGCTCTGGCGCAGCCCGCGCAACCGTTTTGCAATGACATCGGCGCCATCATTGTTAAATCCGAGGCGATTGATCACGGCTTGCTGCGCGGGCAGCCGAAACATGCGCGGCTTTGGATTTCCTGGTTGGGCCATGGCGGTCACAGTCCCGATCTCGATGAAACCAAACCCAACTGCTGCCCAGGCTGGCAGGGCGACGCCATTTTTGTCCAGGCCGGCGGCGAGGCCAATCGGATTCGGAAAGGTCAACCCAAACAGAGTCTTTGGGTTTGACGGCGGCGTGAACCGTCTCAGCGCGCGCAGCGCAAGATCGAACTGCGAAGCCCTGCGAAGCGATGCGATCGTGAAATGGTGTGCGGTTTCCGCCTCAAGCGAAAACAACAGCGGCCTAACGAGTCGTTCGTAGAGATTCTTCATATCAACTACAGCAAGTCATCCCGAGCGGAGCGAGGGATCTCGCACAGGATGATTGATCACGCTGGATATCCAGAGCAACGCAAGCTTTGTAGGTGAGATCCCTCACGTCGTTCGGGATGACACGCTCTGGATAACGACGTAACGGCTCGGATTCGCTGTCATTTCCCGATGCAAAACTGGCTGAACACAGAGTCGAGAATCTGTTCCACATCGACAACGCCAATCACTTCGCCGACTGCCCGCAATGCTTCATGAAGATGAATTGCAGCGTATTCCGGCGACAATCCCTGGGCTTGCACTGTCGCTGCTCGATCGCATGATTCCAGAGCGCGGCGAAGACAATCGCGATGGCGCGCATTAATCGCGAGCGTGCTCTCCGGTTTTAGATTTTGTTTCGTGATCCGAGTCAGAATTTCTTTTTGCAATTCCGGCAGACCTTCCCCTGTCAGGCACGAAATCCGTAACGCATGGAAATCTTTCCAATCACTGTTCTCCGGCAGATCGCTCTTGTTTAAAACAGTAATTTCGTTGGGATTGCGGATGCGTTCCTGAAAATGCGACGGTTTCGAGGTACTGCGATCTGCGATGTGGAGCCGCAGATCGGCTAATTGCAGCGACTTCTCCGTGCGCGCGATGCCCTCTCGCTCCAGTTCGCTGGCGGACGTTCTCAAACCAGCTGTATCAAGCAGCCGAATGGGCACGCCGTTCAGATTCACTGTCTCCTCGATGGTATCGCGCGTTGTGCCATGCGCATCGCTCACAATCACGCGATCGTAACCCAGGAGTCGATTCAGCAAGCTCGATTTCCCGGCATTCGTTGCCCCGTAAATCACAACACGCACTCCTTCACGCAGAATGCGTCCTTGATCAGCAGTGGCGAGCAACGCTGCGATCTCTTCGCGGATGGAATCGAGTCGGGCACGCAGTGTTTCACCTTCATCCGGTGTAATACCCTCCTCAGGAAAATCGATTGACGCATTGATGTGCGCGAGTAGTTCGACCAACTCTTTACGAATTTTACCGATTTGTTCTCCGAGCCTGCCTTCGAGTTGTTCGGTAGCTGAGCGCAGGGCGAGATCGGTCTTCGCCCGGATCAGATCAATTACCGCCTCGGCTTGAGTAAGGTCCATTTTGCCGTTGAGAAAGGCGCGCTCGGTGAACTCGCCCGGACGCGCTGCGCGTGCACCCGCGCGCAGGCACGCTTCAAGGATCTTTGCCGAAACCAGCGTTCCTCCGTGGCAACTGATCTCGACCAAATCCTCTCCGCTGTAACTGGCCGGCGCGCGATGAATGGAAAGGACTACTTGATCGATCAACCGCCCTTCCGGCCCAAAGATTTCGCCAAAATGCTGCACGTGCGGCTCAAATTGCGATGGCGTCTCTTTGCCATGGAAGATTTTGTCTGCTACCTCGATTGCATTCGCGCCTGAGACGCGGACAAGAGCAATGGCGCCTTCCCCAGGCGGAGTTGAGATGGCAGCGATAGTATCAGAAACGGTCATATCCTAGCAAATTGTAGGGCACCCGCCTCGGTTGCCAAATCGCGCGAACAACATGGCTTTGCTTAAAGCGGCAGAGCGCTGCCGCACTCCATGACGTGGCCGTCATTGAAAGGGTCTATTACGCGCCAGCGTTTTGGGGTGGTCCGCCGCTTTTCATTCAGATCTTCTCCCGCTCCCTAATCGTGCATCACCGCTTTCAGTGCCGCGATGCATTTCTTGTTCTCCTCCATTGTGCCAACCGAAATGCGGACCCATTCGGGCAGGTTGTACCCCTTGAGCGGGCGCACGATGATGCCTCGCCTCAGCAGTTTCTCGAAGATCGCGTGTCCGTTGCCAACATTTATCATCACGAAATTCGCGGTCCCGGACACAAAACGAATTTTCATTTTGGCGAATTGTTCGTGCAGATAAGCGCGGCCTTCATCGATCGCCCGTTTTGTCCGGCGCAGATGTTCGTCATCCTCGAGCGCTGCGAGCGCGCCGACTTGAGCAATGCTGTTCACGTTGAATGGCTGCCTTGTCTTGTGAAGCACCTGGACCAGATCAGCCGGCCCAACAGCATACCCGATACGCAAGCCAGCCAGCCCGTGAATCTTCGAAAACGTGCGCAAAACAACAATGTTTCGTCCTTCGCGAACGAATTGCAGCGTATCAGGAGGATGATCGAGGAATTCGAAATAGGCTTCATCGAAAACGACAACGACTCTCTCCGGAACGTGCGACATGAAATGGTCGATCTCGCGCTGCGAAAGTAACGTTCCCGTTGGATTATTGGGGTTGGGGACGAAAATGAGCCGGGTTTTCGGCGTGATCGCAGCGAGCATTCTGTCCACATCCTGCTGGTAATCTCTGCTGGGCACTTCAATTGTGCGCGCGCCAAATGAAGTCGCGATCAATTTGTAGACGACAAATGCATACTGAGCCGTGACGACGTCGTCACCGGGATTGAGAAAGGCATGACCAAGAAATTCGAGCACTTCATTGGAACCATTGCCAAGAATGACGTTCTCTGGGGCGAGGCCTAGTTTGGTTGCCACTGCGTTGCAGAGGCAAAATCCGCCGCCGTCGGGATACAAGTGACCTTTTTCCAAAGCGTCACGCATCGCCTCCATTGCCTTGGGAGACGGACCCAGCGGATTCTCGTTCGAAGCTAGCTTGATGATTGCATTTGGATCGAGGCCAAGTTCGCGGGCCGTTTCTTCGATCGGCTTTCCCGGTTGGTAAACCGTGACCTCGCGCAACTGCGGGTTCACCAGCTCCCAGATCGAAATCATGCGCGGGAGATTAAACGGAAGTAGGGTAAGTTTCCAATCAGCTGGTCTCCCTCTTCTTACTCTTGCTCATGATCTTTCTAAAGAGTAAAAGCATGAACACGAAAGTGCATGACAGTGGATAACGAAATCATCTATCTCGATAACAATGCTACGACACAACTTGATCCCGCTGTGATCGAGGAAATGCTGCCGTTTTTGACCAAGTATTACGGCAACCCTTCGAGTGGATACGGCTTTGCGGCCATGGCTAGAAAAGCCATAAATCTTGCGCGGGAACGGCTCGCTGCGTTGCTCGGCTGTGAACCAACGGAAGTTGTTTTCACCAGCGGCGGAACGGAGTCTAATAATGCGGTCATCAATTCGGCGCTACAGCTTGAAGCTCGTGGCGGACATGTGATCGCAAGCGCGGTCGAACACAGCGCGGTGCTGCGCCCCTGCCAAGATCTCGCAAAACGAGGATGCGCCGTCACATTTCTAGGCGTAGACAGGCATGGAGATCTCGATCTTGGCGAATTAGAAGCTGCGATTCGTCCGGAAACAGCGCTTGTTTCAATCATGTGGGCGAATAACGAGACCGGTGTAATATTTCCTATAGAGAAAATCGCTGAAATCTGTCGCCAGAGAGGCGCACTTTTTCACAGCGACGCCGTACAAGCGACCGGTAAAATCCCGATGCGCTTGCGCGATACGGCGATCAATTTTCTATCTCTTTCTGCGCACAAATTTCACGGCCCAAAAGGCGTCGGGGCGGTTTACGTCGACCGGCGAACCCGCTTCGGTCCGTTGATTGCCGGCGGCGGTCAGGAAAACGGACGCCGTGGTGGGACTGAAAACGTCGCGTCGATTGTTGGCCTTGGAAAAGCAGCCGAGCTGGCCCTCAAATATCTCACCGAAGGAAAATTTAACATTCGGTCCATGCGCGATCGATTTGAGAAATCAGTGCTCGAAACTGTCAACGGTGCATCAGTGAATGGTGCGGGTGCCGCGCGGCTCTCAAACACATCGAGTCTTTCATTCGAAGGCATTGAATCTTCGGCCGCACTTCTCTTGCTGGATCGACAAGGTATTTGTTGCTCGGCCGGCTCGGCCTGCCGGACCGGTTCACAGGAAGCTTCGCACGTGCTGCGTGCAATGAACCCGACCGGCGATGATGCAAGGCGGAGTCTGCGTTTCTCGCTTGGCCGTTTTAACACGGAGGCGCAAATCGACCGCGCGATTGAAGTGGTTCCAAAAGTTATCGAGAAGCTGCGGCAAAGCGCCGCGCCGACGCCTGTGGCGATGGCTCTGTGAGCCGTTCGACAATTTCCTAGCGGCACAATATTGTGCACAACTGTCTTGCCGTGATGGAAACACCGCGTGATCCCGCCGCTTCGCGTTACGAGCATGCCGCGAAGGGGCTGCGCCGGAGTGATCTTGATCCTGATCCGATCAAGCAATTTGGAAACTGGTTTACCGCGGCGATTGAGGCCGGGATTCGAGATGTGAATGCAATGAGCCTGGCCACGGCCGGGGCTGACGGCAGACCATCCGTGCGCATTGTTCTCCTAAAAGGGTTCGACCAGGATGGGTTCGTCTTTTTTACGAACTACGAGAGCGAAAAAGGGAAACAACTCGATGCCAACCCTTACGTCGCTCTGGCCTTCTATTGGATCGAACTTGATCGACAGATTCGCATTAGCGGGAAAACGGAAAAAACCTCGCGCGAAGAATCGCAAACCTACTTTCATTCGCGTCCTGTGGGCAGTCAGTTGAGCGCCTGGGCATCGCGTCAAAGCCAGATTCTCGATGGGCGCCGCGTGCTCGATGCGCGCCTGGCCGAGATGACGGAACGTTTCGGCGACAAGCGCATTCCGTTACCACCGCACTGGGGCGGCTATCGAGTGAAACCGGATATGATCGAATTCTGGCAGGGTCGCCCGAATCGCCTGCACGATCGCTTTCGTTACACTCGACAGGCGGGTGGTAGTTGGCTGATCGAGCGACTGGCGCCATGAGAAATTCCGAATGTCTAATGAAGGAATGAGGAATTCGGATTTACGCCATCGGTCCGACCGCCCGGTTTCGTCATTTTGTCATTCTGATTTCGTTCGTCATTCGTCATGTTGGTGCGTCGTCATTATTAGAACGGGTTCATGAAGAAGAATCAGGACCCGAAGATCGAAATCATCCAGGGCGACATCACAAAGCTCGATGTCGACGCCATCGTAAACGCGGCAAACACGACTCTTCTCGGCGGTGGCGGAGTCGATGGCGCGATCCATCGCGCCGCTGGAACTGAATTACTTGCAGAATGCCGGACCCTCGGCGGTTGTCGACCCGGTGAAGCGAAAATCACTCGCGGATATCGTTTGCCAGCGCGTTTTGTCATTCACACGGTCGGCCCGGTTTGGAGAGGAGGCGAAGGCAACGAGCCTGAGATCCTGGCAAATTGTTATCGGAGCGCGTTGCAACTCGTGCTGGAAAATGGAATCAAGACGATTGCTTTTCCTGCGATCAGTTGCGGCGCATATGGCTATCCGATTCCAGAAGCAGCGCAGATCGCTGTAAAAACTACCCGAAATTTCCTCGCGACCGAGGACCAAATCGACAAAGTGATTTTCGTTCTTTGGGGCGAGGACATTTACGACGCGTATCTCGGGTTGTTGTAGCCGCTGACCTCCTCCGGCACGCCGAAGGTTAACGGAGGCGCCGGACAGGACCGCGTTCGCTGAGCGAAACGGCTACAGAAGTTGAGAGACGCAAACTGGCGATCAATTTCGATTTTATTTTGTATGATTAATCCGAACGAAAACAATCTTACGAGGGACGAACCGCTGCCGACGCCGGTTCAGCCGGGCGCAGAAGAAACTGGACCGGGTGGGCGTGAGCAGTTTCGTCGAGCAACAAACAAATTTTCCACGGCCATGAGCCAGACGTGGGATGAAACAAAAGAGAAAGCCGGCCGCGCGCGGGACCGTACTGAATACTTCGTACGCGAAAATCCCGTGCCGACCATCCTTGGCGCGCTGGGGCTCGGAATCGCGATCGGCTTGGCGATCCGTTTTGCATCTACTAGCGAGCGAAAGGCCGAAATAGAGCTGAAGTCGCCGCTGGGAAATTTCGACTGGGGCGTCCTTTCGCTGCCGTTTCTCTGGCCGTTGTTCAAATCAGCCAAGGAAAAATATGAAACTTCGGCTGAAGCTGTAAAAGATGGCGTAAAACAATTGAAAAAGATCGACGTGGACCGCTACGCAAAGCCGATCCGTAAACGCTGGAACGCCTGGACGCGTTGATTCCGAAAGTCCGCCGTCGGACGGACTCGTCCCGTGGCGAGCTTTCGCGAGTTGAGCGTTGATGGCAGATCGGCGTCGAGTTCTTCACCCAAGCTCAAGAAGGCTATTGACGAGATCGGCGAGCGGACGCGGATACTGGGCCATGAAAGCGTGGCCACCGCCATTGAATTGAGCCAGCCAAGCGCCAGGAATGGCGTTAACCAGCTTCAATGCATTGGACGGCGGGATCACGCGATATCGGCCGTGCCGGTGGCAATTAGCACTGGCACATTCATCTGCCCCAGACGGTTCCCGATGCCGATGCGGTGCCACGCGTCCATCGCCGCGACCTGGCGATTAACGAGTTCGGGAGATAATTGCGCACGCGCCGCTGCTACGATATCGCCGAATTCGCATAAATGGATTCGGCAACATCACTCGGAAACAGCAAGGATAGCAATCGACGCGCCTGTTCTTGAGGCGTTCCGGACATATCGATGAGTTGTGATCACACCGCGGTTGAAGCGCGATCTGCGTCAGATCCTCCCGGGTCCGTCGATAGTAAGATGAGTTTGTTAATACGACCCGGCTACAGCTACACCGATGCACGTTGGGCCTTAATCTCGCGGAGTTCAGCGACGGAACTTGCGCTTCTTCGACAGCGCCAGATCGCAAACGCAACGAACAAGAGATCAAGAGCAACAAATATCGCGACGTATGTCTCACCGCCAATGCCGAAGCCGTAGCTATGCAGACCTTTGCCCAGCACAAAGTTCACGCCGTACCACGCCATTAACACGGCGAGGAAACAAACCACGCTCGCAACTGCGAGGCCGAACTGCGTCCACCAACCCGCCAGCCGGCCGTGCAACGCCACTATGTAACAAAGCAACGCAATCAATGCCCAGGTCTCTTTCGGGTCCCAGCCCCAAAATCTGCCCCAGGAATAATTTGCCCAGACTCCACCGAGAATTGTGCCTGCCGCGAGCAAAAGGACGCCAAGTTGAAGCACGCGATAAAGCCAAAAATGCATCGGCGCGTCCGCGCGCGCGGCTGCGGGATCACGCGCGTATCGCCACAGCAAGATGTGCCCAAAACCCATTGCCAGCGCGAAGGCCGCATAGCTCAGCGTGATCGTGAGCACATGAATGGTGAGCCAGAAATTATCGCGCAGCACGGGGACGAGCGGATCGATGCTCGAGGGCATCGCGATCGGCATCTGGTGCACGAGCAGCAGCGCGATCAGCGTCACTGGCAACGCTGCGAGAAGGTATACTGTCGTGCGATAGCGCGCGAAGAAGATCATCCCGAAAAAGGACACCGCGAATGACACCCAGATGATCGATTCATACATGTTGGTGACCGGTGGCCGGCCAGCAATCAGACAGCGCATCACAATTCCGCTTGCCTGAAACGCGAGACCGAGGACCGCAATCCCTACGCCAACGGTTTGCAACGCGACTCCACGTTTGCGCAGGTGTGCCACAATTAAGATTACGAGGGCGATCCCGTAACACCAGATCGCGCGGTAAAATCCTTCGAAATGATTGTAGAAATACTCGAGCCGCAGTTGCCTTGTCTGCGGATAAATCGACGGACTAAGCGCTCGTAAATTGTCCTGCAACTGACGCGCGGCTGAGCTGAAATTGAATGTGTCGGCCTGCGTGTAGGCGCGCATCATTTTTGTCAGTTCGGCGAACGCAGGAGCGATCTGCGTTTCGTTATAGTAACCCGCGACTGCCCCCGGATCGGGCGCCATCCACGCATCCGTTTCCCTTTGCGGTGATGGAACGATTAGCAAAGCATTTCCATTCATCACATTTCCAAACAACGCCAATCGGTCATTCACGCTGAGGGCTTCTTGTTGAACCCGATCGAGCGGTTTTTCCGCGCGCTTGAGAGCGCGCGCCTCGTTCGCGGTTCGCTGCAACTCCGCTGACCCGGTCAATTGCGCAAACGAAAATCTTCGCTGTGTTTTATCAAGCCCGAGCTGTTCGATCAGTTGGCCTGACGAAATCAAGATCATTGGCTCGTTTTTCCAATCGCGCGTGTCGAACAGCGCCGACAAAACAAAATCGTTCGGCTGCCATCTCCGGCCGGTCTTATCGGCGTATGTCGAACGTCCAGTAATTCGGATCAACATTTCTCGCGCGAACGTATCAATGGGCTTACGTCGTCCCCCATCCTGTATCGCAAGTAAACCGAATTGCTTGAAATCCAGGCCACCACTATTCGCAGCGGGCGGATCAGACTGCCCATAACCAACGCTCCCAAAAAGCATGCTAGCCGCCGCAACGAACATGAACATGCGCGTTCTCAAGGGGAACGAATGTAATTCTCTTTCAGACTCGTGTCGAGCAAGACGGAACACGTGAGGTATCCGTCCCATTTGCTGTAGTGTTTAGGATCAACGGCATTGAGACCAATGTGAAGAGATGCTCCGGTCGCCATACGCGGTCCTTTGGTTCGGAATGGAACGCGGAGTTTGAACCGGAACGCGTCACCTGGCGAAGCCGATTCTCGAATGGT
>Ga0209687_1000074_pt1 | contig 40381 bp, 34 predicted proteins | sample GraSoiAngelo_136_FD_185893 | JGI IMG/M metagenome (GOLD analysis project Ga0209687, IMG submission 185893) | Grasslands soil microbial communities from the Angelo Coastal Reserve, California, USA - 14_0929_09_20cm (SPAdes) (version 2) | ecosystem: Environmental > Terrestrial > Soil > Grasslands ...
GAGTATGGCGGACATTGCAACGGCCAGCGTGACCGCGGGCAGCACAAGTGAAGCAATGCCGCTTGAGCCTGAAACGGGTGTGAATCCGAGTTGTACCGAAAAGACCAGTATCAATAATGGACCGAGCGCGAAGCTCGGGAGCGAGATTCCGAGGAGTGCCGCGAGCGTCGAAATGCCGTCTATCATGCTGCCGCGATGAGTGGCCGCGGTGACCCCCAGCGGAATCGAAATTAGGATGGCCAGCAGGAGCGATGCCGTCGCCAGTTGCAGAGTCGCCGGATACCGAGCGGCTATTCGTGTGAGCGTCTTCTGCCGCGTTACGGGGTTTTCTCCCCAATCTCCTTTGAATAGACCTTGCCAGTAGTTGAGATATTGAGCCCCAAGCGGCTTATCCAATCCCATTTCGCTTCGAACAGCCTGATACTGATCTTCGGTTGCGTTCTCTCCTACAAGCTGTCGGGCAGGATCGCCGGGCACGATGTGAATCAACAGAAAGACTAACGAAGCTACGGCCCAGAGCACGGGGATTGTTATAGCTATCCGACGAAGAGCACCCAGAACCAAGGCTCGCATCGCGGCGGATCATAGCAGAGGGCCGGCTTTACGTTCCAATAGTGATTCGCGCGATCGAAGAATCTACTTTCAAACGTATGCTCTCTCGTGCTGGATGCTTATTCGACTGATTAATCCACGCGGTTATTTGAAGGAATGCTCAGACGTCGATGCGAATTGTGACACGGTTCGGAAGTCTTTCGAGAGGTAAAGACAAAATCGCCACTGAGGCCGCGATCTTACAATATGAGCTTTATCGCGGCCTCAGTGGTATATGCTCCGTTCGTGCCTACGGAGCGACTCAAAGGAGAACCGATTCTAAACGTATGACATCGAGGATTAAGCCTTTGACCTGGGCATCACCACCAGCTCGTTCTTCACGCTCTTTACACCGTCCGTGTTCTTCGCGATGCGTTCGGCCTCAGTCTTCTGTTCCTGGGCTGCCACGCTTCCGCGCAAGGTAACGACTCCCTGTACTACGTCTACATTGATCTTCCGCTCCGGAGTCTTCGAATCTCCGATCAGCTTTCCGACTATCTTCATATGGATCCAGGCATCATCCACCGAGTCTCCTATCTTTTCAGACGAGCCTCGCGCTTTTGCCCTCTCCTCGCGCGCTTGATCTTCGGTGTAACCGCCGCGCGTCGGTTCCATAGGAACGACCTTGATTTCATCGGTTATGAGTAAGCCGGCGTGAGCCGTTTTCGCAAGATCAATGGCGCGAGTCCTCAGAGGTTCTGAGGCGACCGTGCCGGAGATCTCGGCTTTATTCTTGTCCGCATCGGCGCTGACCTTCAGATTGGCCGCGCGGATCGTGGGATCGGAGTTCAATGCGGTTTGAACGTCCTGCTCGAGCTGACTATCGGTTATAGCCGGCGTTGACGAGCCCTGGGCCGTTCGCTCGGTGTTCTTCATGTTGTCACAGGCGGTCGCGCACAGGCCTACCGCAATCAATAGAGTGTAAATAGTTCTGCGCATATTTTTCTCCTTTTTGACGCGCGTCCGACTCTTAGCCTTGCGAGCGCGGATCAGAGGAGCCTACTAACTCCGGTCAACGTCCTCCATCCGATGCAATCGCCACGCGGGCGCTTCCCATCTGTTCGATCCTGCGGCCGAGCGATTCGAGCCGCTCTTCACCTAGAAGCCTTTCGGCGCTAGCCAGGAGATGCGTTTCCTCTTCATGAGCGTGAATACCAAAGCCTTCACTGAGATCGGCGAGGATCTGATCGTCCTTCTCAGTCCAGCGCTCGGTCGAAATCCGAGCGATCAGCTCCTGGATCAAGTGGTGATCGCGCCTGGCTTGCTCGATCAGGTTGTCCAACTCCCTGAACTCCGCCAAAGCCGGATAAAATACTCCCGCTTCCCTCCAGGCATGCAGCCTCAGCGAACGCCTGAGCTGGTCCACAAGGTCGCGTTTGAGAGCCTTGGCTTTCGGCGAATCGTCGTTCAGAAACTCGATTCTCTGCATCAACTCCAGCGCTTCCTGGTGTCCCGCTTTCAATTGCTCTATTGCGTTCATAAGCTGCTTCTCGACTCTTAACGCTTCATTTCTCGACTATCTCTGCCACGTTTCATTGGGCCTCTGGCATGTTTTCATTGGGCACTCGCATTCGCAGAGCAATTCATAATCGCAGTGCATTTCGCAATCGTTATGCCGTCTGTAGCCGACCCGACTAAACGATGCGAATCAATACCATCTGTATGACTACCTGTCGCTATTCATCGTGATCCCCGTGCAGGAACCGCCGTTCCAGGTGATCTAAACTGGCACACTGTGTGCTGTCTTCGTTCACGTCTCGTTTGTTAGATGGACAGCCCTGCCCTTGCCGGCGAGCAATTGAATCCCCTTACCGCAATCGATCTTCTCAGGAAATCGGATTCTTCCTGCTCGAGATATTTTGCGGAATCGGCTTCTTTGAGACGGGCTCACGGCGGACGGCTGTACGTTACGGCGGACCAATCCACATTGGTGAAAGGGGACCGAGAAAAATGAAAGTTGAAGAAATAATGAGCAGCAATGTAAAAGCGTGCGGGCGGGGTACGAGCCTGGCAGAGGCCGTAAGCATTCTGTGGAAAAATGACTGCGGTGTGCTGCCGGTAGTCGACGATGAAGGGAGGCTCATCGGTACGATTACCGACCGCGACATCGCCATTGCTCTGGGTACAAAGAACCGCCTCGCTTCGGAGGTTACTGTCGGGGAGGTGATGACCAATCATGTCGCGACCACGGCTCCGCCGGAAGATGTAAGATCCGCCTTGCAGCGAATGGGCGATGCACGGGTAAGGCGATTGCCCGTCATCAGCGACGGGATGTTGATTGGAATGCTATCGATTAACGATATCGTGCTTCGAGCGGGAGGAGGCCGGACCGATCTCTCTCACGAAGATATAGCGGAAACCTTGAAGGCGATCTGCCAACATCGCGCTACGGGCGCCGTAGCCGGATGACTTCCGGTGGACATAAGTGATCCCAGGCCGCGGGCAGCGTAGTGTTCCGCGGCCTTTTTCGCGACTGATTGTGAGAGTCGCGTCGGGCGGCAAGGTACATAAAACAAATCTACGAGAGGGAGAGCACGGAGCGAATGGCTGCGACGAATTCCGGAGATGAAGGCCGAAAGGTCAAGGTTGTCGTAGCCACCACCGTGATGCTCTCGTTCATCTCGTTCTGGCGGGCCGCGGCGATCGTTCTGAATGATCTGGGCTCGTCCGCTTTTTATGTCGGCGGAATTGCCGAGCAGGCGATTGGACGATCGGCGCCATGGTTTATCCTTGCGGTGATGCTGCTCAGTTACGGAGTGCGCGCGATCTACATCGAATCGAGTTCGATGTTTACTCGCGGCGGCGTCTATCGAGTGGTGAGAGAGTCGATGGGCGGAGCGATGGCCAAGGTGAGCGTATCGGCGTTGATGTTCGATTATATTCTCACGGGACCGATTTCCGGTGTTTCGGCCGGGCTGTATCTGGCTGGGTTGATCAACGACGTATCGGCGCGGCAAGGGTGGGGGATTCGCCTGCCTTCGAACTTCACGGCGATGCTGTTTGCCGCCGCGATCACAGTATATTTTTGGCAGCGCAATATTCGCGGCATACCGAAGTCAAGCGAGGATGCCCTCCGAATAATGTACGTCGCCACCGTGATGGTGCTGATCGTGATTGTATGGGGCTTCGTCACGATTTTTCATACCGGCGGGCGCCTCGCGCCAATACCACGGCTGGCAAACTTGAGCTTTGCCGAGAATGCCCTGGGTTGGCTGAGGTCCTGGCGCTGGTTCGAGCCGCGGGGAACACGCTATAACATCGTCGACTCAGCGCCCCGCATTGTCGGTGTTGTAGGAATTCTCATCGCGCTGGGCCAGTCGGTGCTTGCTATGAGCGGTGAAGAGACGCTCGCGCAGGTGAACCGCGAACTGGAGAATCCCAAGCTCAAGAATCTGAAACGAACAGGATTGGTGATCTTTATCTACTCGCTCTTGTTTACGTCACTGGTTTCTTTTCTGGCGGTCGCCATTATCCCGGATGCTGTGCGACATCGTTATTTAGACAACCTGATCTCAGGGCTCGCGATGAGCTTCGTCGGACCCACAATTCTCAAGCTATCGTTTCAGGCGTTCGTAGTCATCGTAGGCTTTCTGATGCTGGCCGGAGCCGTCAATACAGCCATCGTCGGATCGAACGGCGTGCTAAACCGCGTTTCCGAAGATGGGGTGCTTGCCGCGTGGTTTAGAACGCCTCATCGCAGGTTTGGAACGACTCACCGAATAATAGATTTGATCGTGATATTGCAGCTCGTGACGATCGTCATTTCGCGGGGCAACATCCTGATCTTGGGTGAAGCGTATGCCTTTGGCGTCATCTGGAGCTTTACGTTCATCGCGCTTGGCACGCTGATTCTACGGTTCAAGAAGCGCGACTGGAGAGAATGGAAAGTTCCCGGAAATCTCGAAATCGGCGGGATCGAAATACCGCTCGGAATCGCGTTCATCACCGGCGTCCTGCTCGCTATTGCACTGACGAACCTGTTCACCAAAGAGGCCGCTACGATTTCGGGTCTCTCGTGCACGGCAATTTTCTTTGCAATCTTCACAATTTCAGAGCGCATGAATTCGAAAAGGTATGGCGAGACGCCCATGCTGGACGAATTCAACCTGACCCCGGAGCCCGAGTTGAGCATGGCTACCGTGGAAGTCCGCCCAGGGAACGTGCTGGTTGCGCTGCGGGATCACAAACGGCTCGACTGCCTCGCGCGGTTATTGGAGCGAACAGACCCCAGAAAACAGGACATTGTGGCGGTAACCGTCCGAATGGTGAGTCGAGACGAGCCGGCCGGAGAGCTGCAAGAGGCGGCGACCTTAACCGAGTCTGAGCAGCGATTGTTCTCCGAGATTGTGAGACTCGCCGAGAAACAGGGCAAGCCTGTCAGATTGATAGTCGTTCCTTCTGTAAATGTGTTCGACGCCCTGGTGCAGACGGCGCAACGTCTTTCCGCGGCCGACATCGTTGTCGGCCAGTCTGCCTCGATGAAGATCAGACAACAGGCACACTGGTTTATTCGCGCGTGGAAACGTTCTCGGGTGAAACCGCTAATCTATCCTCGGCTCACCATAATCGGAAGCAATGGCGCAACGCACAGCTTCGATCTTCGAGACTAGTGAAGGCCGCTTTCCATGAGCAACTTCAAACGATCTTATATTTAATGGGCTGTCGCTACACTGCGTATATCTACTACATCTGAGTCTCAATCTGTGGAGTTGGGTAACAGATTAGAATACATGACCAGAGGCATCAACTTTGCGCGATGAGATAAACTCCAAGTGTTGTAGGCCATTCCGCTGCGTCCCAAACTGTACTGCTACAATCCGGTCGAACTCCGACTCTATGAAGGAAATGGGACTACTCTTGAAAACTTCATAACCGACAGTGTTGGACGGTGTTTGATTCCCTCCGTCACATCAATGGTGGTTACTAGATCCTCGAAGGCACAGGCGTTGCAATCACTAAGGCCCTGGTTAGTGCATATGTCATACGGCCCTGTTCGCCAATCGTGAGCACGCCGGCTAGGAAACGGGATTGAGTTACCGTGAGTCCGCGTGTGTGTATTCGCACCGCCTCCTTTAACGGACATAGCGCCCGTGTGTCCGTCTGAAACCCGCCCCTTGTTCGAACCAACTGCCCTCTCATTCTTTCACTCACGGAACAACTCAGCGAGAATCAAAGATGACCATAATAAAAAGATCGGCCTGCCATGCTTTGACGGCCCTCCTTCTTTCAACAGCAGCTTTCGGAGCATTGTCGTTCGTGCCCCCTGCCGGAATCGGGAGTCTTGTGCTGGCTCAGGTGACAAGCGCTCCCACGCCTCCTCAGACATATTTTTCCGGTTACACATCGCCGACCGGCGCTACCATTGGCGTGCACGCTGGAGACAATCTGCAGAGCGCATTGGACCGCGCGCGTCCCGGTGACGAGGTCGTACTCGATGCAGGCGCGGCGTTCAGCGGGAACTTCACGGTGGGAGGCGCGACGGGTAGCGGCTGGATCACCGTGCGTACTTCAAACCTCGCCGGCATCGGTCCTGAGGGCTCGCGGGTAGGTCCGTCCAACGCAGCTTCGATGCCCAGGATCGTAACGCCGAATTCGTCCGCTGCGTTATCGGCGTTGTCGAAAACCCCCACGGCGATGGAAGCCCACAATTATCGATTCATCGGAATTGAATTCACCGCGGCTGCCGACGCGATGAACCTGATCAAGCTCGGTTATGGCAACGAAACCGATTCTGCTTCGTTGTCGCACGATTTCATCATCGATCGCTGTTATATCCACGGATCCCCGTCTCGAACCCTTCGCCGCGGGATCATGCTCAACAACGCGAGGACGGCCATTGTCGATTCGTATATCTCGGACTGTCATGAGGTCGGAGCCGACTCGCAGGCGATATGCGGCTGGAACGGTCCGGGTCCGTTCAGCATGATCAATAACTATCTCGAAGCTTCCGGTGAAAACGTAATGTTCGGCGGCGCCGACCCGGCGATATCCGGCCTGATTCCATCGGACATCGAATTCCGGCGCAATCACTGCTTCAAACCGCTCACATGGAAAGTGGATAATCCGAGCTACGCGGGCATACCGTGGTCGGTCAAGAATATTTTCGAGCTGAAAAACGCTCAGCGGGTCCTCATCGACGGCAACGTATTCGAGAACAACTGGGTTGACGGCCAGACCGGCTACGCCATACTGCTGAAATGCCAGAATCAGGATGGGGGCGCTCCATGGAGCGTGACGCAGGATGTGCAGTTCACGAACAACATCGTTCGACACGCGTCTTCGGCGCTGAATCTTCTCGGACGAGACCCCTATAACCCAAGCGGCCAGATGAAGCGGGTCAGCATCAACAATAATCTGTTTAACGACATAGGCGGCGGCTGGGGCGGCGAAGGGACCTTTCTAAAGATGACTGAAGCGGTGGACGTCGCGCTCGATCACAACACGGTCGTTCAAACCGGCAACGCGATTACTGCATACGGCGCGCCTACCGTAGGATTCTCGCTTACGAATTGCATCGTTAATAACAACCTGTACGGCGTCAAAGGCGATGGCACTGCGAGCGGCTCCGCCACATTAGGCGCGTTCTTTTTATCGTACGCGTTCATCAGGAACGCAGTGATCGGCGGCGCCGCGCAGTCTTATCCGACCGGCAATTTCTTTCCAGCCCTGATTACCGACGTCGGTTTCACGGACAGCACGCACGACAATTATCGGCTGCTCGATACCAGCCCCTATAGAAGGCTGGCCTTTGATGGCGCCGATCTGGGCGTGGATACGTCGAAGATCGGAGCCGCGGATGGCGGCAGCGGCGGCAGTCCCTCACCGGGCCCGACGGAGGTTGTCCTCTACACCGGTGACGCTCCGGTTAGAGTGGGAAACTGGTTTGTAGTGCCGGATTCAACCGCCGCGGGAGGAGCCCGCCTCGCAAATTTCGATCGGGGAGCTGCAAAGCTGGCGACGGCGCTCGCGAGCCCGCTCGATTACTTCGAGATGACCTTTAACGCAACGGCTGGAATTCCATACCGTCTGTGGGTTCGAGGTCGCGCTGAAAGCGATTCACCTTATAACGATTCGGTTCACGTCCAGTTCTCGGGCAGCGTGGATGCGGCGGGAGCGCCGGCTTTTCGGATTGGTTCCACAAACTCAACAGTGATCAATCTCGAGGACTATTTGAATCAGGGTGTCCACGGGTGGGGATGGCAGGACAACGGTTGGGGAATAGGGGTGCTCGGACCCGTGATCTATTTTCAGAATACCGGGCCGCAGACGATGCGAATTCAGATTCGCGAGGACGGCTTCTCAATCGATCAAATAGTGCTGTCGCCGCAGCGTTACATGTTGAAGTCTCCGGGAGCATTGAAGGATGACGGCGTGATCCTGGCCCGGTGAAGGAAGAGGTAACAGCGCCGAGCCCGCCCCGTTGGGCGAGTTGGAAGAACCAGTAACTTGGCCTTGTTCCCTGCAGGGGAACGCGTCAATAGCCGGGGGCCAGCGAAGCGCGGCCCCCGGTGCGAGGGGAGGATATGGTTCCAGACGAGAACGTTTCGGGGGAAACGAGAACATTGAGATTTCAGACGAGAATGGTCCGGAAAAGTATTAACTTTTATCAGCGTAGCAACGAAGCGGCTCTGTCGCACCTTCGGCGCTTGAAGGCACGGAGGCTGGAACCAGCGGCGCCGCGCCGCGCGCTTGCCCCAGGCTCATCTCGCTGATCCTGAAACCATACCTGGCCAGCATTGGCGAGTCATCGAAGACGTCTGCGTACATTCGAGCGACGTTACGGCATCCCTTGAAATTCTTCTTCGCGGTGTGGCAAGTTCTAATAGCCGATCCTACGATGCCGTTCTCTTCTAATGATCGACGTGAGACGGAAAGGCCAGTTAGGCGCGGCTATTAAGGCTATCAGGTAATGATCAAAGGTCAGCAAGCGTGGATTAGAATCAGAGGTGCGCCGAATGACCCCGAATCTTTCGACCTGGCAGCCTGGAATGGCATCTGTTGGCAGATCGAGCGAGTCAATTCACTGGGAATGACGATCTATATTCAGATTGCCGAGTATCTTGTCAGTGAGAGCTTATCCGCGACAACCGAACCGAAGAACCTGTATCACGACTGATAAATAACTTCCCCGTGTTCAATCCGCCCGTCAACGCAACAGACGTCAAGCCGATGCCCGGAGACATTGTCGTGTATGAGTTCTCCCATACCGGCATCGTCGCTCGCGAAAGCGACTCCAATCACGACTTCTATCGATAGGGAAAGCAAACGCGGCCTGGAAGATTGTGATCTTTAAAAATAGAATAAGGCTCCTTGAAAGGAGCTCTTCATGCTTGCAAACGGTAAGATCTGCTATATCGAGATTCCCGCTATCGACGTCAGTCAATCTGTTGCTTTTTACGAAAGCGTCTTCGGCTGGAATATCCGACGACGAGGCGATGGTAGCATCGCGTTCGATGATGGCGTGGAGGTGAGCGGCGCCTGGGTGACGGGACGGCCGGCATCGGCCGAGCCCGGTCTGTTGATCTATGTAATGGTGGACAGCGTCGCCAAGACGATTGACGCAGTCGTCGCTCACGGAGGCGAGATCGTGCAGCCTCTCGGTGTTGATGCGCCTGAGATCACCGCGAGATTCCGAGATCCTGCCGGCAACGTCCTGGGCCTCTATCAACAACCAGGCGAATCATAGAGGCAAGCAAAAAACAGCAGGCCGGTTGGTCAATGGCGACGACGATTTTGCCCTCTCTTGTATCTATAAGTCGGTGTTCAGCGCCATAGCAAAGCGCTGAACACGGCGACGAGTCGGAGATTCCCATCGCGAAACGAAAGCTCACTCGCGCCGAGAAAGAAGCGAAAGCCCGCCGCAAGGCGGAGTTTGTGACTATCTTTTTGAACGCTAAACAGAAGCGAGTGCACAGAGAGCCAATGATTGATGGACTGCCCGTGGAAGAGTTCATCAGAAGAAATTCAAATTCTCTCTGGTTGCACGAGCATGAAATGTGGGAGTACATCGAGCCGGAGCGGTCTTACGAAGGACTCAAGTCGGGATGACGGAGAATTGCCTTAAAGCACCGTTTCAAGTGAGTCAAAAGGGCATTACGACGATTCTGATGCCGCGCATCGTACTGCTGGCGCTAATATTCGCGGCGATCAATACGGGAAGCTGTGACGAAAAAGCGAACGCGGAGATAATGCAGAGACTGGCGGCCATTCTAACCCGGAATGCGCCGCCAAAACTGAGCTGGCATTATGAACAGATGCTGGAAGAACAACATTCCACGATCTTTCATCCGGCCGCGCTCAAGGCCTTTCGAACCGTTTTCAAGCCGGCCGTAGAAACGCGTTAGACCAGAGTGAGATGTAAGCGATGCAGCTTCTCTCTTCGTAGATGCAGCTTCTCTCTTCGTAATAGATCGCTCAAACTTGCTCGTTGTAACCTCCTGCGATAGTATCGTGCTCCACTCAGGGCCAGTACATCGGTAAGGCGAATCAGCTATTAGTAACAGTGGCCAACGGACAGATTGGAAGCGTCCATTGATCACCACTTGCAGCTAGTTCTATGCACGTTGGAGTAGACAGTTGCAGGGAACAGGTTGCAGGCAATGGGGAAGATGCCTTAGGAGACACCTTGAAGACGAAGAATACACCTACGTTGAAGCCGCGAGACGGATTATCCCGACGGAACTTTGCCAAAGGAGCTTTGCTGGCAACTGCCGCGGCGGTTGCACCGCGCGAAGCAGCGGCAAGAACGAGTACCCTCGGGGGCGGCCAATCAAATCAGCAGGGACCGGTTCCGCCGGTGGTCGAGGCGCAAATGCAAGCGTTGCTCGGCAAGTATGGAAGCCGCCTGTCCGAAGAGCAGAAGGCTGATTGCAAGAGGCTGCTGGTTCAAGCTCAAAAAGGCGCGGAGGCAATTCGTGCTTTTCCTCTGGACAATGCCGACGCCCCGGCGGCGAGCTTCCGAGTCTACAGAAAAGACAGAGCTTGATAGAGGAGATCTGAATGATCGCCGAAGAGATGCTCTATAGTTCGGTGCGCGACCTGAGCAAATTGATTCGCTCGGGACAACTCAATCCGGTCGAGTTAACCGAAACCTACCTGGAGCGGAGCGCGCGTATCGGAACTCGCCTGAATGCTTACGCTGCCCTCACGCGAGACCTCGCGCTGAAAGAAGCGAAGGCGGCGGAGCGCGAGATTAAACAGGGAAAGTATCGCGGACCGTTGCACGGCATTCCTTATGCAGCCAAGGATCTCCTGGCCGTCAAGGGTTATCCTACGACCTGGGGCGCAAGCCCTTTCCAGGGTCAGACCTTCGATTACGATGCGACCGTAATAAAAAAACTCCGAGAGGCGGGGGCCGTTCTGATAGGGAAGGCGGCGATGATCGAACTCGCCGGCGGGATGGGCTACAGATTCGGAACCGCGTCGATCAGCGGAGGCGCCAGGAATCCATGGAATGAAACGTGTTGGACCTGCGGTTCTTCGAGCGGCTCCGGAGCGATAATGGCCGCCGGACTGGCCGCCTTTGCAATAGGCACGGAAACCTGGGGCTCGATCGTATGTCCTTCGTCGTATTGCGGGGTATCCGGGTTGCGCCCAACCTTCGGCAGAGTGAGCCGTCACGGCGCGATGGCGCTTTCGTATTCGATGGACAAGATTGGACCGATGTGCAGAACCGCGGACGACTGCGGCGTCGTGCTGGCCGCAATAGCCGGCCACGATGAAAACGACTTATCCAGTTTGACTGACGCCCAGTTCGCATATAACGCCGTTTCGGCATCCGCGCCGCTGAGGATCGGCTGGTTGACTAACGCATGGCAAAAACCCGCCGCCGATGTGAGCGCCGCTTCGAAGGCGGCAATTGAAGTTCTAAAATCACACGGAGCCAAGGTGAGCGATGTAGCTTTGCCTGAAGGTCCGTGGGAACAAGCGGCGGGAACCGTGATCTCGGTCGAATGCGCGGCGGCGTTCAGCTCGCTCATAGAATCCGGAAAGGTCGCTAATCTGACCGATCCGCTTGGCAAGATCGGAGGCTACGTAGCCCAGCAGATACCGGCGTCAGACTACGCTACAGCGCTTCGGATTCGCGGCGTGCTCCAAAAGAGGGTCGATGGTTTGTTCGATCGCGTCGACGTGTTGGCGGCCGCGTCATTGCCGGTCGTTGCGACTCCGATGAGCGCGAATCTCGAGACCGATCTCGATTTTTCCGATCCGCTCGGAGGAATAGGTAATTTCTGCGGTCTGCCCGCGGTCAGCGTTCCTTGCGGTTTCAGCAATAATCTGCCGATCGGTATTCAGTTTGTAGGCCGGGCCTACGACGACAACAAAGTCATCGCGGCCGCGCGCCTGTTTCAACAGCACACTCAGTGGCACCGAAAGCATCCCTCCCTGTGAGGCCGATATGATTCGAAGAGACTTCCTCAAAACGGTCGGCGCGGTTACAACCGGCGCATTGCTCGAGAAAGAAGCCCGCGCACAAAAGCCCACGCCAGGACGAAAACTCGATCTTCATACGCATTATTATCCGGAGAGTTTTTTTCAGAAGATTCGCGAGACGCTGTCCGAGTTCTCTTTCGACAAAGATCCAACCGGCCGCACGATCATCAAGTATCGCGGGGCAAGGTTCTTTGGAATCACTCCACCGATGACCGATGTCGCGAAAAGAATCGAAGATATGGATCGCGTCGGCATAGACGTGGAGGTCGTATCGCTATCGACTCCGAACGTATTTTTCGCGGACGAGACTCGCCAGCCGGAAGTCGCGCGGATGGTTAACGACTCATACGCTGGGCTGGTCGCGAGCCATCCTAAGCGGTTCAAGGGCTTCGCTTCTATTCCGATGGACGCTCCCGATGCCGCGCTGAAGGAACTTCACCGTTCGATCAACGAGTTGAAGCTGAACGGCGTGATATTGCTAAGCAATATTCGGGGGAGGGCGCTGACCGATCCGATCTACAGGCCATTCTTTAAAGAAGCCGATCGGATGAAACTCTGCATACTGCTTCATCCCATGCTGCCGGTCAACTCGGAGCCGTTTCGCGAGTACGTGCTGGGTCCGATCATCGGCTTTCCGTTCGATACGACGCTGGCCGTCGCAAGAATGTGTTATGACGGGCTCCTTCGCGATTTTCCAAACATAAAGTGGATTATCGCGCACGTCGGAGGAGGCGTTCCTTATCTGATGGAACGTATGGACAACGGCTTTCGGGATTTCGCGGAGTGCCGCATTAAGATAGATGAATTGCCGAGCACGTATTTGAAGCGGCTCTACTATGATACGGTTTCGTTTAGCCCCTACACGCTGAATATGGTACGCGATATGGTCGGCGTCGACCATATGGTGATGGGCAGCGATTATCCTCACATGTTGGGATCGATCGAGAGATCGGTTTCATCCATCGAGAACCTCAACATCCCTCAGCATGAGAAGCAGAAGATCTTCGAGGGTACGGCGATGACGATCCTCAACAATGTGTGATTCCGTGCGTGACGCTGATCACGCTTTTTTTAACCGCCCTTCTTGCGAGCCAATTCATTTAGAGCCTGCTTCAATTGATCGAGTTTCTCTCCGGCCTCGCGATGCTTTCCTTCCGAAGTGAGCCGCTCGTAGTCCGCTAACAATTGCCTTGCCTGCCCGGCGAGCGCATCCGCATCGGGCTTTCCGGCCGGCGGCGGCTGTACATTCGGCGAAACCTGGCCCGGGTTTGTAGTCTCAGGAGTTGAATCTCTCGCCGTCTGAGTGCTCGTGATCGATTGAATGGAGGTTTCGGGATAGAGCTTGCTCAATGCTTCGTCGAAGGTGCGTCCAGTCGCAAGCCGATCTTGTGTCGCAAGCGCGACCTGCCGAAGTTCCGGCAGCGGGCTATTCGTCGCTTGCAGGAAAAACGGTTCGACGTACAGAAGCGAATCGGCTATGGGGATGACCAGCAGGTTTCCGCGCAGCAGCTTCGACCCTTTCTGATCCCATAGGGTCATCTGCTGCGACAGAGTAGGATCTTGATTGAAGCGCGCTCGAATCTGGGCGGGTCCGTTTACGGTTACGTTTTTTGGAAAGTCGAATACAAGAGTCTGGCCGTATTTGTCTCCATCGCTGCGCGCCGCCATCCAGCCGATCATATTATTCCTGCCCGCTCCGGCCGGAGTGAACGGAAGCACGTCGGCGAACTCGAGAGGCCGCTCCTTCCCCTCGGGAATCTGCAAGAGAATGTGATACGGCTCCATCGCCTGCGGTTCGGAGCCCTGCTCCGCCGGCGTGTCGATAGTGGGAAACGCCCACAGATCTTCGTGATTAAAGAATGTCTGCGGGTTCTGCATGTGATATTGCAGATAGGCGCGCGCTTGCGTGTTCAAAAACAGGCTCGGATAACGCACGTGGCGCGCGAGGTCCTCGGGCATCTCGCTCCGCGGATGATATAGCGCCGGAAAGATACTCTGATACGCCCTTATAATGGGATCGTCGGGCTCGAATACGTATAGCTTAACCTCTCCCGTGTAAGCGTCGACAACCGCTTTAACCGAATTCCGAATATAGTTGACATTCAGATTGCCGACCGGATAACTGGCCGAATATGGAAAGCTGTTGGAGTACGTAAATCCATCGATCATCCAAAACAACTTTCCGGCCGAGTCGATTACGAGATAAGGGTCGTTGTCGAATAACAGATACGGCGCCAGTTGGCTGACGCGGTCACGCACGTTGCGGCGCATCAACAAGCGGCTGTCGGGATTTATATAGTCTGAAAAGAGCAGGCTTGTTCCATCGCCGAGATAGAAGGCCAGCGCGCTCTTTCGAAGGAACCCGCCGACAGCTATTCCCGCCGTTCCCTCGTACTCGGAATAGGAATCCGTGTTGTCAGGCGCGGGATAGTTGAACTCAGGCGCGGTTTTGCCTTGCGGGCGCGTGTGAACATAGACGTGAGAATTGGTCGTTTCGCCGAAGTATAGTTCCGGCCTTGTGACCTTCACCTCGGGCGCGTCGCTCTGAACCGGCATGTCCTTCAACACAAGATGGGGCTGTCCTTCGGGCGTGAACTCGCTGACCGTGTTCATCGCCACACCGTAGCCGTGCGTGTAGACGACGTGCTGGTTGATCCAGTTTTTGGATTGTTCGGGCAGATGATCGACGTTGATTTCGCGGGCGCTCAGCATGACCTGCCGCAATCGGCCGTTAATTACGTAGCGATCCACATCAGGAACGCGAAACTCGTAGTAGTTCCTGATCTCCTGGATCTGGCCGAGCGCCGATTGAAGGACTCTTCGATCCCAGAGCCTGACGTTGTCCATCGTATCCTTACTGGATTGAAGCTGCTGAGGAGTCAGACCAGGAACAGGCGTGAAAGGCCTCTCTTCGAATCTATCCAGGCCGTACGCGAAGCGAGTCATCTTTATGTTGTTCTCGATGTAGGGCGATTCCTTGGCGAGAAGATTCGGCCGCACTGAAAACGAGTAGACCGACTGTGGTATGAACACCAGCCCGAGGAGCCATACAATCCCAACCGCCGCCGCGCTCCATACAAGTATGAGCAGGCGTTTCGCCCCGAATGCATTAATTACGAAAACGATGGAGGAGGCGAGCAGCACTATGACGAGAACCTGCAGCGCCGCCAGCTTCACGTGATGATCGGTATAAGAAATACCGCTGAAAATCTCGTGCTGTTGCTGAAGCAGATCGAAGCGATCCAGATAGGCTCCAGCGGCCAGTATCACGGCTAGAAACGCGGCGGCGATGCTAACCGCCGCGGTCCCGCGACGGCGCGCGGCCTGTCCGCCGAGTCCGCGAGCTTGATCGAGGTACCATGCATACAGGGAACATCCGGCTGCCGAAAAAAATAAGATGACCGCAATCGTCAACGCCCAACCCTTCACAAGGTCGAGCACCGGAAGCGTGAACAAGTAGAAGCTCACGTCTCGATTGAATATCGGGTCGGCAAACCCGGCGGGTACGGAGTTCAAGTACAAAGCAAATTGCGACCACTCCTGGCTCATGCTGCTGCCCGAGATCAACGCAACAATCGCTGAAAGGATCCAGGTCGCGGGACGATAGACCCGCGGCAGCACGTTGATGTCCCTCAGATCTTCGACGGAAGCGAGCCTCAGGCGCGCGCCTTCCATTATCTGTGGAAACGCGCGTCCCAGCAGAACGAATGAGGTCTTGAGGATGACAAAGGTGACGACCGCGAAAGTCAAAAAGAGCAATCCGCCAAGCCTGAACTTGTACCAGTATATGCTTGAAAATCCGAGGGAGGAGAACCACAACGCGTCGATATAGATGCCGAGAAACTGCGATCCGAATAGGATGATCGCTGCAACGATGACAACAGCTACGATAAGCCAGAATTTGCGCTTGCGTCTTCCTGAGGGCACGTCGAATACCGGGTGATCTTCCATAGCGCCATCATATCACGGAGCTTGGTCAAATACGCGAACCAGCGCAGTTGGTCAGGCAAAGGCGTCTTATTTTCAAGCCGTAGAAGAATTAACAACCTACGGTGAAAGCTCGCGAATGATCCGACCTTGTAAGTGCTTAATATACTTGGGCACACAATTTAAGAGCGTTTGCCCTGGCAGTTGGGTAGCGGGATATTAGTGTGTTGCTGGCCTATAATACCGAATGATAGGCTTCCGCGATGGATTGGCTTCGCTATCGCTTGGCCTTCTGGAAGCTCTCTCTATGGTCATCCGTTGAGGCCAAATGGCGGAGGGCCTATATGACTCTCTCCGTCCTTCTCAACCTAGTCACGTTCCTTGGGATATTTTTCAATCCGCTCCATGTGTCATTGCCCGAATCCGGGCAAGTTCGTCTAATTATCTTTTTGGCCGTCCTTATTCTGACTCTCCTATTCATGATCGAAAGTGCCTATAGGCTACACCGAAGGACTACACAAGAACATAAGAAGATGGTAACCGATTTAGAGGCCGATCACGGCCGATCATTCCAAAGCCCTTTTCGAACTAAGGCAGATCATTTTGTTCTTTTCGGCATTAGAAGCCATGATCGCTTCCGGAAAAATCCTATGTAGGGATGTTGATACTAAGGGGCTTCAGTCGCCAGCGGCCCTTAGTACTTGGTGCAAGGATGTAGCTACCGAGGTTCTTAGGAAGCATCACAGTACGGAAGTCGCTACTCAGTTCTATTCGAATTGTGAGAATGCAACGGTGCCAGACTCCATATCTGGTCAGCACCAATGGCTCGTACAGCGTCTAAATATCCTGAATGATCTTAAAAGCGAACTTATTAAGAAGCTCTCTTAGGTATTAACTCCGTCTTCGGGTTGTTTTCCTTTTGGCTGGTCTGCCTGCGGGTTTTGATTGATAGTTATCAAGCTCGTGCCTGAAGAGTAACACCGGCCCCGCTACAGTTAAGGGCGGCAACACACTAATACCCAGTACCCGCAGTTGGTCCTGCTGTCACGCGGGGAGGCAAGGCCGCGAGGCCGCAAGTCTTAATCCGCTGCAAGTCTTGATCCAATGATCGTGTCTCCGTTAACTTTCAACGGCGATCTTCTTCGCAGAGGGCGTATGACGAATTCATTAACTTGGCTTAAGCGGCCAGGAACCTTAAGCGGCCAGGAACATTGACAGCCCTGAATACCAGAGGATCGTGAATGCAATAATAGCGGCGCCGCCTTACCGCCCGCCCGCCGCCCACGATCGTGTTTGCTGAGTTGTTGGAAGCGCGAGCCATCTTGACTTTGCGGTTCCTTCGTGAAATAAGCAGAGTCGTCCATAGGCAGAATCGTCCAAAAAATTCGCGTCCTATTCGATAGGACGTTTGTCACAATCAATAAGAGAAGGAGGAAAGTCCACATGAGAAAGGTGGTAGTTTCCCTGGTTTTGGCTGCAATCGGCCTGATCGCCAGTCCATCATTGCTCGTGAATGGCGCAGGCGCAAATAGCTTCTCGACTACTTCGGCTGCTTCTACTCAAACATCTCAAGTCCCCAGGCTTGAGGTCACGCTGCTCGCCAACGCCGGCGAGGCGGACAGCGGATTTGATATCGCAACGAGTCAGGAGTTCCAACTCATCGAATCGTTTTTAAGCGGGCTGCCGGAGGTTCCGCCTCCGAACTGGAACAGTCTCGGTTGGCGCGGCTACCAGTTGTTGAACAACGGAGTTCCGAACCTGCCGGAGCAGATTCGGGTCTTCGAGGGTGTTATTCGCACAATGGCAGCGGATCAGACCCACTACTTCGTGGATCAACACGGCTTCGAAGGCTGGCTTGCCGTGCGCGCCGCTCAGCAAGGGTTTACGTCTGGTCTCGATGAGTTGACCAGCGTGAGCCAAAGCGCTCTCGCTCTTGATCGCGTCGATGAAAAGGCGGCGGTTCCCGTCGTCGCCAAAGACCTGCCCACAAGTGGATCAGAGCCGCCATACGAGCCCGACAAATGGAACAAGCCCGGCGTTCAAGACAAGAACAATTGCTATAACTACGCGCGAAACAAGATTCTCGATAAGTTTGGCCGACCCGGACGCGGGACGACGAGCGAGCCTCCGGCGCCGGGCGACCCCGGATACAATTGCGCGAACTTTGTGGCGGCGGCGAAGGCCGACGGAATGAGCGCGGTCGATTGCGACAAGGCATGTCCGGAGGGCTCCTACAAAGTAGCGTTGGTTCTTGATCCGGATGGCAGCGGTGGCAAGCTCTCGCCGGATTATCACTGGTATCGACAGGACAAGGGTGGAAAGTGGTCCCACAAACCCGGCGCGGGCGACGTGACGGACAAGGATTCATCCGGCAAGCCGATAACTGATCCGCGAACCGCGGATCGCAAACGAAAAACCAAGGACGGCTGGGTTGCAGGCTTCAAGGATTTTTGCGGCTGCTTCTGCGTAAAGGCTTCGTGAGAAGTCTTGCTGAATCATACGACGATGAACGCCGACTCGGCGCGGCCGCATTCTCTCAACGCGCGGTCGCTGACTCGTGTTAGCGGCAGCGGCTTCGCCGTCCGGCGAAAGCCTGGTACAAGTCTTATGCGGATGACCAACAAAATTCTGATTGCAATATGTCTTCTTACGCTGGCGCCGTCGGCGGCTCCAGCGTCGCGTATGGAAGATTCAGGAGAGCGGACCGATTCCATGGTCGAGAAAAAGATTCGCGTGCTTGTGTTAGTCAATGCGGGTGAGCCTGATCCATCCTGGGAAATTTCGGATGATGGCGACTTGAGTTATGTAAGAAAGTCGCTGAATAACCTTCGCTCAGCCAGGGAACCGGTTTGGCCGAGTCTTGGCTGGCGCGGCTTCCAACTGGTGAATGAAGGTGTGTCGGGCTTTCCGGACGCGGTTCAGGTGTTCAAGGGCGTCATTCGCATCAGGGATGGCGCGAAAACCTCATATTTTCGAGATGACCATGGTCTCGAGAAATGGCTCGAGCAACAGGCGAAGAAGCACGGAATCTCCGTAGGATGACGTATACCGATGCGTCGATCAGGCCTTCGGAAAAGAGAGATCCGCCCTTCGGGGCTCGTAGCAATTAGAAACAAATTGGGCGGCCCGAAGGCCGCCCTAAGGGAGGTTCCGACTGCACGTCAGAACTTGTACAGAATCGGTCTGAAAATCTAGAAGCTATACCGAACCTGGAAGCGCCCGTATCTTCCCACCGGATTGCCTGTCGGACCGGCGATTCCACCGTCGTTCAATTTCACATTGTTGAAGAACGGATTCAGCACGTCGCCGTTGCTGTTGTCGCTCGTGAGAATGCCCCAGGTATAGTTCGCATGGTTGAACACGTTGAAGACATCGAAACGAACCTCGAGCCTCTGACCTTCAAACGGAAGCTTGAACGCCTTATTCAAGCTCAGATCCATCTGATTGAATCGGTTTCCGCGGAGAATGTTGCGGCCCGCCAGCCCCGTCCGTCTGTTCGGATCGACTATGAAGCGCGCGTTGGCCGGATCTACGGGATTTCCGTTCGCATCGATGTAACCGGTCGGAGACGGTATGCCGAAGATGTCTCCGAGGATGGCAACCGAATTCGCCGGAGCATTCGGGTTTCCTATCGCCGGCCTGTCATTGAAGCTCTCAGTGTCTCCGTTCAGATCGAGACCGCCGACGAATGGTGTTTCGACGTTGCCCGATTGAATGCGGTAAACACCCGAAAGCCTCCAATCGCCGATCACACCTCCTATCAAACCCTTCTTAGGCCCGGGTAGATCGTAGATAAAGGTCCACGCGAACCGGTGAGGAACGTCGAAGCTTGCGACGCTGCGGTCGATTCTGCGATCGAATGGGTTCGAAGCGCGGCTTGCTCCGCCGGTCGTGACAAAGACCTCGCTGTTCACGTCGTCGATGGCCTTCGAATACGTGTAGGCGAAGCGGAACATCAATCCGTTCTTCATCCCGCGTTCGACTCTCGTCTGCAATGAATGGTAGATCGAATCGCCGCCGTTGGTGCGCGCGACAACCGAGCCCCTCGTTGGATGAATGCGAACTTCATCGATGCCCGGGTTCAACTGTTCGTTGATCGGCAGCCGCTCGGCTCTCGTACCCACATAAGCGGTATCCAACAAGACTCCCCACGGAAGCTCTCGCTGGAATCCAAAATTCCATGTGTGAATCAGAGGGTTCACGAAATTCGGCAGAACCGTTGTAATGCTGACGAACGGATCGGGCGGAGGCGCGGTAACCGGAAGCGAATTCACTCCGGCGTTCGCGAAGCCGCGTCCACCCGCGGCGCTGCCGAATGTGTTGACGCCGACGACGTTCGGAGACGAGGCGGCAGTGTTGCTGAGGACGTTGTTGAAAAACACGTCATAGCTCATGCCGTAGCCCGCTCGAATCACGGTCTTGTCTTCGCCGAACAACCGCTTCCAGATTCGCGGTGTATACGCGAAGCTCAGCCGGGGCGCGAAGTTGTTGTTGTCGCGCTGCTGATCAACCTTCGCATCGATGGGCACGTCGAAGCCGGCGAAAGCCGGGAAGGGCACTACGTTAAACGGCGTTCCGTAATTCTCGTATCGCAGACCCAGGGTCAGAGTCAGATTCTGCTTCACGCGCCACGTGTCGTTGACGAAGTAGGCTTGTTGAAACGCGTCCGGATGAGTGACGGCGCTGCCGAACACCTTGGCCGCGAAGGTTCCCTGCGTACCCGAGAAGCCGTCTACAAAATTCCCAAAGGTCGGCGAGCCTCCGCCGCTCGAAAAGGTCAGGGTTCCCTGGCCGTTGAATGGCACGATCTGAGAAGCGATTTGCTTGACCAAATCGGCCCCCGCGCGAATTGTGTGCGTGCCGCGTGTGTAGGTCGCCGTATCCTGAAATTGATAGTTGTTGAAGTTCCGTCCCTGGGGGAAGGTCGACGATATTCCGCCAATCTGGCCCACGCCGGAAATCGGTATTCCAGAAAAGAGGAATTCCGGCCCGAAGGCGATCGCCGCTTGATCGCGCGCGCCGAACAACAGGTCGAATTTGCCGTACGAGAAGCGAAACTCGTTCACCCATCGATTGGAAAGTACTCGAGTGTAGCTTCCAAAGAAGTTTTGCACGGCGGCGTTCACATCTACCGCGAATCCGTCGAAGGCCGTCGGAAACTGATTCGTGAACGTTTGATCGTTGCGGATATATCTGGCCGCGTAGCTGTCTCGAGCGTTCGGGGTCCAGTCCACCCGAACCAGCGTGTCGTATGTGTTAACCGGTTGAGACTGAGACGTGGTCACGGTTCCGAACTGAACGTCGGGCCGCCCCCCGCCCAGCGGAACATTGAATGGATTGGTCGCGCCTCGAAGAGAGCCTAGCACTCCGAGATAGCGATCAACATTGGCGCTTGCTCCCTGATGAAACAGACTTCTCAACGTGTTGAAGCCCGCGTCCGTAGGTATTACGGCCGAGGTGTTGACGCTCGAACGCGTGAGAGTCGGCTGAAATGTACCGAAGAAGAAAAGCTTGTCCTTTTTAATTGGCCCGCCGAATGAAAATCCGAAACTGTTTTGGGTATAGACCGGAACCGAAACCAGCCCCTGATTTACTTTCTGCCCGGGGCTCAGCGACGCGAGCGCGCTGGTATCGATCACATCGTATACAGAGCCGTGATACTGGTTTGATCCGCTTCGAGTAACCACGTTGATAACGGCGCCGCCCGCCCTGCCGTATTCCGCGGAGTTGTCGCCGCCGAGAACGGCTACTTCTCTGAATCCGTCTCGCAGAACCGGCTGAAGCTGCTGGCCGGTTATCGAGTTGTCGTTGTTGTCAGTTCCGTCAATCAACTGATTGTTGGATCGAGCGCGAAGACCGTTGATGTTGAATTCGGTGCCTTGAACGAAGCCGCCCGCGAGGACGCCGGGATTGGTAACGCCGGGCAGCGTGAATACAAGCCCGACCGGATTCAAACCGGCGATCGGAAGATCTACAATCTGACGCTGTTCAAGCGTATTCGTTCGAGCGCCGTCCTGCTTCTGAAGCGTGACCGCGCCTTCGCCGACGATGTTGACGACTTCGCTTTGAGCTCCGACTTCGAGCGCGAAATCTATTGTTCCCGTTTGCGCGGCCTCGACGACGATGTTTTCACGCGCCGCTTTCTTGAAGCCGTCCGCCATTACGTCGAGCCTGTAAGTTCCCGGGTCGAGCGCTTCGAGCCGATAACCGCCGTCGGTCGTAGCGGTCTCGCGCGACACGCCGGTGGCGCTATTCGTGACTTTCACGGTAGCGCCGGCGACTACTGCTCCCGTCGGATCTTTGACCGTTCCGACAAGAACCCCCTTGCTTGATTGCGCGAACGTCGTTGCCCGGAACACAGGCAACACCGATGCACTGATCAAGAACAGTGCCGCGGCGTATGAGAGCCTCTTTTTGAAGTGCCTCATCTTTTACTCCTATCTTTGAGTCAGTCTTTATTTTTTTGAGCAGGATGGACTGGAGCGGAATACCTCTTTCTAAAAAACATTCACGGGGCCATCCGCCTCCGCTCACAATAGTCCGGCAGACTGCTTGGAGACGAACACCCCGTGAAACCTGCGCGTATCCTATTATGAAGAGTGAATCCTTAAAACGATTATGGGATGAACCGGACTCCCGCAGGGACAAAGCGGCCTGCAAGGTTGATCGAATTTCCTGAAATCCAGCGCGGATATGAACGATTCCTCGTTTCGAATATCGGCCGCTACGTTCCGCGTGCTCCGCTGATAAGCCTGACGGGGCCGCTACTTCACCAAAGTGATCGCAGGTCCGACACCCATCAGGCCAAGCGTCGTTATCATGTACTCGATTTACTCGCGCGCGGCGCGCGCAACACGAAGCAGGCTCGACGCTGAGCGGATCCGCGTTCTGCACGCCGCGGAGCGGGTCTGGCTCTGTTTGTAGGAAGGGCCTTGCGGCTTCGGATATCAGTCTCATCATCCGCTTACACCTCTGTACAGGTAATCCGCCAATATCAGGAATGCTGATAGCTGCGCGCTGACCTCTGGTCGCCGACAGCCGATCGCTGACCGCTGATCGCTGGTCGCTCTTCACTGAATCTCATCGGCTAAACCCGAGCTTTCTGAATTCCCGAAAGGCATCTCGGGAAACCTGGACCGATCGAGCCAGTCAAGTCCATCCATAACCTTGTAGGTCTGTCTGAGGAACGGATCAAACACATACATCCCGGATATGGTTAGCGTGAATATCGGCACTCCGTATTTGATCGCGACCAGTTCGTCCTCTTCAGAGGGCTCCGGCGGTCGATTATTCGGATGCGTATGAACGATGGCGATAGCGTTTGGAACCCACTTGAAAGTGAATTTCAATCTTTCTCTGGTTGCGCCAAGCACGCGGCCTTCGTAGCCGCCCGTCGTCAGTCGGAATACAAGCACTACCCCTTCTTCTCCTGTAGTGCCGTTCGAGGAAACGCGCCATGCCTTCTCGAACTCGCCGCACAGACCTGTATCTATTCGTCCGAGATCGAAGGCGCCGATCCTCGAGCGCATCGGAGCAACGGTCGCATCGCTTCTCTCGCTCAGCGGCCGGATCGTAATGAGCTTCGCGGACATATTGCTGTTTGCCAGAAGTGATAGCGGCGTAAGCATAATCGTCAGGGCCGAGATGAGAATTGCGCGACATAACGCCTTCATTGTCGACCTCCAGTATTGCGAAAACTTCAGACGCACTCTTGCAAGAGAGCCTGGCGCCGAGAGCTGAGGGTTGAGCGCGATCCCAGTTTAAGCAGTAACACCAACGGCCGATATATTTTTGGGATGAACGTGGAGGTATTTGTGATGAGCCGACTGTTGAGCGTGATCAGCTTGCGTGAGGATATCGCTAAAATCACTGCAGGGGCGGGCAAGGGAGGCCCGCTCCTCTCCGTGTGACAGTGACCTTTAGAGACTACGGATGTTGCGAGAGGGGCGGGCCTCTGTGCAGCCATGGAGGGCCCCGCCCATACATTGTTTTTTGAGTCGGGCGCCGCCTCACAATGGCACGGCAGCGGAGACCTCAATATAATCGACCGACGCCGGGCCGGGGTTGCATCGACTCCACGATGAAAGAGACCAAAGACAGATCCTTTCTCCTGATTACGCCAGCCGCAATGTGGCTTGTTGTTTTCTTCATCGGCCCGCTGGTCGTAATCCTCGTAGTCAGCTTTGCTTCACGCGGAGCCTTCGGCCGGATTATTTATGACTATACGCTTGGAAATTACGCTCGAGCGTTCGACTCTCTCTACGTATCCGCCTACTGGCGAACTGTTTGGATTGCTACTCTGACTACCTTGCTCTGCATCGTGATGAGTTATCCCGCGGCTTATTACCTCGCTTTTCGCGCATCAGGCCGATGGAAACCGCTGCTGCTGGTGCTAACCGTAGTTCCATTTTGGACGAGTTTTTTGATCCGCACTTACGCGTGGATGGTTCTGCTTCGAAGCGAGGGCCTCATAAACTCGGGCCTTGTTCACGCCGGAATTATCAAGGAGCCGCTCGGTCTGCTCTACAACAATTTTGCGGTAATGGTAGGACAGGTTTATGGAGAATTGCCTTTTATGATCCTTCCGATATTCGTGGCGTTGGATCATATCGACAAGCGTTTGATCGAGGCCGCGCACGATCTGGGAGCAAACAGAATTTCTACATTTACCAGGGTGACGCTTCCGCTCTCACGGCCGGGACTGATCGCGGGTTCGGTTCTCGTCTTTATTCCATCGCTTGGAGCATTTGTAACGCCCGATCTGCTCGGAGGAGCAAAATCCGCGATGATCGGCAATCTCATTCAGAACCAGTTCACCCTGCTGAATCAGCCGTTCGGATCGGCGCTTTCGATTCTATTGGGGATCGCGGTCCTGGTGCTGCTCGCGGCAGCGCTCAAGATGGGATTGAAGCCGGACGAGCTTGCCTAGAAGCACGCGTTTTTATTGCCTGCCTCTAATCCGAATGATAATTTCTGGATGCACTGCGAGTCGTTTGTGACACGGAAGTCATCTCGCAATGGAATTCTCGCAATGGAATTCTCGCGATGATAAAGGTCCTTCGGAGAGTTGATGAATATACTGGGCATCTCAGGTCAGGAGCGCGACGCGGCGGCGGCCCTGATACGCGACGGTGTTGTAGTTGCCGCGATTGAAGAAGAAAAGCTCGCGCGCGTGCGTCACGTGGGAATGACCTATTCCGGCGGGCTGCCCTTCAGGGCAATCGAATTCTGTCTTGAACAGGCCGGTATCGAGTTCGCTGACGTCGACTATGTGACTTATTATCTGGAGCCGTCGAAACTGTTCCGCCGGAGCTTGCGCTTTCGAGCGGGCCGAATGCTTCGTTCGCCGGGCCTCTCGTCCATTCAGGCCTTCACCTATCATCTCGTAGAGAGTTTGAACAATCTCAGGCAGAGGCTCAGAACAACGCGCTTGGCGCAATCCAATATAAGCAGCGGGGGTCGCTGCGTAACCGTGAACCATCAGCTCGCTCACGGCGCAGGCGCTTTCTATTCCTCCGGATTTGAAAGATCGGCCGTTATGGCGGCCGGCGGCATGGGTGATATGACTTCGTTCGCACTGCTGCGGGGAGCCGGGGCCGGTCTGACTCTCGATTCCGAAGCCCCCTTTCCGGATTCGCTCGGGATGGTCTACGACGCGGTAACGGAGGCGCTGGGCTTTTCATTAGAGGGCGAAGAGCACAAGACGATGTGGCTTGCGCCGACCGGTGAAAACGAATTCGACGGCTTGTTCAAAGATATCATCGGCGTTACGCGAGACGGACTGCCAAAGATCAACCTCGACTATTTCGACCCCTCGTTTAGCGCGCCTTCACTGTCGCCTCTCTTTTTTGAAAAGACCGGTTTGAAACCCAGAGCAAAAGACGGCGCTTTGACTCGCGTTCACAGGAATACGGCCGCCAGCCTTCAGACGCGGCTCGAAGACGTGATGGTCGAGATTGCATCTCTTTATAGGGAGCGCACCGGCGAAGAGAACCTGTGCATATCCGGAGGCGTCGCGCTGAACAGTCTGGCTAACTCGGCTATAGAGCGAAGGGCCGGATTCAAACAGGTGTTCGTCCAGACGGCTCCGGGCAACGCCGGCTGCGCGGTCGGAGCGGCGCTTTATCACTGGCATCACACGCTGGGAAATCAGAAGAGATCGCTCGAAAAGCAGCAGGTATTTCTCGGTCCAAAATTCGGCGAAGAAGATATAAAGAAGGTACTGGATAACTGTAAGCTGAGCTACGAATACTTTCTGACCGAAGACAAACTGATTGCCGAAGTCGCGCAAGCCTTGAAACAGGGTTGGATCGCCGGCTGGTTCAACGGCGCTATGGAATTCGGGCCGAGAACCCTGGGCGCTCGCAGCATTCTGGCATCTCCTTTGCTGGAGATGATGGGCGACAACTTGAATACATACATAAAGCACCGTGAGGAGTTCAGGCCTTTTTCCGCGTCCGTTCCCGAAGAACGGGCGCTGGAATATTTTGAGGCCAGTAACCTCACGGAGTTTCTTCAGGGAGTAAGCCGTATCAAACAGGGGAAGCGTGATCTGATGCCGGCAGCGATCTTCGGCGACGGACTTGTACGAGTACACACGGTTAGTAGAACCAAGAACCCCGTCTTCTGGAAGCTGCTGTCGAAGTTCGGCGAATTGACCGGAGTGCCGGTGCTCCTGAACACTTCCTTCAACCTGTTTGGCGAACCCGTGGTATCGAATCCGCGCGAGGCAGTTCGGGGCTTCTATTGTTCAGGTATAGATTGCCTGGCGCTCGGAAACTTTCTTGTCAAAAAGTGAGGGGGATCGATGTCGAAGCGGCTCTACCTGGTGACTGGCGGCGCCGGGTTTATAGGCAGTCACATCGCGACGCGTCTCATTAGAGACGGCCATCGCGTCCGAGTACTGGATAACTTCAGCTCGGGCAAGCTTAAAAACCTGTCGGAAATCAAAGACGAAATTGAGATCATTCGCGGAGACATTCGCGATGCGGCAGCGGTGAGAGATGCGATCGGCGGAGTGGAAATAGTATTCCACGAAGCCGCGCTCGGCTCGGTTCCTCGCTCGGTGGCCGATCCGCTTACTACTCACGAAACAAACATAACGGGTACGCTGAACGTTCTGCTCGCGGCGCGCGACGCCGGAGTTCGTCGTGTCGTTTATGCGTCGAGCTCGTCCGTATACGGCGAGACGCCGGTGCTGCCGAAAATAGAGGATATGCATCCGCATCCGCTGTCGCCGTATGCTCTTTCAAAATTGACCGGCGAGCATTATCTTTCCGTGTTCAACAAGGTCTACGGTCTTGAATCGGTTTCGCTTCGATACTTCAATATTTTTGGGCCGCGCCAGGATCCCGAATCTGAATATGCCGCTGTAATTCCAAAGTTCGTCACGGCTTTGCTCGAAGGCAGGTCGCCCACGATTTATGGCGATGGACTTCAATCGCGCGACTTCACGTATGTCGACAACGTGGTTGAGGCGAATCTGCTGGCCAGCGAATCCAGCGCAGCGCCTGGGGGCATATTCAACGTAGCGTGCGGAGGCCGCTATTCACTTCTGGAGCTCCTTACAAAATTGAATGAGATAACAGGAGGGAGCGTCAGACCTATACACGAAGCGGCGCGTTCAGGGGACGTACGTGATTCACAGGCCTCCATCGAAGCCATGGCGGCTATCGGCTATCGCGTAACGACCGATTTCGACGAAGGGCTCAAGCGCACCGTGGAATGGTATCGCAAGAATCCGCGGCCGACCTGATCGAATGAGCGAGGACATCAGACAGCTCGAGGCGAGGCTGGCGGCGGTAGATCTCGCCGGCGAGAACACCGCCGCCAGGATTGATATTTTGAATGATCTTGCGTGGCGACTCCGCGTGACCGACACAACGCGCGCCGCCGCGCTGGCTCGCGAAGCACGCCGATTGGCTGAGGCCGAGAGCAATGAAACGGCTCTTGCTCATGCGCTTCGCACCGAAGGGTTCTGCAGCTATCTCTCATCCAGCTTCGAAACGGCGATGGCCCGCTCGAACGAGGCTCTAAAGCTCTTCGAAAAGCTTCAAGACCCGAGCGGTCAGGCGAGCGCGATAAACACGATCGGAAACGTCTACTTCCGTCTGAGCGATTATCCCGCCGCTCTCGAATTCCACTTCAGGAGCGCCAAAATCTGCGAGGATATCGCCGACCGCAGAGGGCTCGCATACGCCTTTAACAATATTGGAAACGTCTACTTCGGCTTGTCGGAATATTCGAGCGCGATCGAGAGTTATTCCAAGAGCCTGAGGCTTTCAGAAGAACTGGGAGACGTGACTGGCGTTCCGAGCATACTCAACAACATCGGCAACGTTTATCAGAAGCTCGACGAGAGCGCCAACGCAATCGACTCCTATAAGAAAAGCCTCGAAACAAGCGCCCGCATCGGAGACCGGGCGAGCGAGTCCGCGGCGCTGTCGAATCTCGGCTTCGTCTACGGGAGTCTCGGCGATTACGAAAGCTCCCTCGACTATTATCTTAAGGGGCTCGCGGTAGCCCAGGAGTTGCGCGACCGATACGTTGAATCAACGACGCTCGCACAGATCGGCATACTCAACACAAAGGACGGTCACCCTGACAAAGCTCTTGTTTATCTGCGGCGGGCGCTGTCAATGGCCGAAGAGATCGGGTCCAAGGAATGGGTCTATGAATCGCATCGCGCGCTCGCCGACACCTACGAAGCGACCGGTGATCTGTCCCGGGCGCTCCATCATCAGAAACTCTTCAATCGAATAAAAGAAGAAGTGTTCAACAGCGAGACCGATCAACGCGTCAAGCAGTTAGTCATCAAGTTTGAAGTCGAGAGGTCGGAACGCGAGGCGGAGATTTACCGGCTCAAGAACGTTGAGTTGGCCAATGCATATCAGGATCTGCAGAGGCTCAACGGCGCGCTGCAAGAAGCAAACGAGCAGAAGTCACGGCTCGTGGAGCAGCTTCAACAACAGGCCGAAGAGCTCGAACGCAAGACATATGAAGACAGCCTGACCGGCCTGTTCAACCGCCGCTATCTCGATCTGCGGCTGCCGCTCGAATTCGAGAGGGGGCGGCGCTTCGGGCACGCGCTCACGGTTGCGCTCGCCGATTTAGATTTCTTCAAAAAGGTCAACGACCGATTCTCTCACCAGACCGGCGATCAGGTGCTCAAGGCTATTGCCGGCATCTTCAAATCGAATTGCCGCGCGATTGATATCGTAGTTCGCTACGGCGGCGAAGAGTTTGTGCTGGTGCTGGTCGAGACCCCGCTGTCAAAAGCCGCCGCCTTGTGCGAGAGAATCCGCAATTCCGTAGCGCGTTACGATTGGAAATCCATTCAGTCGGGACTTAGCCTCACTGTCAGCTTCGGTCTGGCCGGAAACCTCCGTCTCGGAGCCTCGGAGAAGCTGCTCGCCGCAGCCGACGCAAAGCTTTACGAAGCCAAGCAGGGCGGCCGAAATCAAGTCCGCTGGTAGCGAAGCACTCCTCGTGCATAAATCCGGGCAATCCCACATTTTTTGATCTTTTTTCTTGTCACGTTTGGAACATCGTAGTAGAGTACTACTTAACTCAAAAACACGAAACGGAGTAGAGTGATGCTAGACGAAAAAGGATTCTATAAACGGGTTTGTCAGGTAATGGAAACCGAGTCGGCCATGAAATAGCGTGTCGGCTAAGCTTAACAAAGCACGCGATTTATCTGTGGAAAGAGGGGGCGATGCCGGGCGGAAGAGTAAACCGCGTGGTCGCTCAGATCTCGGAATTGACCGGCACTTCGATACACTGGCTTTTGACGGGAGAGGGGCCGCGAGCCCGACCGCATTCAACACAAAAAGATTGAGGAACCCCTTTATACCGAGTCGCTTAGAGTCAGCGTGACGCGTGAGAGGAGTCGACTGTTATCGGAGATGGGTCCAATGCGTTCGCAACAATTGTGTGAGCTTCCAGAGCAAGCGACCGAGCTAGCCTTTTAAGCTCAACATTTGTCGTCTCATCGGCTACTCGCTCGACCGGTATCCGCGGATGAAAAATGACTCGAACCTTCCCGAATCTGGGAAGAATTTTTCCTGTCGGCCATATTTCGTAGCCTCCGCTGATAGTGACGGGCACGATCGGCGCACCATGAACAAGCGCCAGTCGAAATGCGCCCAACTTAAAAGGTGTTACGTTTGGAGTGTGAGAACGTCCGCCTTCGGGAAAAATGATCAATGCCCTATCCTGGCTCAGGAGATCCGTGGACTTGCGCTGGGCCGAAGCATCCGGAGCCGCTTCGAGTCTTACCGGAAACGCCCCGAAGATCCGCATCATCTGTCCAAGCACCGGGATCTTAAAAGGCTTGTCCCACGCCATGTAATAAACCCGTCGCTTAATCGGTATCGTAATCCAGATTGGATCGAGGTAGGTAAAGTGGTTTGGGGTAATCAAACAAGCTCCCGTAGGCGGAATATTGTCGGCGCCCTGAAACTCAATTCTGAACAGGATTCGGCACGCGGCCCAAACCAACGGCTTCAGCAGTGTAATGATCAGGCCCATCGTCTTTGTGCGCGTCGTATCCTAACAATATTCTGAGAGCAATTCTAAAAGGCGCTCGCGTCGATCCGTTGCACGCTGAGAATATCATAGCTCCTTACTGATCGAACTCTTTTCACAAAGCTAGCCGATCGCGCGGTACCCAAGGTTGGCGAGGCCAACTTCATAGATGGGCTCTGGTTTGCAACGTCGTTGAGGTTGTCCGCTTGAAGTTGTAGCACGCCCGTTTGCATCACCGGCGCATCCGCGAATACTCTAACCACACCCATTTCCTTCGGCGGCGATTGCGCGCACACTGCCATAGCGTTATCCTGTTCCTCTTTCATATCACCCTGGAGCTAGAGAATGAATAAGCAATATGTCGCCTACGGTATCGTCGGCGTTCTGATAGGTCTGTTTCTCGGATTCACCGTCGCCAATATGTCGTACACCCCTGGCTCGAGCACACAGGCGGCGCGCAAAGGCGAGACGGAATCGGTGAACAGCGGTCGAGACTCGCAGCTTCCAGCGAATCATCCGGACATCAACAGCGCCGAGCCCAAGCCCGACTCCGCGGGCCCGCTTCCAGCCGATCATCCGCCGGTCACTGGAGACAGCTCAGGCGCCGGCGCTGGTTCCGGCGCTGTAGCAACCTCGGCGCCTTCCGAGCTTCCGTCGCTCGATCCCCTGCCTTCATCAAGCAAAGAAAAGCGCACCGAACAGGAGTACAAAAACATCCAGCTCCTATCCGGTCTGCCCGCGGAACGCCTGATGAAAGTGATGTTCGCCTTCAAGGATTCCCTTGGCGTCGACTGCACCTTCTGCCACGTGAAGGATCAATGGGAGAAGGATGACAAACAGAACAAGCAGACCGCGCGCAAGATGATCAAGATGACTCGCGATCTGAACAACATTTATGTCGGAGGGATCGGCCGAGTTAGCTGTTTCACCTGCCATCGCGGTCAACAGCGGCCGCCCGCCTAATTCTTCGCTGAGCTTCAAGTGAGCTGCTAAGAGAGGAGTGTCCCCTATGATCTTTAGCAGAAAGGCGTTCCTTACAATCGCCTCGGTGCTGTTGACAGTCGCACCCCTGGTTAAGACTACGGCCGGCCTGAATCGGAGTCCCAATATGACCAATACTGAAAGGCCTACGCGCTCGATCGTCCGGGCCGAGCACGGAATGGTTGCCACGAGTCAGCCGCTCGCATCTCAAGTTGGGCTGGACATCCTGAAGCGCGGCGGCAACGCGGTCGATGCCGCGATCGCGATGGCCGCCATGCTCAACGTCACCGAACCGATGATGACGGGTATCGGCGGCGACGCGTTTATGATGGTCTACTGGTCGAAGACCGGGGAGTTGAAGGGGCTCAACGCCAGCGGACGCGCTCCTCGTTCATTGAATCTCGAATACTTCAAGAAGCGCGGTATAACCGAGATGCCGATCGAGGGAATGGAGAGCATCACGGTCCCGGGCGCTTTCGACGGCTGGGTCACTCTGCTCGAAAAATACGGCTCAATGAAGCTTCCCGATCTGCTTGCGCCGGCAATCGAATATGCCGATAACGGATTTCCAGTGATGGAAAAGGCCGCGAGCGATTGGGAGCCGGAAGCGCCAAAGCTAAAAAAGACTGCCGCGGCCGCGAATAATTACCTGATCGACGGACGCGCGCCGCGAGCAGGCGAGATATTTCGTCAAAAGAACCTCGCCAATACCTTCAGAGTGCTGGCCAGGGGCGGACGCGACGCTTTCTATAAAGGCGAGATAGCCCACGCAATCGCGGATTACTGCGCCAAACATGGCGGGTTCATTACCCTCGACGATCTCGCCGCCCAGCGCTCCGAATGGATTGATCCGATCTCAACCACCTACCGCGGCTATACAGTCTACGAGATTCCTCCGAACGGGCAGGGACTGACCGCGCTGATCGCGTTGAACATTCTGGAAGGCATCGATCTCGCCGCGCTCAAGTCGAAACCCGCGCAGTACGAACACGAATTGATTGAAGCAATGAAGCTGGCGTTCGCCGATCGGAACCGCTACATCGCCGACCCCGCCTTTTCGAAGATACCGGTCAAGCAGCTCCTCTCCAGGAAGTATGCCGACGCGCGACGCGCGCTCATCGATCCCGATAAAGCGATCCAGTCGCCCCTGCCCGGCGTGATTGAAATGAACAACGGGGACACAACCTACTTCACGGTGATCGACAAAGACCGCAACGCGGTTTCGTTCATCAACAGCCTCTTCGAGGCGTTCGGTTCCGGCATAGTCGCGGGCGGCACTGGAATCGTCCTTCAAGACCGCGGAGCCGGGTTCTCGCTCGATCCTAATCATCCAAATCGTCTCGAACCCGGCAAGCGCCCGTTCCACACGATCATTCCTGCGATGGTGTTCAAGGACGGCAAGCTCTTCATGTCGTTTGGCGTGATGGGGGGCGCGATGCAGCCGCAAGGACACGTGCAGGTTCTATCGAATCTGTTCGATCTCGGGATGGGCCTGCAGCAAGCGATCGACGCTCCACGATTCCGCTACGTCGGGGGCAATCGCGTGTTGATCGAAGACGAGATGCTTGAATCCGTGATAAAGCAACTGATCCGGAAAGGTCATGCGCGAGCCGATCACACAAATGAATCATTCGGGGGCGGCCAGGCCATCATGATCGATCCCGCAAGCGGGACGCTGATGGGAGGATCGGATCCCCGCAAGGACGGACTGGCGCTCGGCTATTAAATGCTGCTCTGGGTCCAGTAACAATGCGGCCGGAGCTTCAAGCCGGAGCTCAAGATTGTCGCCGCATCAAGAGCAATACACTGAGAGGAAATTCAATGAGCGATGTTCAGCTTGTTTCGCTCGACACAGGGGTCGGCGGCATGCCTTTCGGCCGCGACGAGCTGCTGACCGAGGAGCAGGCGGCTCGAAAGCGAGAGGCGCTGCGGCAATTTCAACTTGCCTACGAAGCACAAATGCGCGGCGACCTGGACGAAGCGGTCGATTTATACAGGCGCTCAATTGACGAGTACCCGACGGCTGAAGCGCATACGTTTCTCGGCTGGACCTACAGCTTCATGGATCTTACCGATCAGGCCATCGAAGAGTGTCACAAGGCAATCGCGGTTGATCCCGATTTTGGCAATCCTTATAACGACATCGGCGCCTACCTGATTGAAAAGAAGGATCTGGACGGCGCGGTAAAGTGGCTTAAGCTGGCCATGGAGGCTTCGCGGTATCAATGTTATTTCTATCCTCACTTCAACCTCGGTCGTGTCTATCAGGCCCGGGGATACCTCTTCGAAGCGCTCAAGGAATACAAATCGGCGATCGATCTCAAACCCGATTACCAACTAGCGCTGACTTCGTTTAGGAGAGTTCAGGCGAGGTTGAATTGATCAAGGCCGCCTGTCAGAATACTGCTCTCGTTTTAAGCTGCGACGGCAATCGTCGCGGCAAAAAGGAGCGGATCAAGAATGGATGGCTTAAGTCCACGCGGTGGATGGATAGAAGTAATTACCGGCGGAATGTTCAGCGGAAAAAGTGAAGAGTTGATTCGACGAATCCGCCGAGCCGAAATAGCCCGACAACGAACTCAAATATTCAAACCTGCAATAGACAATAGATTCGATGCGAAACGGATCATTTCCCGCGATAACCGCGGAGTTGACGCGATTGTGGCGCGTGATTCAGTCGATCTGCGCTCGCGGCTCGAATTCGGCGTTCGAGTGGTCGGCGTCGACGAAGTACAGTTTTTCGATCAGAACATCGTCGATGTCTGCATGGAGCTTGCGGACGCGGGCGTCCGCGTTATTGTAGCCGGGCTCGATCAGGATTATCTGCGGCGGCCGTTCGGTCCTATGCCTGCCCTGCTGGCGGTCGCTGAATACGTTTCAAAAATGCACGCCATATGCGTGCGCTGCGGGAGTCCCGCCCATTACACACAGCGCACCGCGGGAGGCGACTCTCAGATCGAAGTTGGAGACGGGTCCTACGAAGCGCGATGTCGAATGTGCTATGAGCCCTATCGCGCCCCCAGCGACTCGACGATGGATAAGATAAAGACTGCCTGACTTCACATCGGCTCGCTGATCTTCCGTCCGACTTCTGACAAGACTCTTCGACCAAAGCTGATCACTTCTATGAACGCACTTGAGCTAACTTCGCGGTTGATTTCAATCCCCTCCATAAGCGGCGACGAAAGAGCTGTCGCCGAGTTCCTTGGAGACTATCTTTCCCACGCGGGTTTCGAGGTGGATTTGCCGGACGCTGAACCCGGCCGCCCAAATGTCTACGCGCGGATGGGCAATCCGGACGTCGTGCTCTCGAGCCATATCGACACCGTGCCTCCATATGTCGAGTTTCGCGAAGACGAAGACTTCATATATGGCCGCGGCGCCTGCGACGCAAAAGGCATAATCGCGGCAATGATCGAAGCCGCCGAACAAATCGCGGCAGCCGGCGTGAAAGACTTCGGACTGCTCTTCGTGGTCGGCGAAGAGTCCGGAAGCGCCGGGGCCCGTGCGGCAAACACGATTCCAAATAGAAGCCGTTTTCTTATTAACGGCGAGCCGACGCAGTCCAGGCTCGCGCTGGGCTCCAAGGGATCGCTAAAGGTCACCGTCAAGACCAGCGGCCGTGCCGCCCATTCGGCTTATCCGGAGATCGGCGAATCGGCTATCGAAAAGCTGCTCGACGTGCTCGAAGATTTCAGGCGCGCTCCGCTGCCTATCCACGAAGCGCTCGGCGAAGGAACCATGAATATCGGCATGATTCGAGGCGGCGTCGCTCATAACGTCATCCCTCCGGCCGCGGAAGCCGATCTGATGTTCCGCATCGTAACCGATACGCGCTCCATTAAAGACATCATCCGGACGATCACGGCCGGCAGGGCGGAAGTAAGCTATATCTTTGAATGCGAGCCGGTATTCATGGAGAAAATAGCCGGATTCGACACCGACGTGGTCAGGTTCACAACAGACATTCCTCTTCTTACAAACTGGGGCAAGCCTCTTTTATTCGGTCCGGGCTCGATCCTGGACGCGCACACTCCTCACGAGAAAATATCAAAGCTCGAGCTCGCGCATGCCGTGGGCGCCTATTCGGAAATGGTAGTCAGGCTGAAGGAGATGCTGAGCGCCGAGTCTTAAGGCCGTACATTTCGTGCAATGGAGAAGATGACATGCCAGCTAAAATCGCCGTAGGAGTCCTTGGCGCGACCGGCGCGGTCGGCCAGAAATTCGTAAAGCTGCTAGAGAATCATCCGTGGTTCGAGCTGACTGAAGTCGCGGCTTCCGACCGTTCGGCGGGCAAGCCATACAAAGAAGCAACCAATTGGCGGCAATACAGCCCCATCCCGAACTCAATCGCGGATAAGCTTGTAAAACCATGCGAGCCGAATCTCGAATGTCGCGTTGTTTTCTCCGGGCTGGATTCATCGGTTGCGGGTGAGGTCGAGGAGCAGTTCGCGCGCGCCGGCTATATCGTCGTGACCAATTCCAAGAATCATCGTATGGACGAGGATGTGCCGTTGTTGATACCCGAGGTCAATCCCGAGCACCTTGGAATGATCGAAACGCAGCGAAAACAGCGCGACTGGAAAGGCGCGATAGTGACGAATCCGAATTGCGCGACCATTGGGCTGGTGATGCCGCTTGCTCCAATCCATCGCTCGTTCGGCGCGACGAGACTCATCGTCACGACTATGCAGGCGCTTTCCGGCGCGGGCTATCCCGGACCCTCCGCCATCGATCTTCTCGGGAACGTCATTCCATACATCGGCGGCGAAGAAGATAAACTGGAGACAGAGCCGCAGAAGCTGCTCGGGAAGCTGGAAGCAGGCCGCTTTCATCCCGCGGAGATTAGAATTTCTTCACACACGAATCGGGTATTTGTTGAAGACGGGCACCTGGAATGCGTCTCAATAGAGCTTGCGAAGAAGGCGTCTCCTCAAGAGATCGCGGAGGTCCTCTCGAACTTTACCTCGCTGCCGCAGGAGCTCAAGCTGCCATCCGCGCCCGCTCGGCCTATCATCGTGAGCGACGAGCGTGAAAGGCCGCAGCCTCGCTTCGACAGGGATGCGGGCGCCGCGATGAGCGCGGTAGTAGGCCGTATTAGAACCTGCCCCGTGTTCGACATCAGATTCGTAGTCCTCTCTCACAACACCATACGAGGCGCCGCGGGCGCGGCGATCCTTAACGCGGAACTGATGAAGGCGCGCGGGTATCTCGACTGAGGATGCGATGATCGTCATGAAATTCGGCGGAGCTTCGCTCCAGGATGCCGAAGCAATCGAGCGAGTCATCGAGATAATCCGCGGTAGACTGGAACGCCGTCCCGTCGTAGTGGTCTCCGCCATCGGCAAGACCACTCAGGGGCTGCTTGATGCCGCGGAAGGCTCAGCCGCGCAAAACAGCAAATCCGCACTCCGGGCAGTCTCGGCGCTTGAACGGCGTCATCAGGATGAAGTTGCGAAGCTCCTCAAAGGATCGGCGCTGGCAGCCGTTTCCAAGGCCATCAACCACAACTTTCGTGAGCTCGAAAAGCTGCTCGAAGGGCTCGTGATTCTCGGCACGGTGCCGCCCCGCGGCCTGGATAGAATCCTTTCCTACGGCGAGATCCTTTCCTCGATCATCGTGTCCGGCGCAATGGTCGACCGAGGCCTTCCCGCATCGCAGATCGATGCCCGCCGGTTCATGATCACCAACGATAAATTCGGCGCTGCTTCTCCGCTGTTCGAAGATACAAAAGGGCTGCTCTCGACCCGCGTTCGCCCGCTGCTCGACGAAGGGCTCTTACCTGTAACGCAGGGCTTTATCGGCGCCACTCGCGGTGGAGCGACTACGACTCTCGGATTCGAAGGATCCGATTACAGCGCGACCATAATCGGGGCCGCCCTCGACGCTGAGGATGTTGAAATCTGGAAGAATGTTTCGGGTCTGATGACCACCGATCCGGCAATTTTTGCGGGCGCGCGAACCGTGCCGCGTTGCAGCTACGCCGAAGCGGCCGAGCTGACCAGACTCGGAGCCAAGGTTCTACATTACAAGGCAATTCATCCAGCCGCCGCCGCCAACATCCCGGTCCATATCCTAAATTCCAGAAAACCCGCCGAAGCGGGGACGGCGGTTGGAATTAAAGGCGCCGAGGCAATCACTCCGTTCAAGTCGATCACCTACATCCGACCCGTCACGTTGCTGAACATATTCTTTGACGATCAAGCTGGAACGGCGTCACTTTTAGAGGCGTCCAAACTACGCGAGCTGACTGCATTGCTCGAACGACGAGAGGTCTCGCCGCTCATAACCATTGTCTCAGGAATGAGAGCCCTTCTCGCTATTGAGGCTAAATATCTGGAAGCCGCGAGCACGGCGCTCATGGAAGAACTCGCGCGAATCGGCCGCATCGAAACCGAGCGTCGGAGGGCAATTGTCACGCTCGTCGGCGAAGGATCGAACGGCCGAATCGATATTGCGGCTCGGGTGTTCACAGCGATAAAGGAAATCGAGGTCGGCCTAATATTGCGCGAAAGCTCCTCGACGGCTACGAGCATCGTGATCGATCAGGCTGATGTTGAGCGCGTGATTGCTCTCCTGCATGCGGAATTCTTCGATCGGGCCGAGTCATGAGATTGATTTGTTCGGTAGTTTTCTGAGAATCGGTTGGCTCGTTTGATCGGCTCGCGTATGATTACTCTCTCATTGATCATGAAAATGCGATTTCTAACTGCTCTGGCTCCCCTCGCTCTCTTATTTTTCTTTGGCGCGGCGCTCGTTCCGGCTGATCCGAACAAGCCCGTAGCGGGGAATTCCTGGCGCGGAATCGTGCCGCTCCGCTCCACGGCCGCGGATGTAGCTCGAGTACTGGGCCTTGACGGCGATCCGGGCGATCATGACCTCACGGGCCCGTTTCCGGTGGACGGAGGAGAGGTTACTTTTTCCTATCTCTCGGCCAGTCTCGCCGATATGTTCAGGGCGCCGAAGTCGATGACCGGGAGAGTTTTCACCGTATATTTCAAGCCTACCTCGGGCCTGGCTCGCCAGGATTTGAAGCTGACCCCTGATTTCAAACGATGCGCTGAAGACATGGACAAGACCTTCTACTACTTTGTAACCGAAGGAGGTCTCGCGTATCGCTTCGTTCGCGGAAGCGATATGGTGGATGTGATCATTTATCAGCCGTCGCGCTCGGAAGTGCGAAGGCTTGCCGTCAACACCACGTGCGTTTTCTGAGAGCCCTCGATGAAAATCGCCTTGCTCGGTTATGGAAAGATGGGCCGCATGGTCGAACAGGCGGCGGCGCGATCATCAATCGACGTAGTATGCGTGATCGATCCGTTTGCCGGCTCGCGCGGCAGCCTCCCGGATGCCGATGTATGCGTGGATTTCTCACAGCCGGATGCCGTGCTCTCGAATATTGCGCTGGCCGCCGGCGAAGGCCGCCCAATCGTAGTCGGCACGACAGGTTGGTATGAACGACTGGACGAGGCAAAGCGGATAGTCGAAGAGGGCGGTATCGGCCTTGTTTACGGCTCGAACTTCAGCGTAGGCGTCAATCTGATGTTCAAGATCGCTTGCTATAGCGCCGAGCTGTTCAGACGGTTCTCTTCCTACGATCCGTTTATCGAAGAAGCTCACCACAAATTCAAAAAAGACGCTCCTTCCGGCACCGCCTTTTTTCTGAAGCGAATTGTAGACGACGCCTATGGGCGCGCCACTCCTACAGCAAGCACGCGCGCGGGCTACATGCCGGGTTCGCACACGCTTGGATTCGATTCCGAAGTAGATTCGCTGACGATTTCGCATACTGCCAGGAATCGCGAAGGCTTTGCGGAGGGCGCTCTGCTGGCAGCTCAGTGGATACGAAACAAGCAAGGGTTTCACGAGTTTTCCTCGATCATCGATGAAATAGAAAAATAACTGGATCGGAGGACGCGATGGCTGAGCTTTCAAATTTGCGAGGGTGCGGCACCGCTCTGGTAACGCCGTTCAACGAAGATGGTTCAATTGACGATGGCGCGCTTCGCGATTTCGTCGAGTTTCAAATCTCGGAAGGCATCGATTTCCTGGTGCCGTGCGGAACGACCGGCGAAAGCGTAACGCTGAGCTTCGACGAGCAGGTTCACGTCGTAGAAGAAGTACATAAGGCAGCGCGAGGCAGGGTTCCGGTTGTCGCGGGCGCCGGCGGAAACAACACGACAAATGTCATCAAGCTCGCTCGTACGTTCGAAGCGATCGGCGTCGAGGGCTTGCTCTCCGTGACTCCATATTACAACAAGCCGATTCAAGAAGGACTCTTTCAACATTTCAAAGCCATAGCGGAAGCGACCCGCCTCCCCATCATCTTGTACAACGTGCCTCCCAGAACCAACGTGAATATGCTGCCCGATACAGTCGTGCGGCTCTCCGGTATACAGAACATTATTGGGGTCAAGGAAGCATCGGGCGACATATCGCAGATCGCGGAGATCATCACGCGTGTGCCGCAATCGTTCAGGGTATTCTCCGGCGACGATTCAATCACACTGCCTCTGGTATCGCTTGGCGGCGTTGGGTTGATTTCGGTTGCTTCAAACGAAGCGCCCCGGCAGATGACCGCGCTTACCCGGGCGTGTCTTGAAAACAACTGGGATGAAGCCCGTAGATTGAATCGCGCGTTGATGCCGCTGATGAAGGTGAACTTCATCGAAACAAGCCCGGGACCCGTTAAGGCGGCTCTGGCGATGATGGGCAAGATCACGGAATCGTATCGGCTTCCAATCGTTCCGGTCAGGCCGGAAACAAAAGACAAGCTTCGCACGATTCTAAGCGAACTCGGATTGCTCCAGGGAAAGAGCTCCGCCGATCACGTTTGAGCCATGACACTCCAAGAAAAGATTCAAAAACTGGCGGAGCATCCTCCGGATAAGTTCGGCGACGAGCACTACGAACTATTCGC
>Ga0209687_1000075_pt1 | contig 39499 bp, 25 predicted proteins | sample GraSoiAngelo_136_FD_185893 | JGI IMG/M metagenome (GOLD analysis project Ga0209687, IMG submission 185893) | Grasslands soil microbial communities from the Angelo Coastal Reserve, California, USA - 14_0929_09_20cm (SPAdes) (version 2) | ecosystem: Environmental > Terrestrial > Soil > Grasslands ...
ATAACTTCTGTGAGCTTAACGAACACTGCCTCCTGCTCCGCTGTCGTCAGACTGATTAGTGGTTTCGACGGATCGTTCAACGCCTGAAACCGATTGACTCCCTTTGTCATTAGGAACCGAGATGGGCTAAGGATCAACGGTAAGATAATCGCCCCATCTTCTTCGGCGGCACGAAGGAGCACAGGTAACTCCTCGGTCACAATAAAATCCGAAGCAAGAAAATCCGCACTTACCAAAAGAACAGCCGCCTTCGCTGATCGAAGGGCCTTTCCAATTTCCTCACGCCATTTTGAGCCTGCTACAATTTTGGTGTCGTCCCAAAAATCAAACTCATACTCCTGTTCCAGCGGCTTTAGGTGAACACGAAGGCGCGCTAACCACTCGCGGTTTCGGTGGCTATAGCTAATGAAAACCTTCGTACGCTCTGATGGATCAGTTAGCATAATTGTCTTGCCAAACCGCTTGTCCACAAACGCAATCGAACGTAATGTATTATACCACTTGAGCCTCTCGATCAGCGATTGAGGCTCCGACTCGGCCTCGACTCGGCCCGGTACGGAGCGCGGTCATACCCGAGGAATTGAACGACACGGGGAATGTATTGGAGTCCTGGCTCACTGCGACCCAGTTCCCAATTGGCAATTGTGTCCACCGTGCATTGAGCATCTTTGCGGCGGCATCTTTCTGGGGGGGGCGCAAATCAAGACGACGGCTCTTCAGATGGTCACGCAGAGTGTTAAGGTTGATGAGATATTCGGAACACTTCGGTTTTGCAGCAGATAGCGTGAGGCGACAAAAGGGCAACGCAACCCTGCCCCTTTTTTACGATCCGACTCGGGAATGCAAGTGCTCCCCGATTCAAATCCAACGATACGTTTCCAAGATTTCGGCCCGCTGCTCGATCGCATCGATATCCATATCGACGTGCCCGCCGTAGAGTTCAAATGGCTCTTGAGCGACGTTTTCCCGGAATCGTCGGAAGAGATTCGAGAGCGAGTGATTCGAGCGCGGCGAATTCAACACGAGCGATTCCACGGCGAGAAGATATTCGCGAACGCTCAGATGACGCCGCGGCTCATAAGAAAGTACTGTGTTATCGATCAGCCTTCGAAGGGTTTGCTTGAAAACGCCATCACACGGCTTGGTTTGTCGGCTCGCGCATACGATCGAATCCTGAAAGTGAGCCGTACGCTTGCCGACATCGAAGGCAAGGACAAGATTGAACCGAACCACGTGAGTGAGGCGATTCAGTACCGAACGTTGGATCGGAACTTTTGGGCTTAGCGATCAGTCGGATATCTGAGATAATCAGAGCGACTCTAATTCGACGCGCAAGCGAGGCATCATGAGTAAAGCCATAGCCGCAGAACAACCTTCCGGTATTGTAATCCACACGAGACCCGTTGTGGATATGACTGACAACCAGTTCTATGAATTCTGCAGACTGAATCCTGAGCTTCGCATCGAGCGACGGGCTAATGGAGACATAATATTTATGCCCCCTACCGGAGGAGAAACTGGCCGCAAGAACGCCCTGCTTCTTGCCGCGTTTGTTAATTGGGACATCACGAATCAATCAGGAGTCACATTCGATTCATCAACGGGGTTCATTCTTCCAAATGGAGCTACAAGATCTCCTGATCTTGCCTGGGTGAAAAAATCCCGGTTCGCGGCACTGGAGCCTGAGCAAAAAAGAAAATTCATCCCCTTTTGCCCGGATTTCGTTCTTGAGCTTCGTTCGCAGTCGGACAGCATCGCGGCTCTGAAAGAAAAGATGAGGGAATACGTGGCCAACGGCGCGCAGTTGGCCTGGCTCATTGATGTGCAGACTAGGACCGTCTTCGTTTACCACGCTGACGGGCACATAGAGATGTTGGAGAACGCGGAAAGCATCAGCGGTGAACCCGTGCTCCAAGGACTGAGAATCGATCTTCGCTCGATCTGGGAAATAGACTTCTGATGCGTTGAACGATTTCGGCTCTTTATCCGCGTAAGATTTTTATTGCCGCGCACTAATTACGGTAGCCCGCCGGTAGTGACCCGGCGGGCTACATCGAACTTATGACAAGGATAAAAACAGTGAATATAAATGTGGCTATTATTTTGGCACACGAGCTGGAAGATTTCTAGCAACACAACCGCGGAGCGGTCTCCGTCGAATGGCAGCCTTACTGCTGTGCTGACTTCGTTTCGAAGATGGCTGGTCCATTGATCTACGTCCATAGACGCTCACATCTTTAAATGTCTCTTGTTCCCGATCCTCCCCCTTCAAAAATTTCCATATAAATATAATTTCCATTCAGCACGCATTCTCGGTTACTCGGGCTTTGTGATGTCTCGATTTCACCTATAGGAGATGACTTTTCAGCTTTATCCCAACGGCTGCCAACTGTGCATCCACAGGTAACGATTGTTTGCGCGCTTATTTGTAATGATTGAGTCAAAACAAATGCTATAACGTCGTAACTTCAATTGCGACAATGATGGCAGCATGCTTGCAGTTAATTGCCTGATCGTTTCTGCGTCGGACACGAGCCAGCGCCGACGTTCAGACGCACCGCCCAGTTTCCCCACAATCGACCAGCGTGAAGTATTTCGCAATTTATATCTGAGCGCGCTTCAGCACAAAACGGAAGTACAAATGTTCGTAATTAGCAAGTGTATTCAATGCTCCCTGAGTCTCACCGTTGGTTTTGCCTTTCTGCTTTCGGCAGTGGTCGGCCACGCAGGTTACCACGGCGGATCTCATCGGCAGAGTCAGCAGCATCACCAGCACACTGCCGGGCGCTACGCCACGCCAATTCAGCTCGCATTGAAGTACTTGTTCTGAGACGCGCGTGAACTGGATGCCGCGGCAACACGAGAGTGAGCGCCGCGGCGACATACTGAATGCCGCGGCAACACGAGCGTGGGCGCCGCGGCAATACATTGAATGCGGCGGCAAGACGCTTCCTTTGGCTTGCAATCCCCTTTCACTCTTCTGCTAAAGCGACCGTACTTGTCGCCGCATTCGATATCTCGCTCCAAAGCTATTCAGTGGTAATCAGGATGTCAGAACGCGCGGCGTTGAGGAGTCTTTCAACTCACCACACTGCGCCTCAATCGTTGAAAGAGCCTGTCCGTTCCACAACGGCGATGCGCATCGAATATCACCAGATCCCGACCCGGTCTTCGGGCCTTAGAAAAAGTTTATCGCCGGGCACTACCTGAAAGGCTTTGTACCAGGCCTCGACATTGCGTACGGTATCGCTTCGATATTCGCCTGGTGAATGAGTGTCGGTTTTGATCTGCCCGCGCAACGCGGCTTCGCTTTGAAGCTTCCGCCATCGCTGGGCGAACGCCACGAAAAAGCGCTGTTCGCCGCTCATTCCTCCTATCACGACATCGGTCTTTCCTTTCAGGGATATGATGTAAGCGTCATGCGCGACCCGCAATCCCGCCAGGTCGGAGATATTTTCACCCAAGACCTGCTTGCCATTGACGCAAAGGTCGGGAAGCGGGCAGTAGCTATCAAATTGCGCCGCCATCTTCACAGCCGCCCCGTGATACCTGGCCAGGTCATCAGCAGTCCACCATTTACCGAGTCGTCCCTGGTCGTCGTAAATGTTCCCCAGTTCGTCAAAGCTGTGGCTGATCTCGTGAGCGAGACCCGCACCGGCGGATCCATAGTTGGAAGCGGCGTCGCCATTGCTGTCGAAAAACGGCGGCTGAAACAGGCCCGCCGCGAAGAACTCGGAATTCGGACTGAACATGATCACAGCGCTGACTGTTTGCGGATCGATTCTCCACTCGGATGGATCGGCCGGCTGCTTAAGCTGGGTCAGGCTACGCAGACGATTAAAAGCTTCCGTACGACGCATATTGCCGAAGGCGTCGCCGCGCACGATATCCAGTGTCGAATAGTCGATCCATGTGTCGGGATAGCCGACGCCGATATAAAGCGCGGCGAGCTTGGCTAACGCCTTTTTCTTAGTCTCGGGAGACATCCATGTGAGATTTGAAATGCGGGCGCGATAGGCGGCGATCAGGTCGCTGACCATAGCCTTCGCCTTCTCCTTGGCCTCGGGTGGAAAATAACGCTGAGTGTAGAGTTGGCCGACCGCATGGCCAAGCGCTCCGTTTGTGGCGTCGATGGCCGTCTTCCGGCGTTCAGGCGCTTTTTGCGCACCTGACATGATCGTTCCGTAGAAAGCGAAATCTTCGGCAGCCGCCGCCTTAGGCAAAACGCCGGCATAGTGTTCGATCAGGTGAAACAGGAGATAGTCCTTCCACGCATCGATCGCCTCCCGATCCACCAAGGCGGACGTACCGGTTACCGCCATCGGCTGCCAGACGACGAAATCCGACTGCTGGAAAAGTCCGGCCGCTCGAAAATAAGCGTCCCAATCCATGCCCGGCGCCTTGGCGCCAAAGTCGGCGCGTTTCCACGGGTTGTTCTGCTTGAAGACGTCGGCGGCGTCGGCATCAGGAGCGTGGGAGCGCGCCATCTCTGTTTCGAGCGCAAGGACACGCGCGGCCCTCGCGTTCGGGTCCGCGACACCCGCCAGTTTCAAGATCGCCGCAATGTGCGCCTGATATTGAGCGCGCAACTCAGTCTTTATGGGCGACGGGTCAATGTAGCTCTCGCGATCAGGCATTCCCAGACCGCCCTGCAGTATGTGTGGAAGATAGTATTTCGAGTCTTCAAAACCCTGGTTGACCCACAAACCAAAAATATGGTCGGCATTGGCGGTGAGCCCGTTGACTTCGGTGTTCAAGGTGGAACCGAGATAGGCTGAAAGCGATGCCTTGTTTGTGATCTTTGAGATCATAGCCATCTCATCGGCCAGTGGTCTGAGCCCCTTGGCCTCGATGGTTTCTTCATCCATAAAGCTGGCATAGTAGTCCCCCACTTTCTGAGCAGCGCTGCCCCTGACCGGATGGAACGTAGGATGAGACGCGGCTGCCGCTTCAATGAGATCGCGTACGCGCCGGCTCGTTTTTTCGATTAACGCCGCGCCGTTACTGTAGCTCGGCTGGCCGGCGTGAATCGCTGCCCATTTGAGCCAGCCTCCATTGGCATACCGGTAAAAGTCATCACCCGGCTTGACGGAACGGTCCATCGCATCCGCGTCCGTGTCGGTGTCCGTGTTTTGTGCAATCGATGAGCTGATCGCCGCTAACGAAACCGCACAAGAAAAGATAACGACGAGGACTGCAGCGCGAAGACGAGATGTGGTGTGCATAGGTCCCGCACTATAGCGAAATGGACGCATTCACATTGGACGTTTGCGGACCTCTTTCGCCGATTTCGGTGGACGCAGTCCGATCATGGTCCGAAAACGTCCAGCTTGGCCGAGAGCGTTGGTTATAATGAGGCTATGATGGAAGCGCGGTCGCGCGGCGGCGATCGCGATCAGGCCGTGAGGTTGACAAGAATCATGATATTGGACTGGCAGGTATGTTCACGAGCGAGGTTGTCGCGGGATTCTCGCTTCGACGGCAAGTTCTTCATAGGAGTGCTCAGTACGCGGATCTATTGCCGTCCGATTTGCCCTGTACCTACAGTGAAAGAAACAAACGTCCGTTATCTTCCAACGGCCGCCGCGGCGGCGGAAGCCGGATTCCGTCCTTGTCTGCGTTGCCGGCCGGAGTGTTCGCCGGGAACCCCGGCCTGGTGCGGAACTTCGAACACGGTTTCCAGAGCCCTGCGCCTTATCGAGGAGAGCAGCTTAGAAGACGCCGGAATGGAAGGCCTCGCGGAGCGACTCGGAGTAAGTTCGCGGCATCTTCGACGGTTGTTTATCCGGCATCTGGGCGCGTCGCCGAGCGCGGTAGCGAAGACTCGTCGTCTGCACTTCGCCAAAAAACTGATTGACGAAACCAGGCTGTCAATGACTGACGTTGCACTCGCATCTGGGTTCGGATGCGTGCGCAGGTTCAATGCCGTCATCCGCAAGACTTACAACAGAACGCCGGGGCAAATCAGGCGCCTGGCGCACCAAAAGACTATTCAACAGCAGGATCACTATCTTTTTCATCTACGTTTCCGTCCACCCTACCACTGGAAAGGCATCCTGGGGTTTCTCGCCGAGCACGCCACACCGGGCGTCGAGGTAGTTGATCTGAGAGGCTATCGCCGAAACATCTCGCTGAACGGCTGCCACGGCTATTTTGAGGTTTCGCCCGACAGCGCGCACGATGCCGTTGCGGTGCGTGTGCAGATTGCGGACCCGCGCTCGCTGTACCTGATTGTTGAGCGAATCCGCGGTATGTTCGATCTGAATGCGGATTGGGCGGCGGTAGCGAAGAGCCTTGGAAGGGATCCCGCGTTGACTTCACGGATTCGGGCAGAACCAGGGCTCCGCGTCCCCGGTTGCTGGAGCGGCTTTGAGCTTACGATCCGAGCGATTCTCGGCCAGAAGATGGCTTTGAAGGGCGCAGCCGCGCTGATGGGGCGAATGGCAAGGTCTTACGGCCAGCGTATCTCCGATGCAGACGGCCTCACGCATCTGTTTCCCACGCCCGAGATCCTTGCGGATGCCAATCTGGCGGATATTGGGCTGCGCGAAGAGCGGGCGGAGACGATTCACGCTCTGGCTCGCGCGGTTTGTGACGGAGCGATCAGCTTTGACCGGGTCATCGACTCCGATGCCTTCTCAGCTCAACTCCGTGAGATTCCCGGCATTGGTTGTTGGACCGCGCAATACGTGGCAATGCGAGCCCTGCGAGAGCCGGACGCGCTTCCGACAGGCGATGCGGGCCTCCTTCGCGCTCTCGGTCTGAGAACGCAATGCGAGTTGGAAAAGCGTGCGGAAGCCTGGCGACCCTGGCGGTCTTACGCGAGCATGTATCTCTGGAGCACCGCTAACGAATGAAGCATCCGCAAAAACAGCCAAACGTCCTCTGAAACAATAAAGTAGATTTGAAAACGGCGGCGTGTAACCACTACCCCGTGAAAAGATGAGAGAGTAACAAGGGCTCAGGCTTCCGTTTCAATAACAATATCCTTGAGATTAATTTGAATCCGACCATCGACCAAGACCTGTTGATTCTCACAGGGAGATTTGAATGAAATAGCCTCTCCCCAGTTCGCTCAGTAATCAACAAGATCACAAAGATTAAAATCTGTAATTCGAGAAATTATATGGATTTCGGGCTGCACGCTCGGCGAGCGCGGTCGTATGGAGACGGCAGTACCTTCTTTGGCCCCGGGGCGTTCCTCTCTGAGCGTGCCCAGCCGAATCTCGCTCACCTCACTTGCACCGGCACGAGTGATCTAAAGAATCAGGGCGGCTCTAAACGAGACAACATTGCTACAGCCTCAGCCGTCATATAGAATCGCTGATCTTCCGTCGTTAATCCGTCAGGACATCCAGTTGACGGCGCGAATCCGAATCGAACATCAGGTCAGAAAATTCTTGTTGGAAGGTGGATCTCCGTTATGGATGCAGCCATTCACGTTCCGAGTCTCAGCTCCGAGGTCATAGAAGACACTCGCGGCATAGGCGGTCACCCCAGAGGCTTGACAATCCTCTTCTTCACCGAGATGTGGGAGCGTTTCAGCTACTACGGCATGCGCGCCCTGCTGGTGCTGTTTATGGTGGCGCCAACCGCCGAAGGCGGTCTCGGGTTCGATACGGTAAAAGCCGCCGGCATATATGGAACATACACCGGCGCGGTCTATTTCATGTCTCTGCCAGGCGGATGGGTCGCGGACAAATTTCTTGGGGCGCGACTGGCTGTGCTGGTGGGCGGTATTTCAATCGCGCTCGGACATTTCTCGATGGCTTTTTCTTCGCTCGCGAGTTTCTACGCCGGGCTTGTGCTCATCGTGATCGGCACTGGGTTGTTAAAGCCGAACATCAGCACGATGGTCGGCGGACTCTACAGCGAAGAAGATCCGCGCAGGGACGGCGGCTTTTCGGTCTTCTATATGGGAATCAATATCGGCGCGATGATCTCGCCTCTCGTCTGCGGTTTTCTCGCGCGCAGACCTGAATTCAAAGCGCTTCTCGGAAGCTTCGGGATTCACCTGAGCAGCACGTGGCATTGGGGCTTTGCGGCCGCCGGCGTGGGTATGACATTCGGATTGGTTCAGTATCTATATCCGAAGGCGCTGCCGATATTGATCGGGTTCTTTGGCGCCTTCATGGGAGGCTTCTTCCTGATCTCGGCCAAACCCTCTGTAGCGACTCTCTCGACGGGAAGCGATACGGGGTTGCTGGTTCTATCACTCGCAATCGGACTGGCAGTCGGTCTGCTTATTACCTGGTACGTCGGAAAAGGTGAGAAGAAACGGAGTAATGGCGAGACGGCCGAACACCCGCTTGCAAGAGTCGGGCTCAAGCCCAAGAAACGAAAGTCTAAGGAAGAGGCGGCCCTCCCCAAGCAAAAACTGACCACTGACGAAACGAAGCGAATCGCGGTAATCGGGATCTTATTCATCTTCTCAGCCCTGTTCTGGATGGCCTTTGAGCAGGCGGGATCCAGCCTGAATCTTTTCGCCGACAAGCTGACGCGCAGCAGCATCTTCGGATGGGAGTTCGATGCGACTTACTTTCAGTCGGTGAACTCGATCTTCATCATAGTGCTGGCGCCGGTCTTTTCCTGGGTCTGGTTGACGATGGGGCGGCGGCAGCCCTCCAGTCCGCTCAAGTTTTCATTCGGGTTGATCTTCGCCGGTCTTGGTTTTGTTCTGCTCGCCTACGCATCAACGTTCGCCGTGGGCGGCGCCAGAGTTGGTCCCGGCTGGCTGATCTTTGTTTATCTTCTGCACACAATCGGTGAGTTGTGCCTGAGTCCGGTCGGGCTCAGCACTACAACCAAGCTGGCTCCGACGCGACTGGTAGGCCTGATGATGGGCGTTTGGTTTCTCTCGATCTCTTTTGGCAACTACGCAGGCGGCTGGGTGGCTGGCTTCTTTGATCCTACGGTCGAAGGCGCTCTTGCGAAACTCTTCGGAGCGGTGGCGCTCACCACCATAGCGGCTGGTGTTGTCTTGATCGCGCTGACGCCGTCGATAAAGAAGCTGATGGGCCGCGTCAACTGATCACACGGATGCTCGATATTCGCTGCTTCCGTTTGCAATGTTTCGCGTGCGATTCGTCTTGCGGAAATATGCCTTCGATAATCAATCACTGGAGGTAGTAATGGTCGACTTAAGGTCGTCAACAATGCGCCGCGCCGCGGTGGTACTGATTGCTATTGTTCTAGTCTCGCAAGCTACACCGATCCTCGCCAGACAGAAGGCGCCGAATCAGGCTGCCGGCGCCAAATTCAATCTCACGATCGACAACATCATGCGAGGACCTGAACTGGTCGGCTACGAGCCTCGCGCGGTTCGATGGTCGGGCGATAGCCAGCGGGTCTACTTTCAGTGGAAGCAGGCAACAGACGGCCGAGAGAAAGATTACGATACGTACGTTGTCAGCCGCGACGGCAGCGGAATAAGAAAGCTCTCCGAGGAAGAAGCGAAGAACGCGCCCCCGTTGAACGGCGATACATCGAAAGACAAGTCCCTTACCGTCTTCGCCGATAATGGAGACATATTTCTCTACAGGAACGCGACCGGGCGCCGCGAACGATTGACCGGCACCACGGACCTTGAGTCCAATCCACACTTCACATTCGATCAGAAGAAGGTCTACTTCACTCGCTCAAATAACCTGTTTACATTGTCGCTGGAAACCGGCGCGCTCATTCAATTGACCGACATCCGCGCTGCCGGCGCGGCTCCTCAAGTACCAGCCGCCGGAGGATTCGGCCAGGGACAGGGGCGCGGCGGCCAACAGGGCGCGCGCGATTCTTCGGAGCAAAAGGGAACCGACAGCCAGGAATATATAAAGAAGGAAGAGCGAGATCTGCTCGACATCATCAAGCAGCGAGCGGAAAGAAGGCAGGAGGAGGAAGCGCGGCGCAAGCGTGAAAACCCAAGAAAGCCCTTCAATCTCGGCCCTCGACAATCAGTAGCGAGTCTCCAACTTTCACCCGACGAAAAACTCGTCACCGCTCTGTTAAGCGAAGGCGGAGATGGCACGAAGAATACCGTGGTGGCCAATTATGTGACCGAGTCCGCATACACCGAAGATATTGCGAGCAGAAATAAGGTAGGCGACAATCAGGCGCACTCGCGGCTGGCGATATTGAATGTGGAGAGCGGCGACGTGAAGTGGATGGATCACGGTCAGAAAGAGCCGCCTTCTTCCGCGGGCGACACTCAGGTAACGGGCGGGCAGTCGGGTATGAGCCGCGAAACAAATCAAGCGCCGCAGCAACCCGATTCCGGCAGCCGGCAAGCTCAGGGCCGAGATGTTGACCCCCGTTCTCGGCGAGGAAATGAGCATCGCGAGCGCGATGTTCAGGTGTTTCAACCGCTCTGGTCCGACGACGGGTCGAAAGCCGTCGTGCTTGCGCGCTCGGGTGACAATAAAGATCGCTGGATTTTTTCGCTCGACGCGACGACCGGCAAGACGAAAGTAGCCGCGGCTTTTCATGATGATGCGTGGATCGATGGACCGGGAGCGTTTACTCTGGGATGGCTGGCAGATAATAACCGAATTTACTACCAGTCCGAGCGAGACGGTTACGCCCACCTTTACACGGGGCCGGCCGACGGAGGCGTGGCTACACAATTGACCTCGGGCAATTGGGAGGTCAGCGCGGTTCATCTTTCAAACGACAAGAAGCAATTCTATTTGACTACGAGCGAAGTCGGCCCCGGCGAGCGCCACCTGTACTCCGTGCCGGTCGAAGGCGGGCCGCGCGTGAAGATCACATCGATGCCGGGCAGCAATCAGAGCTTTCTCTCTCCCGACGAGAAGATGATTGCGCTGATCTACTCCTACAGCAACAAGCCTCCAGAGATATACCTTCAAGAAAATCGGCCGGATGCAAAGTCCGTAAAGGTGACATCCTCCCCTGCGCCGGATTTTTGGAGCTACAACTGGATCGATCCGCCGATAGTGAAGTTCGCGGCGCGCGACGGCGCCCAGGTATCGGCTCGATTCTACAAGCCGGCGACTTTCAAGCGCGGCGGCCCGGCAGTGATATTTGTGCACGGCGCGGGCTATGCTCAGAATGTGCATCGATACTGGTCGAGCTATTTCCGTGAATACATGTTCCATCATTATCTAATGGATAACGGCTATGTTGTAATGGACGTGGATTATCGCGCGTCATCGGGTTATGGAAGGGATTGGCGCACTGGTATTTACCGGCATATGGGAGGCAAAGACCTGGACGATCAGATCGCCGCCGCTAAGTGGCTGGTCTCCGAACAGGGGGTGGACGCCAAACGAATAGGCATTTACGGCGGCAGCTACGGCGGATTCATCACGCTTATGGCGATGTTTACGCAGCCGGATGTGTTCGCGGCTGGAGCAGCGCTTCGACCCGTCACGGATTGGGCTCATTACAATCATCCTTATACTTCAAATATTCTCAATCTACCTCAGAAGGATTCGGAGGCCTATCGGCTATCATCGCCCATATATTTCGCGGCAGGCCTGAAGGGTGCGCTCCTGATCTGTCACGGTATGGTAGATACCAATGTTCACTTTCAGGATACCGTCAGGTTGGTGCAAAAGCTGATCGAGCTGCGAAAGACGAATTGGGAACTGGCGGTTTATCCCGTCGAGGATCACGGTTTCAACGAGGCCGCGAGTTGGGCGGACGAGTACAAGCGAATATTCAAGCTCTTCGAAACAAATCTCAAAAAGGGCCTGTCCGCGGCGCGCTAGGAGAATATAGCTTAGTGCTGGATACCTTTGGTACGATCTCAGTATGAAATGTCCTATTTGCGAGCGCGACGTTAAATGGAAGGATAATCCGTTTCGGCCCTTTTGCTCCGAGCGGTGCAGGACGATTGATCTCGGGCGATGGGCATCGGAAGAGTACTCTGTCGCGGCTCCGCTCGACGATAATCAGGAGTCATTGGATCACCTGGAGCCCTAACCCCTTGCGAACTCCGTTAACTGAGAAAAGAGATGGCTGAGGATAACGCGCGCCAATCGGAAGTCACCTGGACACCCGGCCGAATAATAGCCACCGCGGTAATAGTCACTCTCATCGCGGCCGGCGGCTATATGTTTTTCTTCGCGTCACCGGCGGCGACTAAGAATCCGAAAATTTCATTGCCGGGAACGCCAGCGGCGGAAGGAATAAATACCCCGAAGGACTTTGATATCGCCACGCTCGATAGCGAAACATTTAAGCTTTCCTATTATCGGGGCAAGGTGCTCGTAATCGATTTCTGGGCGACCTGGTGTCCTCCGTGTCGAAAAGAAGTACCGCAACTAGTCAGGCTGGCCAACAACAACAGTGTTCAAGTAGTAGGCCTGCATATTGACGATCGCGGCAGGTCGACGCCGCAGGCCATACGCGGCTTCATCGATCAGTTCAAGATTAACTACAAAGTCGGGCTGGCCAATGACGAGATGTTCCTCGCGTATCTCGGCCGCGACGACGATACGATCCCGCAGACTCTCGTATTCGGGCGTGACGGGCGCGCCGTCGCTCACTTCATCGGCTACGCGGACGCGAGCGCGAAGGATCTCGACGAAGCCGTGAATCGCGCCCTCTCGCGTTAGAAGAGTCTCTTTGTGAACAGAATCAGGGAAGCGGTGTTTGCGCTGATGGTATTGAAGCAAAATTATCTCACGCTCCAAATTCACTTGAGTTGTCGAGTAGTTCCTTCCGTAACCGAGCCGGCTATTTGAGGAGTGCGGCGCTCGCCCTCGAGAGCGTCGGTTTCCGGAATCTCAGGGATGCTGCTCAACGTCGCCGGAGTAGATCGCGCCGCGCTTTCGACGACGGTATTCCATCGGGCGTTGATCAGAATTGCAACGCCTATCAGAAATGTAATCAGCGCTCCGCCTGCTCCAAGCAGAAACTTGATTTCATCGCCCGAGTAACGCTCCGCGTAGCATACGATCAACAGGACGATCGTGGCTCCGAGGCCGACCGCCGCGGTGATTGTTCCCTCGCGAGCGGTACGGAGTCGGCGTTGTTCGGGAGACTCGAGAAACTTCTCGACCTGAGGCAAAACGTCTTCGACCACTTGCTTGAGGTCGTCCGCCGATTCGAGATCCCTGATCCTGGCGGCGATCGCTCGCCCGATTTCATCCCTGGCGCTGATCGCCGAGGCCGTAATCGAGTCGGGCCGTCGAAGCGCGGTTCGCACGGTGTTCAACTCGATTCCGCAAGCTCGGCAGTATTGACTCTGTGTTTGATCCTCCGCCGCACAGTTTGGACAGTACATAAAGAGCCGCTCCTTCCATAAAACCGACTTCGGGCCTGATTCCTGGCTCGTCAATTATAATTTAAAGAAGCCATAGGCGAACGTTTAATAAAGACCCCAGAGAAGGAAAATAGGATCGGAACTTGCTTCGTGATAAGGCGAGGCTGTCCGGCTGTGGCACACGAAATTTATGGAGGAATCAATAATGGGAAGACCTGTTGTTCATTTTGAAGTATCGGTTAAAGACGGAGAAGCGGGACGCAAGTTCTATTCCGAGCTGTTCGATTGGAAGATAGACTTTAACAACCCGATGCACTATGGACTCGTTAGCACGGAAGGGAAGGAGGGAATCGGAGGCGGTATATTTGAAGCCAAGGACGGCGCGCCCACCTACGTGACGTTCTATGTTCAGGTCGATGATCTGCAGTCTTATCTTTCGAAGGCTGAGGGGCTCGGCGGGAAAACGATGATGCCTCCTACCCAGATTCAGGACATGGGCAGCATCGCGCTCTTCACCGATCCGGAAGGCAATATTATTGGGCTGTTTCAGAACGCGCCGGAGTCATGACTTCGCCGTTCTTAGAATAATCCCGGATCACAAATCTAGCTCTCAGGGTCGGCATATCGCCGACCCTCGTTTTTACTTCTCAGATACCACGCCGGTCATCTCCAATAGTGAGCTGTGTCTTCTTCGAAACTGGAGCTGACTATAATCCGGCGCACCTCCACGCACCTCCCACTTCCTTGTAGCTCATTCGCGGTTTGGTAGTATAATCCGGCTGCCCAGGTAATCGTTGTCACAACGGAAAATTCAGGGCGGGTTCAGATGAGGCGGTTCGAGTCTGCTCTCTTTTAGCGATGCGGCCCAGTCGACAAAAAGGCGATTAGCAACTCGGCCTTGTCTTGCAGTCGCACGTTTCTTCCGAACTCCACAAATTAGTCGCAGCACCGCGGCGGGTGAGCGTCGCTTATAACGTTCGAGTAATTAGGTTCATACAGGGATACGTCCGATGCCGCGAAAGAGCCGTGATCATGTCTTTATCTGCTACAGTCACGCGGATAAGAAATGGCTTGAGTTGCTGAAGATTCACCTGAAGCCCCTGATCCGTGAAGAGCGAGTCATTGTATGGGACGACACGATGATCAGGGCAGGCATGGACTGGCGAAGCGAAATCGGGAACGCCATAGACAGTGCAAAAGTAGCCGTGCTGCTGGTCAGCCCAAATCTGCTGGCGTCCGACTTCGTCGCGGAAGAAGAGATGCCCAGGCTCTTGCAAGCAGCGTCGACTGATGGCTTGACTGTAACCTGGGTAGCCCTGCGCGAAAGCTCTTTCAAGCGAACTCCCATCGAGCGTTATCAGGCTGCCAACGATCCAAGCAAGCCGCTGGCCAGCCTGAAACAATCGGAAAGAGATGCGACGCTCGTTTCAATCTGCGAGACGATCGAGCAATTGTTCCTGGACGCTCCGGAAACGGCTGGTCAAACAGTCAAGAACGGCCGGGTCTCGCATCAAGGCCGAAAGGCAGTGATCCTATATGCGCCGGCGATAGATGCCGATGCCGGATTAATGAAATCACTTGAAGCCAGGCTTACACAGGCTGACTTTGAAGTCTTTGCCAAAAGACATCCTTCGGTCGGTCTCGAGTGGGCAAGCTCGCTGGGGAGCAAAATCGTCGAATCCGACGTCGTCATCCCTCTGCTTTCTCCAGAATCTGTACTCGATCCGATGATTCTATCGGAGATTCAATTGGCTCAGGAGAGCCGTCAACAAAACAGCGGAAGACCTGTTTTGATCCCGGTACTGCTTGCCGGGGTCACGGTTTCCGCGCCATTGGCTACACTGTTTCAGAGCGGCGCCGCAATAAGGCTAGAAGAGGGCCGCGATCGGGAGGCGATCCTCGACCTTGTATTGAAGGCGGTTGAATGCACAAGCGGCGCGCCGCTCCCGGGCGATTCCGAATCGATCGGTGGAGCAGTGCCTCTGGATTCCCGGCTCTACGTAGCGCGCTCGACTGACGACGAGTTCTACGCGGCGATCGCGCGGCGCCAAAGCATAGTGCTGCTCAAGGCGGCGCGTCAGATGGGCAAGACCTCGCTTCTTGCGCGCGGCCTTCAGAAAGCGCGTGAGAACAGCGCCCGCGCCATCTTCACCGATTTTCAGGGATTGGACTCTTCACAACTGGAGAGCGCGGACAGCCTGTTCATCGCGATGGCTGAGACAATCGCGGATCAACTTGGATTGGAAGTTTCGGTCCATGACATCTGGAACCCGCGAAGCGGTCCAAGCGTCAACTTCGAGCGATTCATGAGACGCTATCTGTTTCCGGTTCATCCGAGCCCGATAGTCTGGGGATTGGACGAGGTAGACAGGATTTTCCCGTGCAGTTTTGCAGGAGATGTCTTCGGGTTATTTAGATCCTGGCACAACGCGAGGTCTCTAGACCCGCTTGGCCCATGGCGTCGATTGACCATGGCGATCGCGTATGCGACCGAAGCGCATCTGTTTATAACCAATCTGAATCAATCGCCATTCAATGTCGGAACTCAGCTCGTACTGAGGGATTTCAGCGTCGAACAGACAGCGGATCTGAATGACCGACATCGCGGTCCCCTTCACGGCTCAAAGGAACTGACGGCATTTCACAGGCTCCTTGGCGGACAACCTTATTTGGTCAGGCGAGGTCTTCACGAAATGATGACTCGCGGGCTGACCTTCGAATCGTTCGAAGCCCAGGCGGACCGCGATGACGGCCCGATGGGAAGCCATCTCAGGCGCGTTCTCGTGTCGCTAGCTCAGGATCAAAGCCTGGTTGAGGTCGTAAGATGCTTGCTTCGCAATGAGCCAATCAATTCCGAAGTCACTCTGTATAGGCTGCGAGCGGCGGGGGTCATAGCGGACGATCCGGGAGAGCAGGGGACTCTTCGCTGCCCGCTCTATGAAAAATACCTGACACGGCATCTTTTATGATGAATGAGCAAACCAGCTTTTACGTGACCGGCGGCACGCTCAAGTTCGACGCTCGATCTTATGTCGAAAGGAGGGCTGATCGGGAGCTTTTTGAAGCTATCAGCAAAGGAAAATTCTGTTACGTGCTCACTTCGCGACAGATGGGCAAGTCCTCGCTGATGGTGCGCACCGCCGCGCGCCTGCGGCAACTGCGCTTCAATGTAATAATTCTGGATCTCACCCAGGTCGGAAGAAACCTCACGGCCGAGCAGTGGTATGACGGATTGCTGTTCCACATCGGACAGCAAATGAATCTCGAGGCCGAGCTCAACGAATTCTGGAACGAGCATTTGAGGCTCGGCCCCATGCAGAGGCTTATGTCGGCAATCCGCGAGGTATTGCTGCCGAGATGCCGCGGACGGTTGGTGATCTTCATCGACGAAGTGGATACGGTGCTCAGTCTCAGTTTCCCTACGGACGAATTCTTTGCGGGCATAAGAGAGCTGAATAATCGGCAGGCCGAAGATGAGCAAATGCGCCGGCTGAGTTTTTGCCTGCTCGGCGTGGCGACGCCGACGGAGCTGATACAGGACGTTCGTATGACTCCGTTTAACATCGGCCTGCGAATCGAGCTGACCGATTTCACGGATAGGGAAGCAAGAGTGCTGATGCGAGGATTGGAGTGCGGATTGAATATTGGGGACCGCGTAATGAGGCGAATACTCTACTGGACCGGCGGTCACCCTTACCTGACGCAACGGCTCTGCCTTGCATGGACAGAGGTGTATGACAACGGCAGGAATTTTCCCAGTACGTTTTTCCCGGGAGTGCTGCTCGCCGAAGCGCTGTTGCGACTCAAAAATATGATTTCCTCCCGCGGAGGCGCCTCGCGCCTTGTATCGTTCCTGGATGGGATCCTGACAAAGGTCTTCCGGACGCACGTTGAATACGTGATAGACGAGCAGTGCGACAATCTCTTTCTTTCCAAGAATGCCCAAAAGCAGGACACCAACCTGCTGTTCGTTCGCAACTATCTGATTGGAGGTTGGCTCGATTTGAACGCGGTCCTGAGCATGTATGGCGACCTTGTAAAGAGAATGACCATTCCGGTCAACGAGACCGACGCCACGGTGAATCACCTTCGCCTTTCCGGTGTCGCCAGACTGGAAGAGGGGAGGTTGACGGTACGAAATCGAATCTACCAAAGCATCTTCGATGCGCGCTGGGTCGAGCAAAACCTCGGCAACGATGAGTTGGAGCGCCAACGCGCCGCGTACAGAAGAGGCTCGCTTCGGGCCACTCTTATCGTGCTCGTAATTTCGTTGGGACTAGTGCTGCTCACCGGACAATCTCTCTCCTCGGTCGCATCCCGGAACGCGACGATCAGAGTCGGCGAAGAGAATCAAACGCTCAGGCGTGAAAATGAGAGGCTCCGGACGGAGCTGAACGAAATTCGAGCTCAAACAGACACCGACGTCAAACGGCAGACGCGTCTTGCTCAGGAACTACAAATTATGATGGAGAATATTCATAATCGGAGCCGCAAGCGCGTAAGGCGCCCGCGGTTCTCGATGACCGATCATTGACTTCATGGCCAACTATTATTCCGGCCGGCGCCATGCGGCGGTAATGCGGAACAGCGCCCGTCGAAACAAGATTCTTATATTTATTTTTGGGTTCTGGATCATCGCCCTGTTCTTTCGGCTGGTCAGGATTCAAGTCGTCGATCACGATTTTCTCGCGACTCGCGCGCGGAGAAACACGTCGTATGTCTTTGAGGTTGCACCAAGGCGCGGAGAAATAATCGGAAGACGGGGTTGGAAACTCGCTCAGACGATGGATTCCAAATCTCTGCTTGCCTATCCGGCTCGAATTTCCAATCCATCGCAGACAGCCAAAGCGCTGTCGTCCATCCTGGGGCAGGATGTGCGCGATATCGAAAACAAGCTCAGCAGGCATGATCGATTCCTGATTTTTTTGAAACGAGCGCTGACTCCGCGGGAACGAAAGTCCGTCGAAAGCCTTCGCGACTCGGGCCTGGAGTTCTCCGACGATTTGACTCGCGTATATCCCGGCGCCTCACTGGCAACCCACGTGGTTGGCGACGTCGATATCGACTTACGCGGAATCACGGGTCTGGAATCTACCTTCGACGGCAATCTTCGAGGTAAGCCCGCGCGATCGATTATCGAGCTGGACGCAACCGGCCGCGCATATGACGACTATTGGGAGGAATCACCGGCCAACGATTCCGAGCTTACTACTACTATTGATGAAGTATTGCAGATGAAGCTCGAGATTCTCTTGGAGAGTGCTTGCAAAGAATTGAGAGCGGCGACCGCTTCCGCGATTGTGCTAGCTCCGGATTCCGGTGAAGTCCTCGCGCTCGCGAATGCACCATCTTTCGATCCCAATTCTAGACCGAGAGCCGGATTCGATTTCCGAGTGGATCGGGCCGTAGAGGTCATCTATGAACCCGGCTCGGTGCTGTCGTTTGTAACTTGCGCGGCGGGACTCGAAGAACGAGTGATCGCTCTCAGACCCGTCGCGAATGGCTCCGATAAAGGGCTAAGGATCGGGCTTGAACGGCCCAGGCTGAGTCCCGCGGATCGGGACTCGTTCAGGACAATCAGAAAAAAATACTCCTTATTCGATCGCTTGACCGGCTGGGCCATTGCGTCCGGCTTGATCATGGGCAAGGATCGCGTAGCCGAGTACGTCGACAGGTTCGGTCTTACTCGCCGGACGGGAATTGAGCTTCCGGCGGAGGCGTCGGGTCGCTTGTTGCCTTTGCGTCTCTGGGACGAGCGCACACACGTAGCAATCGCCGTAGGTCACAACATCTCGACCTCCGCTGTCGAGCTTGTTTCGGCCGTAGCCGCTATCGCTAATAAAGGCGAATCCGTCCAGCCTCATCTTGTAACGCGAATGGTCGGCGTCGGCGGAAGCGTTATTGATAGGCCCACGCCAATACGGCGTCAGATTGTGACCACAGAGACATCGACAATCGTCACAAGAATTCTCGAGCAGGAATTCGAAAAATGGCGCGGATTGATAGGCGAACCATCGTTGCTCGGAGTTCCTGTCGCCTGCGCCATAGGCTCATCGAGCAAGCTCGATGAGGCGACGAGACGCTACTCCAAGACAAGATACATGACTTCGGCTTTAGGCTTCTTGCCGGACAACAAAGGCGGCCGGGCGATCATCGTTGTATTCGATCAAACAGCGGGAACGAGGGCGGCAGAGAAAATCGCCGCTCGCACATTTTGTCGAATCGCCAAGGCGACGCTGGGCGGTTATGACCTTCCCGTGGCTTCGGAAAGCCCTTCACCGCCCTCACCCGAGGGGAACTGAGACTGCTTGAATATCCGCTGAAAATTTTAACCGAGGACTTGCGGGCCTTGCGAGCTTCTTATTTCGAATCCGCAATCCAAATCGGCATTCGAAATATGAAGCGCAACAAATCGCTCGCAAGTCCTCGGTTTCCTTCCGAACAGGTTCAGAAAACCAACCCGTTATGGGCCGGTACAACTGAATGGACTATCCGACATGTTACTGTCTGATAATTGATATGAACCCGCGCTAAAGACAATGCTGGCCGTGCCCGCCTTAGTGCACTTATTGACGGTAACGGTGACGGAGCGATCGGACGGCTTGCCTCCGGTATCGGTCAACGTCGCCTTGCATCCGGCAAAGCTCATCACGCCTATCCCGGTGAGTGTGTCGCCCTTTCTGCAATCGAAGAATTCGTACGAACCGTCGGCGGAACAGATTCGCAAGAGCAGCCCGCGCGCCGTGTCGTACACAACATAATCGTACACTCTCACCTTGAACGAACACGAAGCGGTATTCCCCGATGTGTCGGTCACGGTGCAATGCACGATTGTTTGTCCGATCGGGAAGGCCGAGCCTGAAGGCGGCGTACACACTACTGTCGCGCCGGTACAGGTGTCGGCGAAGGCCGGCGTCGGGAACGTCACTACCACGCTTACATCGCCCGGATTGGCTGTCAGCTTCTTGATATCCGGCGGACAGACGATCGTAGGCGCCTGCGTGTCCGTAACGGTGACCGTAAAGGAGCAACTGTTGTTATTCCCAGCGGAGTCGCTGACGCTGCAATTGACCGTAGTGGTCCCTTTCTGGAAAACCGAGCCTGAGGCCGGATTGCAAGTCGGCGTTCCAACCGTACTGCACGTATCGCTCACGGTCGGATTCGCAAAAGTCACCGCGGTCTGACACGCTCCCGAATCCGCGGGCTTGGTTATATTGCCCGGACACGTAATCGACGGCGGTGTTGTATCGACCACCGTAACGCTTGCGCTGCACTGGCTGGTCGCTCCCTTGTCATCGATTACAGTCAACAGCACGGATGTCGTACCGAGCGGATACGGGCCGGCCGGCGACTGAATGAGTGTAAGCATTCCGCCTTCGGGATCAGATGATCCATTGTTGATGGAAGCGGTCGCCGTGCAGGGAGGGCCCGCCGATACCGTCACCGCGTGGCACTGCGCCGACGGAGGCTGATTCGGCGTTTGGCACGAAAGGCACGCGCCCGAAACGCTCAAGGTGTAAGAGCATCCGACCGCGCTGTTGACGCCTGTGTTCACGTCGGCGACGACGACGACGAATTTCGATCCGCCGGGAATCGTCGCGTTGAATGTAATCGGCCCGCCGGCGGTATTGCTTGCCGCCCCATCGGTAACATAATTCGTACCTATGTTCGCGGGATCGAAACTGGTCAGATACACGGCGTCAAACAGTTGTTTGTTGCCCGTGCATCCATTCGTCAGCGTTACCGTGACGCAATATGGAGCGCTGCTTGCGCATGTCGTGAAGGTATACGCATCGAACGAGTGGCTCAATACATCGCCGGTTCCTGGAAATACCTTAGTCACTCCACACGAGCCCGCCGGATTCGCCCGGAAGATTCGTCCTGTCTGCGTGCCCGTCGTCGATGTGAAACCTGTACCCGTTGGCGGCGTGGTCGCATCAAGCACCGTCGTTATCACAGTCGGCGGCGGCGCCGTGTTTACCGTAAACGCGAACGTCTTTGGACTCGGCCCGCCGACATAGCTGACCGTCAGCGTGAAATCTATATTGCCGGCGCATGGAAAGTTGCTCGCCAGAGTGAAGGTAAACGGCGTCGTGTTGGAAGCCGATCCTCCAAGACTGTGAAGATCGGGATATGCGGAGACAGCGGGCTGCGTGATCGTCACTCCCGGAGTGGCGGTCGTCAAGGTCGCGCTTACACCGGTAGCGTTGAGCACACCTGAATTGGTCAGTTGCACGGTGAGCTTGCCGCCCTCGCCCGGATCGAGAGTCCCGTTTCCATTTCCGGGATTCTCGACGGCGGCTACGGCGCCTTGCTCGATATTGGCCTGGCCGGCCACTCCGAGAAAGTTCAAGGCTTCAAAGGCCATCACGATGCCGACTCCCGAATTTATGTCGGTTCCGGCGCCTTGAATGTCTATAGCCGTGCTCAGGAGCGCGGTCTTGATTTGCGCGTTGGAGAACGGCCCGGCCGACTTGATCAGACCGGCGATCGCACCTGCGTGCGGCGCCGCGGCCGAGGTTCCATAGAACGTAGTTGGGAATCCGCCGACCCCTGTATCCGACACGCCGTCCGCCGCCGTGATGTCGGGCTTCTGACGCTGCACGCCGCCGGTGGACGAGAAGTTGTTAGGCGTTATAGCCGATCCATCGGGGTTGAAGAAGATTCGCCGAGGGCCGTCCGAGCTGAACAATTCGACCCTGTTTCCGGAGTTGAATGGATTCGGAAACGGCCCGATGGGATTCGGCGGCGCTCCGAAAGCCAGATTGGCCGGGGTTGCCGCGCAACTGAAAGCGGCGGCGGCGGACGAGTGTCCGTGAGTCTGGCCGGTGGTGCTAATTGAAAATCGGCCGCGTTGTGAATTGAGGTGAAGAAAGCGCGGCTGCGCTCCGACCTTCTTGAGGATCACCACGCGATTGTTGACCGTGCTTGTGCTTATCTGTTCATACGGGTCTTGTGTGCCGTTTTGAATATTGGTTGAGCTTGTTGAAATCGCGGTGCCCGCGGCGTTCAGCCTGAACAAATCATAATCGTTCGACGAGCCTCCGAGCGGATCGGACCAGTACAGATTCACGAGGCTGCCGTTGGCTAAGATCGTGTTGAAGTTCTGCGTTCCGAAACTATGTACGTTTCCCGCGGGCAGCGGAGCTGTCGCCGCGCCGCCGTCGACAAAGTCCCCTTCCCAAACGCCGGCTGTCCCATCAAGGATGTTTCCTTCGTTCCCAGCCGATGAGAAATACATCGCGCCCAGGGCAGTGACATCGTTTACGGCTTGAATGACCGCGCCGCCGTTCGTGTTCGATGGAGTAAGCTGTCCGTCCTGAAACGGCGTTTCAACAAAATAAAACACGTCGTCGCAAATAACGTCGCAGCCCATAGCCCGAAGATCGCGGATGTTCTGGGCGAACTGCGTGATGGTGGGGTTGGCAGTCGCGAAAAAGAGCTGAGCGCCGGGAGCGAGATCGTGAATGATCTCGAGCATCGCCGTGCCTTCGTCTCCGGTTCCCGTTTGACCCGTCAGCACGGTGACTGGACCAAGATCACCGAGCGCCTGACTGGCCGCGAGATTTGTGACGCCATTGGAGAGAACGCCTATCTTCACTCCGGAGCCGTTGATCCCAAAGGTGGCTCGGGCGGTCGCCGTTCTATGGGTCGCGTCGCCTTCGGACGTCTTGGAGCCTTGCCCGGTGGCATTCTCGAGAGTTTGAAGAAGCCTGCCGAGGTTTTCGCGAACCCGTTCGGCGCGCCATGCGAATCCGGGCGCGAGATCCCTGTTCTTTGTGTAAGGCGCGGCAAGCCGGATTCCCTGCTCGGCCCTGGAGGTGGTGAACTCCTGCTTCGGCTGTATGAACTTCACGTCGCGGTCCGCGGCTATGCCTTCGAGGCTCTGAACCGGAAGCAACGCCCGCACGGTATTGTAAGCGGGCAGGGAATTGATGATCGTTCCTCCGGCCGCCCTTATCTCATCCAGCACCCTACCGCCGAGATATGCCGTGATGTCGACCTCCACCATTGATTCGTCGTTATGCGGGGCCTCGTCGAATTTGAGCGGATCGATCCCCACTTCAACGCTGTCAAGGCGCCTGGCCTTCGGCTGCCTGTTCGAATAAATACCGACATCGACCTCGAGCGTTTCTACACCGGGAGCGATCGGTTCCTGACGGTCCATCTTGATGGCATAGAGCAGTTGGGAATCGATCCTCTGCTGGGCCGGCGTTCGCGATTCCTTCTCGGCCATGAGCGCTTCAATTTGGCGCATCGCGGTGTCGGCGATCCCCTGCTTCCTGGATTGCGTTTGAATCTGGCCGCCGCTCGAAAAGGCGATCCCCGTCATGATGACTACCAGCCCCATCGTGAGAGCAAGCCAGCGAGACTTGTGAGATGAGTTGAATCGCCTAAAATCGCTGCGCGAAGCTGAACCAGACCCAGCGGAAGATTTCATTCCGGGCTTGTTCATAATGTCTCCTTTTATTTCGTGTGAACTTGAATGGTGTGAAGTGAGGACCTTTCTTGCGAGGGTGAGCTGCTCTCCGGATGAACCGGCCGCAAAGGGTTCCGATCCAATTTAGCCGATAATTTGCGAGCAGGCGAACGGATAATCGAATCGGTCGAATCGAACCGCCGAACGTAGGCGGAGTTTTGTCTTTACGGTCGTACGGCAAGGCCTCAGGCTGCCGTGGAATCGAGGCTGATAAAATTGCTAATGAATGGATAAATCCCTGATTACCCGAGTTCGTTTCGTGGCCTAACCGCGCTACGCACCCGAAGTGACCAGCGCAATCTAATACAAGGCGGAAATCGCAGTCAAGGGGATTATCTTGGAGATTATTTGGGCGATTTGTTTTGACGTGAGTTCTACACTATCTCCGCTCGGGGAACTTGAAGCCTATATAGGTTCCAGAGCTGATCCCCATAAGCCCCAACAGCGTCGAGCTGAATTCAGGCATAGTCAAACTGTTATACACGGATGAAATGAAAATGATACCCAGCACGATCGTCCAGGCGAAGATCTGGAATCGATGAAAACTGTAGCCGTTTGCGTCGCTGAGTATGTCTTTGAGAAATCCCGCTGAAGCACGGGCCGATACTGACGGGGCCAGCGTCTGAATCTGGAGGTTCACTTGCGCCAGTCTGGCGCGCCGATCCTGGAGATCCTTGCTTACGCTCTCCATGATGCTCAAATCCCGCGGCATCATTTGTTCTTTCGACTGGACGGTCGCGATTTGCGATTGAATCTCGGGAATCGTCTGCTCGATCGCTTGCTTCTCCGCGGTCATCTCCTGAAGATTGTTTTCCGTCGCGCTATCTTTACCGGAATCAATCAGGGCCTCGCTCAACGCGGTGCCCGCGCTGATACCCATCAATCCGAGCAGCGATGCGGTAATCGTGTCCAGTGCGTTGGTGATCAGCCAGATCACCACATATGACGCGTAGATCAGGAAGAACCAGAACGCCATCTGCGTCCGCCCCAGATTGTAAGGTCTGAGCTTGCCGAAGACCGGATTGGGACCCGGCTCGCGAATGATGTTAGTCCGCCTCGCCAGCCATAGGAAAAGAACCAGGGTCACCAGCACGACCACCAGCGAGATGACGCCGTACCACGGAGAGATTACGGTCAGGCGTACTCGGTTGGCCTCATCGTAGATGCTCTCAAACGGCGATTGATTTTCCGGTCCGACGCTAAAGGTAACCGGCTTGCGTATACCAACCGGGGCTCCCAGCAAATCGACCCAGGTGTCCTTGTTGTCTCGGGTAATTTGCAAATGAAAATGGATGTGATTCTTGCTCGCGTGAATTTCCGCGGGATAGTTTCCGCGCAACGCAAGCCCGTTGAGATATGGAATAAGTTTCTTCGGATCGTTGGTCTTTGACCAGTCGTCGAGGCGCTCGACCTCGACTCGGATGATGTCGTCCGCTTCCAGATTTCCTTCGAGCCCGACTACTTTTGGCGCTACGGGTGTCGAAGGCTGAGGGTTCGCCTGAGGGTTCGTCTGGGCGTTTGCACTGCGCGCCGGCAGGATGAGAAATGCTAAAAATAGCAGGGCCATAGTTGCGGCCTTTTTGCCTGAGTTCATCTGAGGAGCTCCTTCGGGTTCCAGTTGCGGCGATAATATAACACGACTATCGCCTCTGTCCGGTGAACTCATCACAGGCTATTGAATCATTGCTTGTTCGTCCTCGCTGAGTTCAAGGAACTCTTCGGCGGAACCGACCGCCCATCCTGCCCGCTCTAGTTTCTTGCGCTTTGCAGTCTTCATAGCTTGGAAACCTTATGGCATCTTGAAAACATACGCCAGAGCGAGCTTTCGATTATTGTTCCCAGGTTCGACTTTAATCGGCAGCGTTACCGTCACGTCTTTGAAATAGCAGAGGCTCTCTTTTTCAGACTCGCAATAATAAAGGACGAATTCGGCCCGCACGCTGGTCTGCCCGGGATTGACCTTGACCGCAACTTCGACTGGAAAGTGAGGCTGCTTGATCGACTGTTCGGCGCCATCAGACAACGAGAGCGATTCCTTTGCCGACGAACTCAACCGGACGGCTGAAGGCGCAAGCGGATTCAACTTGTAGCCGTCCGGCAAGCCCAGTTGCAGCGTCAGCGTCGCTTCACCCGCTCCGACAACCTGTTGGGGCAGCTCGATCTTCTCGCCGCGCGGCATGGCCTTCTCACGCGCCGTCAGCTTTTCCATCCCGAGAATATTCAACGTCGAAACTTTGCCGGTCTTGACATCAACAACCCTGATAACGTGGTTGTTGGTGTCGGCTACGTACAAATGGCCTTTGGCTATGCTGACCCCGCCCGGTTCGTCAAACTTCGCCTTATCTCCATCCTGCAAACCGGGATCGCCGGTTCCCACAAAGCTCTTCAGGGTCCGATCGGAAGGCGTTACGCGTTTGATCCGGTTGTTATAAGTATCCGCGACATAGACAACTCCGTCCTGATAGGCCACTCCCAGAGGATGCTGTAACCGGGCATCCAGGCCCTTGCCATCGCGGTCTCCGAATTCGAACAGATCCCCGCCTACTATCGTCTCGACCTCTCCTTTAGGATCGAGATCCGCCGAACGTATCGAGCTCACTTCGCTATCGGCAAAATAGAGCTTCTTTCCATCCGTAGTTATACCCGAAGGCTGAGCGAGCGACGCCTCAGCGAGCGGACCGTCGACCCTCCGCTCGCGCCCGTTGCCGGCGTATGGATGCACTTCATTTGTCTTTAGATCGAGCTTCCAGAGCTGATGCGGCCCCGCCATCGCGATAAAGAGGGCGCCTCCGTGCAGGACAAGATCCCACGGCGAATTCAGCTTCGTAGCGTTTCCCGGGCCGCCCGTTGCGCCGAACATGTGCGACTGTTCGCCGTTCCCTGCGAGAGTCGTCACCGTGCGCTTCTGAAAGTCCACCATTCGGATCGCATGGTTTTCGGTGTCGGCCGCATATAGCCTTTTGCCGTCGAAAGCCATTCCCTGCGGATGATTGAAAGAAGCGGCGTCGAATGCGCCGTCCTTGATTCCTATTTCGCCGGTTCCGACAACCTCCTTGACCGATGAGTCGTTCAAGGAAAGCACTACGATGCGATTGTGATTGGAGTCGGCGATAAATAGCTGATTCGATCCTGCGTCGGCGAGTACCTTGCCGGGAAACGATAATATAGACGCCGGCGTTTTGTGGCGCTCGAGCCTCAACTTGAGCGGATTGCGATCGATGAGCTTCTTTGCGTCAAACGTCTCTATGACCTTGGATATTATGTTGTCGAAAGCCTCGTAAATTCCCTCTCCCGAAGTCCCGCCGACTATCTTTCCGACGGGATCTATCACAAACAATGTCGGCCACGAGTGAACGGCATATTCCTGCCACACTCGCATGTCGCGGTCGTTTATTACCGGATGCTCGATCTCGTAGCGGAGGATCGCCTGTCTTATATTGTCGGTTCCTTTCTCAGTCGTGAACTTCGCCGAGTGCACTCCTATGACCACGAGCTCGTTGGCATATTTCTTTTCGAGTTTCTTTAGATCCGGAATGACGTGCATGCAGTTGATGCAGCAATAGGTCCAGAAATCGAGGACCACGACTTTTCCGCGCAGATCGCGTAGGCTAAGGGGCCGATCGGTATTGAGCCATTCCGCTCCCTGCGGAAAATCGGGCGCGGTCATTTTTCCTTCGAACTCCGACATCGCGGTTTGCTCCTTTTGCACAGTCGCATTCACATCGAACGTCGGCGTCAGCAGCCCAGTAACCAGCATCATCACCAGACAAAGCGCATGCCGCCTCAAGATAGTTTTTTGATTGTTCATGGGTGAGACTCCTCTTCAACGGGAGCCTCATTATAGCAAAAGGACGCGAGCCGCAATTACCTGGGAGCGCGCGCCTGGTAACACATGCCTCGGAGCATGCCTGGGAGCGCCCGCATCCTGCGTTCATCCTGAATCGATTACCCGCAGAGATACGAAGAACGGCTTTTCCACTTCGAAGGATGCTATTCAATAAGAGGGGCGGCCGCGGAGGGCCGCCCCTATCAGGTTCTCGAGCGATGCTCTAACTACCATCGAGCGTCAGAACTGGCTCACCTTATTAGGCATCGCTATGTCTCCCATCTGTCCCCACTGAGCGAATACAAACGACGAGAAATTCGAAGACGAGAGCGGGATAATCCAGATGCCTTGAGAAGCTCTCCAGATACCCGGATCCGACTTGCCGTCGCCGTCGAAGTCGCCTACGACAGGCGTATCACCAAGGGAGGGGAATCCCGCCGGCACGAATAACACCTGGCCCGGTGCAAAGCTATATCCGGTGCTCGACTTCAGTATCGAGTAGACCGCGCTTTGACCTCCCGCTGGAGGCGCCACATAAGCCAGATCCGCTTTACCGTCGCCGTCGAAGTCGCCGACAATCGGCGGAAGGCCGACGCCGCCCCAACTGAAGAACTGCGCGCTTCCAAGACTGTAGCCCTGTGAGGACTTCAAAACACCCCACGTGCCATCCCTGTAGAAGGCGAGATCAGCTTTCTCGTCGCCATCGAAGTCCGCGACGATCGGGACGTCACCCTGTTGTCCCCACTGCGCAAAGATGAAGGTAGTGTAGTTTGTTGACGAGAGCGGAATGATCCAGATTCCCATCGAGGCGCGCCATATTCCCGGATCGGCCTTGCCGTCGCCGTCGAAATCTCCCACGACCGGAGTGTCACCGAGAGCCGGGAACCCAGCCGGAGAGAAGAATACCTGCCCAGGCGCGAAGCTGTACCCAGTGCTCGATTTCAAGATCGAGTAAGCCGCGCTCTGCCCGCCCGCGGGAGGTGCGATGAAGCCGAGATCGGTCTTGCCGTCTCCGTCGAAATCCGCGACGACCGGCGGGAGACCGGCGCCGCCCCAACTGAAGAACTGAGCACTGCCCAGCGCGAACGATTGAGACGATTTGAGAACGCCCCAGGTTCCGTCGCGATAAAAAGTCAGTTCCGTTCTGAGATCAGGTTCGAAGTCGGACTTGCCGCGGAACAGCGCCGTGGACGAGATAGAAATTTCCCAGATGCCGCGGCCGTGTGTCGCGACGCGCAAGACGCGAGAGTTGTTTTGAATTGCCATATCGAACACAGCCACTCTTGGCAGTCCGGTTCCGAAGGGCGTCCAGTTCGCGCCTCCGTCGGTTGAATTGAATACGCCGATGTCGGTTCCTGCGTAGAGATTGTTGCTGTTGTTCTTGTCGACAACGAATGCGTTAACGGGAACATCCGGTATTCCGGCGCCCGCCATCGTCCACGTCGGACTGCCCGCGCTCAGGTTCGTAGTCTTCCAGACATGCGCTCCCAAAGGAATGCCGAAGGCGGACACGGTCACGTAGGCCGTGTTCGTGTTGTTCGGATCAATCACGGCCCGCGAAATATATCTGTTGGTGACCGATCCCGTGACGTCGTTGAGAGTCGATGAGCCGGTAGTCGTTCTGAAGACCTTCCCATTAGACAATCCGACGATTCGAACATTGTCATCCTGCGGCGATATTCCGATCGAGCTGACGGGCACGTTGGCTACCAGCGGCCCCTGGCTGACCGCGATCATGTTCGAGCCTTTGTCGATTGATCGATAGAGCCGGTCGGTTCCGAAATAGACCGTGTTCGGAGTTCCGGGTCCGAGAGCCATCGGCGCGTAGAAGAGCACCCGGTCGCTGCAGACTATTCCGTTGTTCGACACGCACGAAACCCCGTTGTTTTGAGCGCCGAAAAACGACCAACCTCCTCCCGAAGGATTGGCTACCGTAGCGCGAGCGAAACCTATCAGGTTGTTGGTCTGATTGAAGTACGTGTGGTACATCGTGACGTTGGTTGTATCGGTTGCGCTTTGATCTATCAGCGTGTACCCGCCGTCGCCTCCATCGCTCTGAACCCAGGTTGCGTCCGTCTTGCGAAATTCGGAGCCGTTATCCTGAGTGCCGCCTATCATGAACTCGCGATTTGATGGATGAAGCGCAAGGCTCTGAAACTGCGTAGCGTTGAAACCGGTGTTGTTGAGACTCGTCCAGGCGCCGCCTGCGTTAGTGGTTCTCCAGATGCCTCCGTCATTGCCTGCGTAGACGATTGAGGTGTTCGACGGCGCGATTCCGATCGCATGGCTGTCCGGATGAAGCGAGCCGCTGAATGCGAAACTCGCGCCGCCGTCGGTTGATTTCTTGAGCGCGGCGCCGCAAGAACCGTTCGCCTGGCCTCCGATGTAGATGACATTGCTGTTGCCGGGATCGATTCCGATCAGAATGTCGTAGAAGCACTGGCCCGCGCAATAACCGCTCGCTGCGGTGATCGGGGCTGAAAAAGTCTGTCCGCCGTCCGTGGAGCGCCTCAACACGCCGCCGGTGCTGCAGGTCCCGGAGCCTGAGTTCTCGCCGGTCGCCGCCAGAACCGTTACCGTTGTACTGACCTTGTTGATGGCCAGTTTCACGTTGATGAAATCGGCGATGGCAAGAGTCCTTGTGAAGGTCGGAGATGACAGCGCATTGGTGCTTCGAAACACGCCGCCTGTCAGGTTGCTGCCGTCGAAGCCCTCGGTCGCAATGAGAAGATTGTTCCCGTTGCCGGGCTCCATCGCGATGTCGGTCACATCGACGTCCACGCTTCCGACAGGAACCGGAAATTTTGTAAAGGTCACGGCGCCGGACAGCGCATTGGTCGATCTAAACAGGGCGGAAGCCGGCCGAGCGGACGGGAATGAAGCTCCAATACCGCCGATTCCCGCGGTCGTTGACACAAAGATCGTGTTGGCGTCCGCGGGATTGACGGCGATCTGGCTGATGCTGTTTTGAGAGATCAGATTATTATTGCTGCCGTCCTTGCTAAAGGGACCGTTCAGAACGGGAGTTGTGTCGGCATTATCGATTCGATACAGCCCGACTCCAAAGAAAGAATCGCCCGATGAATTAGCTTCGCCGGTTCCGACAAACACCGTAGACGGGCTCGATGGAGCTATCGCGACCGCGCCGATCGCGAGCGATTGAGCGGTATCCATTAGCGCCGTCCAGGTTGTTCCGCCGTCCAGAGTTCGATAGAGGCCGCCCTGGGCCGTTCCGACATAGGCTTTACTAGGATCGGTCGGGTGAACCGCTATGGCGGTGACGCGGCCGCTGAAGCTGAAGCCGCCATTCGGGATGGGCGCCGGACCGATAGAGTTCCATCGCAGGCTGCTGATGGAGGACTGCGCCTCTATTCCCTGGCGCATCCGCTGCTCGGCGCGCTCCATTCTTTGAATAGCTCTGACTCGCGGATCGTACATCAGACCGTGAGGCAGCCCGCGAAGCTGGGCGATGTACTGTCCGCGCATTCGAAGATACTCTTGTTTATCGACGTGTCCTTTGAAGAACGATGGTAGATCCGCGTCGTCGTCATCGTCGTCTTTATCTTTATCAACGGCGCGTTCATTGCGTGATTGATCCTGTTGATCGCCGGCCTGTGCAGCTCGATCTTGAGCGGAGGCCCGATCACTACGATCATATGGTGACGCGAGTGTAGGCCGCGGCCCGCGCCGAATAGCGTTAGCCGTTACTCTTTGATTCGGCAACAGAGCAATACCGACGGCGAATACCATCAAGGAAACGAATATCAGTATGACTCGCAATCGCGAGCTTTGCTTATGGTTTGATAGTTTCAAATCGGAATGGTGAGGTCCACGTAACTCTCTCATCGGTCCCTCCTGCAGATCTCATTTGAGCTTCTAGAAAACTTGCTCCGGGTGGACAAGACGTCAGAAATGGCAGCACAACCAGTACTACAACATTACCGTCGCCCAGCTATTCTACATGAAAATTTACCGCTGTCACGTGTTTTGTTATGAGTGATCATGAGGCTGTATAGCTGCCTCTGTGGGTGTGATTCGACCTGGGAGCGCGCGCATCCTGCGTGCGAGGCCATGCGAATGCGTCGACAGGAATTCCAAGCTCATGATTTGACTGCTTCGGGGTTTGACCGCTTCGGGCCGGCGGCGTATAACCGAATTAAGGTGACCCGGAGCAATAAAATGTCCAGATTACTGATACTTTCAAGTTTGTTACTCTGCTCGTGCGTGGCTGAGGCCGATCAATCCGGATTCGCGGGCTGTCTTCCTGATGGAATAAAGCCCGGAGACGTAGTCTCCGCGCAGTTGATCAGTTCGGGTCCGAGCGGAAGCGAAGTCAAGAGGGTCACCGTCGAACAAATACTGAATAATCTCAAAGCTGTGTGCCAGGACGGCAAACTCGTCGATTCCAACGGCAGGGAGATTCGGTTTTATAGACTCACCGGATGTTGGGGCAATCCTCCGTTTAACTATCAAGAGATTCTCGACACACAGCGCCGTGAGATAGATGACCTCAAGAAGCGATATACGGTCGTAGAAATGACCTGTAATCCTGACGGCCCTCTGATCAAATAAGATCAAATTAGAACTGAATAACCTCAGGTGCGTAGAGTCCCACTGTGGCTGAATACAGCGAAGATCGTGCCTGCCATCCGTGAAATAACACCACAGGCGGCGACAAACGGGCAATATCTCTATGTAATGTCAGGGCATAGCAACTGGTATCAGATTTGCGGATTCCGCCCTCGCACCCGTCGACTGCAAGGACGACTGAGGGTTGATGTCAGACAAGGGGCATGAGAGCGCAGACCGAGGCCGGCTTGCCGGAGCCGAGCTAATGGAGCTGCGCCGGGGTTCTGATCAATCGCAGCCAGCCGAAGTAAGCCAGAGCGCTCTACAAACGGCGCTCGCATCGTCCAAAAGTGCTCAGAACAAACCCACACAGGCTCGGAAAGGGGCCGACGAGCATACTCGCGAATTGGAAAGTCCGAACGAAGCAGATACAAATCAAAGTAATTCCGAAGGCGTCTTGAATGACGTAGAAGCGCGCAACAGCACGCTCGAAGAAGCCCTCTTTCAAGCGGAAGAAAAATCGCGCAGGCTCGAAGCGGCGCTGGCGGAGGCGCAAGAGCGTCAATGCGAACTCGAAACAGCGCTGAAAGAAGCAGCGGAGAGGCACAAATCGCTTGTGGAGGAACTGGTTGGAGGATATTGGGAGACCGATCTCGCGGGACGATATATCTTCGTCAACGACAGGGTCGTGCGATCGCATGGCCGTTCGCGAGAAGAGCTGTTCCGCTTGAAATCGAACGATTACATGGACGAGAGCAATTCCTCCCATATGGTCGCTGCATTCAAGCAGATTTTTATGACCGGGCGGCCCGTCCGCGACATCGCGCATGAGCTTATTCGAGCGGATGGCTCGAGGCGTCATATAGAAGCCAACGTGGCGTTGATTAGAAACGCGGCCGGCAAGCCTGTTGGGTTCAGAGGCGTGTCACAGGATGTGACCGAACGAAAGCGCATCGAAGAAGCACTCCGACAAAGCGAAGAACGCTACAGGACGATCGTCGAGGAGATGGCCGACAGCTATTGGGAAACCGACCTGATCGGCCACTTCACTTTCTTCAACAATCAGGTGTTGGTGGAGCAAAAGCGGACGCGAGAAGAATTATTGGCCTTGAACAACAGCGACAACCGCCGGCACTTCGACGACGAGAACCTCGAAAAAGCGTTCGAGACGCTGCGGAAGGTCTATGTGACGGGAAAGCCCGTCAGGGGAGCCACCTACGAGCTGATCAATGGAGAGGGCGTCAAGTATTGCATAGAGTCGAGCATCTCGTTGATCAAAGATGCCAACGACCAGCCCGTAGGTTTTCGCGGAATCTCTCGAGATGTGACGCGGCGCAAACAGGCCGAAAAGCAATTGCAGATGGCCAAGGAAGCGGCCGAAGCCGCGAGCCGCTATAAGAGCGAGTTCCTTGCCAATATGAGTCATGAGATTCGAACCCCGATGAACGGCATCATCGGCATGACCGAGTTGACGCTGGACACCGAGATCACTGAGGAACAGCGTGACTATCTGGTCACGTTGATGAGCTCGGCCGAAGCCTTGTTGATCATTATCGATGATATTCTCGACTTCTCGAAAATCGAAGCAGGCAGGCTCGAGCTTGACCGCGCCGCCTTCAGCCTCCGCTGTTGCCTGGAGGAGGCGATCAAGTCATCGGCTGTCGGCGCTCAGCAGAAGGGCCTCAAGCTTGTCCTGGATATCGGGTCAGGCACGGCCGATGCGCTCGTCGGTGATCCCGTCCGCCTTCGTCAGGTCATCCTCAATCTCGTCGGCAATGCCATCAAATTCACACATAAAGGCGAAGTCGTACTGCGGGTGCGACCGGCGTGGATAACAAATCGCGAGACATGGCTCGAGATCGCGATTGTCGATACGGGAATCGGCATCCCGAGCGATAAACAGAGCATGATCTTCCAGGCATTTACTCAAGCCGACGGGTCGATCACGCGACAGTACGGCGGCACTGGACTCGGGTTGACGATCTCTTCCCAGCTCGTGGAGATGATGGGCGGGCACATTCAGATCGAAAGCGAACCGGGGCGCGGGAGCACTTTCAAATTCTCCGCGCGATTCGGGCTGGGGACTCCGGATCAGTCAGAGCGAGCAGCCGCGGTCACGCGAATCGGAAATGCCGGCGCCGAGTGTTTATAGAGCAGCCGGGGCGCAACCCTCAAAGAGTTGCAGACCCCAGCCCATCTATGAAGTTCCCGTACTCGGCTACCCTTATAAGTATCAGACCGAGTCAGTTCCGATTGTGGGAATAAACCAAAGCCGCTCATCACTCGTCCTGATTAACCCGAGCAGTCATCTCACACAGAGCTATATGTCTATCTTTTCCCTGTGCTATTCGGAAACGAGACGTCGCCCTGCTGTCCCCACTGACTAAAGATGTGCGAGCTATAGTTCGTCGATGACAGGGGGATGATCCAGACGCCTGCCGAAGCTCGCCAGATTCCAGGATCGGCCTTACCGTCTCCATCGTAATCCCCGACCACCGGCGTGTCGCCAAGGCTGGGCCAGCCCGCTGGTATGAATTGAGCCTGCGCGAAGCTAAACCCGGTGCTCGACTTCAGTATCGCGAATGCGGCGCTCTGGCCGCCTGCCGGCGGAGCAACATAGGCAAGGTCGGCTTTGCCGTCGCCGTCGAAGTCCGCCACGATCGGTTGGAGCCCCGTCCCTCCCCAACTGAAGAACTGCGCGCTCGAGAGGCTGAAGGACTGCGAAGACTTCAGGAACCCCCACACTCCGTTGCGATAGAACCCGATATCCGCGCGGCCGTCTCCATCGATGTCGCCGACGATGGGAACGTCTCCGAACTGTCCCCATTGAGCGAAGAGAACGGAACTGTATCCGGTGCTTGATTGCGGAATAATCCAGACTCCGGTCGACGCCCTCCAGATCGCCGGGTCGGCCTTCAAATCTCCGTCGAAGTCGGCAGGTACTGGAGTGTCTCCAAGGCTCGGGAAGCCGGCCGGAAAGAACAACGCCTGTCCGAAGCTGTAATTCGCGCTTGATTTCAATATTGAATACGCGGCGCTCTGCCCTGAGGCGGGCGGCACTATGTAGGCGATGTCGGCTCTGCCGTCGCCGTCAAAGTCAGCGACGATGGGTTGAAGCCCGTTTCCGCCCCAGCCAAAGAACTGGCCGCTGGCGAAGCTATACGACTGCATCGACTTCAAAATCCCCCAGGTTCCTGCTCTATAAAAACCGAGCTCCGTCTTCCCGTCCCCGTCGAAGTCGGTCTTGAATCCGCTCAGCGCGACGGCCGGAATACCAGCTTGCGTGATCGTGTATGTCATCCCTGCTATGGTCATGCTTCCCGTTCGCGGGAGCGAGCTCACGTTCTGCATCACGGAGTAGAGCACGGGATTCGTGCCGGCGCCGCTGCTTCCACCACTGATCGTAATCCAGGAGTCATTGCTCACGGCGCTCCAGTTGCAATTGACCGGCGCGGTTACCATGACGTTCGCATTCGTAGCTGTCGGAGGAAGCATCTTGCTCCCCGGTGACAGATTGAATGAACAGGTCGCATTCGGATTCACTATGCGATGAACCGTGCCTCCAAGTCCGACGACGTAGATCTCTCCGGCTTCGTCCTCTCCGAAAGATGAGATACTGAGCGTCGTATCCATCAAAACGGTCTGATTGGTTCCGTCGAACATGAGTATCTCGCCCGTGCAGAAATCACCGAATACATAGCTTCCCGTCGGCAGGGTCTGAATCGGCCCGCGATAAACATAGCCGCCCGTGATCGAGCACCTTCCGCCCGTGTGCCCGTATTCGAGAATTGGAAAAGTATAGGCGGAAGGAGGCGGCGTGGTGCACAGCATCGGATCGTTTCCAGTGCAGTGATTTCCTTCGTAGACGCGCCAGCCATAGTTCTTCCCTACAGTGACGATATCGACCTCTTCCCACGCGCCCTGTCCCACGTCTCCGACATATAACTGCCCAGTGCTTCGATCAAACGAAAAGCGGAAGGGGTTTCTCATGCCTACCGCGAAGATTTCATCAGCGCCGGGAGTGGCTCCGAAAAATGGATTGCCGGAGGGAGACGAGTATGGAACCGCTCCGTTCGCATGATCGACGTCGATTCTCAGAATTTTTCCCAGCAGGTTGTTTATGTTTTGAGCGCGATTCCCCGGATCGTTAGCCGAACCTCCGTCGCCCATTCCGATATACAGGAAGCCGTCGGGCCCAAAGACGACCATCCCGCCGTTGTGATTTGTGAAAGGCTGCGGGATCGTGAGCAGCGTTATCTCGGTAGTATCCGCGAGATTCGGATCGGACTGCGAGACGTGGTACTCGGCGATTACGGTTGCTCCATCGGTTTGTCGAGTGTAGTCGACGAAGAAACGGCCGTTGGTCGGATACTGAGGATGAAACGCAAGACCCAGCAGTCCCTGCTCGCCGCCTGATAAGACTCGCGTTTGAATATCCAGGAAATTCGTTGGAGTTGTCTGACCCGGAACGAGAACTTTAATAGTGCCCGGCTGCTCGACTATGAACAGCCGATTGCTCCCATCGTGTGCGTTGGTCATAAACAGAGGGCTGCTCAATCCGGTTGTCAGCACGGGCTGCAATTGAATGGTCACAGCCGATGGAGCGATATCCTGCGTCGAGCCGTTTTTATTATTGGCGGAATGGGGCATCGCGAGCGCGGCCAGGTAGAATAGAAAGCAAAGAACCAGAATGCTGATCTTGGACATTGAACGTTCCTCCTCTTGAATCTCGGTGAGGCGGCTCGATCGACTGACGGTTGGGACGACACCAGTCGGCGATTATTACGATTCCCACATGTCCAACAATGGACGCGGCAAATACTAATGGGGTTTGGCTATAGATCCGCTGGCTAGCGGATCAAAGGGGGCTGATTCTTTTCTATCTAAGCAACTCTTGCAGGCGTCAATTTTGTCTCCGGGCGATAATACCATGGGTCTCCATCAGGTCAGTAGACTTATCGAGTCGAGCAGGAGATACATTCAAAGCAGACTCGCCGCTTCCCGAAGATCCTCGATAAATAATCGCTTCTCACGATGGCGGGTCTCGTCGTCGGGCGCTCGCAGTATCGAGGAAGGATGGACGGTCGCAAGGACGAAGGGCGCGAGGGTTGATTCAAGCGGGCGGCCGCGATCTTTCGTTACTCTGAACTTCGGACCGAGCAAGGCCTGAGCCGCGGTCGCCCCCAGACAGACGATTACCTTCGGCTTTACGAGTGAAATCTCGGCTTCCAACCATGGGCGACAGGCGGCTATTTCGGCAGTCACCGGCTTCTTATGTATTCGTCTCTTGCCTCGCGGCTCCCATTTGAAGTGCTTGACGACATTGGTCACATAGGTTTGGTCCCGCTCGATTCCAGCTTCCGCGAGGGCTTCATCGAGGAGCCTCCCGGCAGGACCCACGAACGGTTTGCCGCTGAGATCCTCTTCATTGCCTGGCTGTTCTCCGATAAGAAGCACTCGAGCCCCTGCCAGTCCTTCTCCAAATACCGTCTGAGTGCCGCGCCGCCATAGATCGCACGCCTGACAATCCGCGGCCGCCCTTCGAAACGCCGGAAGCGTCTTCCTCTCGGGGAAGAACTCGTCAGCGGTGTGTAGTTCCTTAGCTGCCATAGCTATAAAGCGATACGCAAATCGATGCCCGAGTACTTCAAGTAACCCTCTGGCAAGCCTGCGTGTAATGCGCTTGATCGGATCTCCGGCTTCAGGCCAAAAGCATTTGGCATGCCGTTGCCGCAGCGCTTCAAGTCTTATAAAGACGGTAGGGCGGCGACTGCAACGGCGTGTTCAGAAAGAGACACGCGAATGAATTTCATACATCGGAGAAGCGCCCCTGAATAGAGCCGCCGGACGGACCCTATGCCGCACGGATCCTATATTGAACTTAAGCTGCAATACCGTCCAAATTTGGTCCGGCTTACTTGAATCTACGGATGTCGGTGCGACGCAGCACCGAGCGACATAAAGCTCTGCTCTATTTTTATGGAAAATATTGTGAAAAGCGGCTGCGTCGCTTAGCTTGACATGCACCTGACGATTTGAAATTATTCGCGCGGCCGTAACGCCCCAGGCCAGATCCTGAAGGATACGGGAAGACGCACACAGTCTTCCGCCCCTACTCAAACCTGATTCCAGGCAGCCGACAGGGCTTCTGATCCAGCCTTCAGATTTCTTTTCGAGGAGACCAATATGAAAAACCTCACCATGTTTATTGTTTTATTAGCTTCTTTCGCATTTCCAGGTTATTGCATGGCGCAGTCCGCGAACTCCGATTCGCTGGCTGCTGTAAGCGCCGCCTCTTCTGAAGTGAGATGGCAGCCGAAGGTCGAGCATTCACGCGTTATTCTCACCGTCTCGGCTCCGGGAGGCCGCGTATACAGAAGAGAGTTTGAAGCAGGCGCAAGTCCGTCGTTCAAGCTCAAGGACGAAGATGGGATGGCCTTGCCCGACGGCAGCTATACCTACGAGTTGGTCTTCACGCCCGTACTCTCGGACGGAGTTAAGGAAGCGCTCGCGGCTGCGCGACAGGAAGGCCGGAGCGACGATCTGGAACGAGAGTTCAAGAAAGCCAATATTCTACCCTCCCAATCATTGGTGCAGTCCGGAAGCTTCTTTGTGCAGAAAGGCTCGATTCTCGTACGCGGCTCCGCCGACGAGCCCAAGATCCCGGGAAGCGTCGAGGTTCCCCTGACCGTAAAGAAAGCTAGCAAGCAGGCAGCCGGCGGCGGCCGGGTTAATCCTCAAGACGTAGTCGAAGCAGACGACCTCATAGTACAGGGGTCGGCTTGCGTAGGCCTGGATTGCGTCAACAACGAATCCTTCGGATTCGATACGCTGCGTCTCAAAGAAAACAATACGCGCATCAAGTTCGACGACACTTCGACATCCGCTGGGTTCCCCAACAACGACTGGCAGCTTACTGCAAACGATTCGGCGAGCGGCGGAGCCAACAAGTTCTCAATCGACGATGTGACCAACTCCAAGACGCCATTCACGCTCACCGCGGGCGCTCCGACTAATTCGCTCTTCGTCGATAGCAGCGGCCGCCTTGGACTCGGCACGTCGACGCCGGTGCTCGACATTCACAAGGTGAAAGGAGATACACCCGCGATACGGTTAGAACAAAACGCAACCAGCGGGTTTACTGCGCAGACCTGGGACGTAGCCGGAAACGAAGCGAATTTCTTCGTGCGTGATGTCACCGGCGGTTCTCGCCTCCCGCTTCGCATCCGGCCCGGCGCGCCCACCAGCAGCATCGACATCGCGGCGAGCGGCAACGTCGGAGTTGGAACAGCGAGTCCGAATTCTAATCTGCATATCCTTGGCAGCTCGGATGCGACAACGCTTCTGCGCGTGCAGAACAGCACCGTCGCGGTTAATACGCAGGCGGGAGTCGCCGTACAATCGG